>Ga0307373_10000095_pt1 | contig 146675 bp, 137 predicted proteins | sample OX2MG_FD_202534 | JGI IMG/M metagenome (GOLD analysis project Ga0307373, IMG submission 202534) | Soil microbial communities from Risofladan, Vaasa, Finland - OX-2 | ecosystem: Environmental > Terrestrial > Soil > Coastal area > Acid sulfate soil | place: Finland: Risofladan, Vaasa... | reverse complement strand
CGTCGAGCCGATGCCGGTGCCATTCCTGATACAACTCCAGCTCGTACGGCATTGCCGGCCGTGGTCCGATGAGGCTCATATTTCCGTAGAGAACGTTAAGGAGCTGCGGCAGCTCGTCGATGCTGAACCGCCGCAGCCACCGCCCGAGCGGGGTCACCCGGGCGTCGCCTTCGATTTTGTAGACTTTGTCGCGGTGACATTCCGATCCGTCGGCCGCACTACTTTGAATCCACTGTTTGACGTATTCGCGATGAACCGTGTCCGAGCACTGGACGCGCATGGTGCGAAATTTCAAAAGCTCGAATGGCTTGCCATGAATTCCAACCCGCGTCTGGCGAAACAGTAAAGGCGTGCCGTCGAACAGCCTGGTCGCAATCGCCGCGAGCAACAAAATCGGCGACAGAGCCAGCAGCATCAGTGTCGCCACCACGATATCGAACCCGCGCTTTATGATGGAGTTGAGCCCCTCGATGTTCGATCCCGCGGGCCCGATCAGCGGAATCGCACCTACCATCTCCACCGTGAGCGCTATCGATCGCGCCACCCGCGGCATCACCCGCCAGCGCACTCGATGCCGCTCGCAAAGTTCGATAATGCGCTCGACCTGGTCGTGATCGCGCTCCGGCAGCACAATCATCGCCTCCAGGTTGGAGTGTGCGGCCGACAGAGTGGCGATACGTTCCAGGCCTCCGATTACCGGCGCCGGCGTCACCGCGTGTCCGTTGGATCGGTTGGGCGGATTCGGGTCCGCGGTTTCATCGACAAAGCCGAGGAATTCGTATTGCGTGAGCTCTTCCCTGATGCGGTCGCGCAGGTAAGCACCGAACGAGTTGGCGCCCACGATCACCAGAGGCACCGCGAACTGGGGCCGCGAATAAAAAAACCTGATTGAACGGCGCACCAGGGTGCGCGAGGTCATGACAAAGCCGATCGTCAGCGCCAATCCTATCCCGACCGCCAACCGCGACGGCTCAAGATGAGCAAAAAAGCTGATCGCCACAATCGTGAGCCAGGCCGCGCAGCTCGCCTTGACGATCGATTTGACTTCATGCCCGCGGCCGTTTCGGTACAGCCCCACCGCGCGTGCGATCAGAATCCAGACCACGACCAGCATCGCCATGCCGGCCACCGCTTCGGCCCAGTTGCCGGGCTGTAGCGGGTAGAGGTCGCGGCTTCTCAGCATCTGCGACAGTGCCGCCGCACCGGCGACCGCCATCGCGTCGGTGGCCGCCAGCAACATTTTCTGACGCTGTAATTCCCCGCCTAACACGACATCATGCCCTTGCGAGTGCGCGCTTCACCGCGGCGCCAACCGTTTTCACCTCACGTTCGGTGAGAAACGGATGCATCGGCAATGACAGCACGCTGTCGGCCATCTTTTCGGCGTGCGGAAAATCTCCCTGGACGTATCCGAGTTCGCGGCAGGCAGGCTGCAGATGAAGCGGAAGCGGATAGTGGATCCCGCATTCGATCTCGTTCCGCAGCAGTTCCGTCCTGATTGCGTCGCGCCGATCGCTGAGGATGACGAACAGGTGGTAACACGACTCGCTGCCCTCGGGCTCGGAGAGCAGGGTCAAGCCATCGTGGGGCAGAGTTTCGCGATAAAGCGCGGCAAGCCGGCGACGCTGCGCGTTCCAATCCTCGAGCCGCTCAAGTTTGGGACGCAGCACCGCCGCCTGGAGCGTATCGAGCCGGGCGTTGTATCCGTATGCGCTGTGGGCGTAGTGCGACAGTCGGCCATGATCGCGCAGCGTGCGAACCTGCGCGGCCAACTCGTCGTCATTCGTGGCGATCGCGCCGCCTTCGCCCCAGGCTCCCAGGTTCTTGCCGGGATAAAAACTGAAGCATCCCGCCGCGCCGATGGTGCCGGCATATAGCGACTGCCCCTGGTAATTGAGCCGGGCGCCATGGGCCTGACATGCGTCTTCGACTACCTTCAGGTCGCACGCTTGCGCGAGGTTGCGCAATTCGATCATGGCCGCCGGCAAACCGTAGAGATGGACCGGAAGTATCGCGCGCGGACCATGGGGAGAGCTGAAGCGCCCGCGCTCCAGGTAGCGCGCTATTTCCGCAACGTCCAGGTTGCCGGTACTCGGATCGATATCCACAAATGCCGGCCGTGCGCCGGTCTGCACGATCGCTTCGGCAGTCGCGATAAACGTCATCGGGGTCGTGATAACTTCGTCGCCGGGTCCGATTCCGATCGCGAGCAGGGCCAGCCGCAGGGCGTCGGTCCCACTGGCCACGCTGACTACGTGGCGGGCTCCCAGGAAGGCGGCGAATTCATTTTCGAACGCGGCGACCTGCGGGCCGCCCACGTATGAAGTCTGTCCGTGGATTTCCTCGAATCCGCGTTCGACTTGGGGCATGATTTCGCGGTTTTGCGCCGCAAGGTCCAAAAATTTGATCGGCATTTTCGCTCGACTTTATCGGGTTACGCAGACCGGCGGCCGGAATATGGACGTGCCGGCAGGCCCAGGACGGTAGCCCGCGCGGGAACGTCGCGGGTCACCAGCGCTCCGGCGGCGACCATCGCGCCCGCGCCAATCTCGATTCCGCACATGATGATCGCGCCGCTTCCAATCGAGGCGCCACGCCGCACGCAGGTGCGCTCCAGCACCCAGTCGTCGGGTTGTTTCGCGGAGCCGTCGGAGTTGGTCGCGCGCGGGTGCCGATCGTTGATAAACAGCACGCCATGGCCGATGAACACTTCGTCTTCGATCGTGACGCCGGAACAGACGAAGGAGTGACTCGAGATCTTGCAGCGCTTGCCGATGTGGGCGCCGCGCTGAACCTCGACGAACGCTCCTATCCGGGAGGCGTCTCCGACGCTACATCCGTACAGGTTTACGAACGGGCCGAATTGCACGTCCTCGCCCAAAATCACGTCGGCCGATACGCATACGTTCGATGGTAATTCGCGAAGTGACATCTCAATCCCCGCCGGATGACTCAGATCCTGTCGGTCAGCGTGAGCGCTACCGACTGCCCGTGACTTTTGAGCGAGCGGTCGGCCGCTTCCAGAACTTTCACCACCCGCAATCCGCTGTTACCGTCGCTGTTCGGAGAAACACCGCGCCTGATGCAATCGACGAAATGATCGCATTCCACTTTGAGCGGTTCGGGATCTTCGATCCGCGGGATGTTCACATCGCCGTAACGGTACGAAAGCTGAAAGCCGCCGTAAGTATCGTAGTAGGGATGCTTGGTGACGCCTTTGTCGTAAACCCGCACTTTTTCCTGCAGCGCCGTGTCGTCGTATACCAGCATCTTGCGTGAACCCACGATGGTCGTCCGCCGAATCTTGTTCGGGTCGAGCCAGCTAACGTGAACGAAGGCGAGCACGTTGTTGGCAAAGCGCAATGTGAGCAGCGCGACATCCTCGATATGATCGTGATAGTGGCTCTCGCCCTGGCAGGTCACCTCGAGCGGCATCTCGCCGAGCAACATCAGAATGATCGAGATATCGTGCGTGGCCAGGTCCCAGGCGACATTGACATCGTGCCGGAACATCCCGAGATTGGCGCGCACCGAGCTGATGTAGAAAATATCGCCCAGTTCGCCACTGTCGATCAGTTCGCGGATCTTGATCACCGGCGCGCTGTACTCGAAGGTGTGTCCCGCCATCAGCGTCAGATTCCGTTCGCGCGCCATGCGAATCAGCTGTTCGGCATTCTCGCATGAGGTGGCGAGAGGCTTTTCGACCAGGGTTGACTTGCCGGCTTTGAGGCAGCGGCTGGCGATCTCGAAATGAGTATTTACCGGAGTCGCGACCACCACCGCGTCCACCAATGGATCATCCAACACGCGCTCGAGCTGTTCGGTTACGACCACCGATGGGTAACGGTCCTTGATATGATCGAGGCGCGGACGGCTGAAGTCGCAACACACCACTCGCTCGATTCCCGGCATTTGGGAAAAATTTCGTACCCAGTTCGGTCCCCAATAGCCCAGGCCCACGATCGCGATCCCGCGTATCTGGCGTCCGATTGAGTAGGCAGGAACAATCAACGGTGCGTGAAGGCCGTTTCGCGAGCCGGCCAGAGTTCCGTTGTGCGAGATCACGTCTTCCATTACCAAGCCTCCATTCCAACCAATCGCCTTACCAGCTTCGGCAGCGGCGATTTGTACGCATTCAGAATTACTCCGGCGACGGGATGCCCTGTATTGCGCAGAACATTTACCGTCGCGATCATTTCCTCCCGATCGGTACTCAGATGCCGGGCCACCACCAGGATCGGATCGTTTGGCCGAGCCAGCGCGAGCATTCGTGGGTCCAGACGAACCACGCCGAGGTCGATGACGGCCAATCGATAGCGCACCAGCAATTCATCCAGGTCTTCGACCAGGCGAGCCGGCTGTTCCGACAGCGCCATTTGCTCGGGCCGCGCCGTCTCCAGCCGCGGCCATCCCGTCCCTTGCAGAGCGATCGATGCGGCGGCGGCGGTTACCGGAGTTGGCGCGCCCGCGCGGCCGAACAAGGGATGCATCGACGCGCCCTGTGGCTGCCCCTGGACCAAAACGGTGCGGGCCGCCAGGCGTTGACTCATGTCGAGAGCCATCGCGGCGGCGATTGTGGATACGCCGTCGCCCGGCCTGCACCCGGCCATCAGTATTCGGGCCGAACCGTTGTGCGCGCTGGCGGCTCCCAACTGCTCGCTCAAGTTGCGCAGCGAACGGCTGCGCGCCAGCGACTCGAGCAGCCCTTGCGGCTCCAGGACGGGAGCCAATGCCATCGGTGGAGTGTGCGCGACAACCTCGGACAGCGGCTTGATTCTGGAATCGGCGCAGGGGACGAATCCCCTCTTGCGGCGCTCCATCGCTTGAAAATATCTGCTCATTGTTGATACCCCAGGCTGGTCATTTGCTGGCGTGCTGCACGCGGATCGACTGACCGGGATAGATCAGGTTCGCGTTGGTGATTTGAGGATTCGCCGCGGTCAAACGGCCGAGTTCATCGGTTCCGAGCGAGCCGTAAAGTCTCAGCGCTATTTTGCTGAGCGTATCGCCCGCTCTTACCACTACCGTCGCGCCGGGGCCCGCTGCCGTCCGATCTTCCGCCACCGGAGCTTCAGGCGACGCGGGAATATTTCCGGCCGACGATACCTTCACAGGCTTGATATTCGCCGCGGTGCTCGGTTGGAGATTCCGTTCCGTCGGAACAGCGGGGCGAGTCATCGAAGAACCGTTGGCTGAACCGCTGGCGATCTCTTCGTTCGCGCTTGCGGCTGAACCGTCGTGAGCGTTTAGCGGCGCCAACCCCATTCTGTTCGGCGCCGCTAGCCTGGTCTCGTCCGACTCGCTCTTGAATTGCACCTGCGACTGCTCAGTCGAGATTGGCGATCGCGGGCTGGCGTCGCGCGATACGAGTCGCGCGGCCAGCGCGGAAAAACCGATGCGCACCGGCCGCAAGTGGGAAGCCCCGACTAACGCGATGCCCAGCAAACATAGCGCCACGTAGGTGGGCGCCGCCGCCGCTCCGCGAGCCGCGGTGGCCGCGGCCGCGCGCATCGCCGACCTGATCGAAGCTGCCGCGGTCGCCATCCGTCCGAACCTTCCCGCCGCCAATCGAGTTGTCTCGTGCGCCGAGCGCACCGCCGCGGCCATCTTCATGGGCGCGGAGGCCCTGCTCACCAGCAGGTGGTCGTAGTCGTGGGCGGCGTCGCGCATGTGCTGCGCGCTTACGCGCTCGGCTCCCTGCGCGTATGCCAGCAACAGCGCGTTGTGACAGAGGACGTTGATCCGCCGCGGTATGCCGTTGCTGGCGCGCGTGAGTTCCCGGATCGCTCCGCGCGTGAACAGCCGCTCGAGGTCTCCGCCGCGCGCGCGCAGGCGATAGTCGAGGTAATCGTGGATCTCGTTGCGCTGCAGCGTTGGCAACAATGCGCGCGCGCCGATGCGCTGATTGAGCTGGCGCATTTGCGGCCCGGCCAGCCGCCGGGCGAGATCGATTTGGCCCACCAGGACGATCTGCAGCCGCCTGTGCGCGAGCGATTGAAAGTTGGAGAGCAAACGCAGGTCCTCGAGCGCGTCGTCGCTCAAGTCCTGTGCCTCGTCCAGAATCACCGCGATGCATTCCTCCGGGCCGAGGCGCGCGAGCTGGGCGTCGAACGCTTCCAGCAGAGCCAGTTTGCCCGACCTTGCCGATTGGTTGACGCCCAGTTGACCCAGGAGCTGGCGCAGCATTTCCTCGAAGCTGAGGCGTGGATTCGCCACCCACGCGGTGCGGACTCCTTGATGCCGGGTCGCCAGCAGCGAGCAGATGAGGGTGGTCTTGCCGGTCCCGATTTCGCCGACCAGCATGGTAAATCCGCTCGGCTCAAGCAGCCCCCACTCCAGCGCCGCCAGGCCCTCGCGATGCCCGGCGCTCATGAACAGCACCGGCGACGAAGGATTGAAGGCAAAGGGAGCGCCGCTCAGCCCGAAATGTTGGTAGTACATATCGCCTAATACCTGTCGTCGAGGATCGCGACCGTGCTCAAGCCCGTGTCTTTGACGATCGAAGCTGTCGAACAAACCTTGGAGTCGTATTCCTCGGACCAGTGCGCGGCCGCGCCTGCCAGGATCAATCCGAACAGCAGGCCCGTTATCAAGTTGAGCGCGATTCGCGGAGCGACCGGCTCGATCGGAGCGGTCGGATTTTGGACCACGCTGACATTGAGAATCCGGCTCTGGTTGAGCGCCTCGGCCGCGCGTGCTTCTTCACCCTTGCGCACATAAGCCAGGTAGGCTTCCTTGTCGCTTTCGACCGCCCGCTCCAGCCTCTCGATCGTGACGCCGTCGATGGTCATCGACCTCAGTTGGTCGCGCAGCGCCGCGACCTGGGCCGCCTGGGCCGTCTGGGCTGCTCGATATGACGCGGCCTCGGCCCGGGCTTTCGCCAAATCGCCATCGAGCGTCGCCCAGGTCGGGTTCACGTCGGTGGTGGTTTCCTGGACGTCGCTCTGTTTCTCGCGCGTCAGGATTTCACGGCCGGCTTTCACCTTGGCGTCGATCGCACGGATTCGTAAACTGTTGGGCTGGTAGCGGCTCAGCAGATCGGCCCGCTCGGTTTCGAGTTGAAGCATTTGCGGCTTCAACTGCTGCAGCGCGATATTCTGGACCGTCTTGGATTCCTTGGTCCGGCGCTGTGGAGTCTGCTGCAGCTCGGCTTCCTGGCTGGCGATTTGCTGCATCCTGGAATCGAGCAGCACGCCGGTGCTGCGATAGCCCGCATCAGCCTTGTAGAGTTCGCCTATCAGAGCCTGTTTCTGGAGGGCGAGTTGAGAGATCCCGGTTTGCAATTGCGCGGCGCGGAGCGCCTTTTCCGATTGCCGCAACCGCTGGTCGAGCAGGCCGCGTTGCGCCTGGAAAAACGCCTCCGCCTGCGGGTTCTGCGACAGTCGCGCGTGCAGCGCCAAATATGAGGTCATCAAGCGCGCCAGAAAAGTCCGCGCCCACGCGGCGTCGTGCGCGCGAAAGCTGATCTCAATGATGTTGGAGCGTTTGATGACCGTCGCGCTCAGGTGAGCCGATATTTTGCTGATCGCCTCCTGATTCGCATTCGGCCTGGGATCTCCGTGCAGCGCCAGGTACCCTTCGTAAGGCAGAGTCATGATTGAGCCAGCCAGGTTTCGCACTTCCGATATCAGGCCACCGTGCTGGTTCAGGGTTTCCCCGGCCAGCGCTTGTTGAATCAGGAACGGACCGGTCAGCAACTCGACTTCGGAGTTGAGGTCCTGCTCCATCACCGGAACCGTCTGGGTGGATTGATTGGCGGCGTCTTCCTTCAATCCGGGCGAGACCACCAGTTGTGCGCGATTGGACTGAACCAGAATCTCGGATACCGACTCGTAGGTCGGAGACCACAAAAGCGATCCCAACGCAATCGTGCCGAAAACCAGCAATCCAACTCTGAGGGCCAACACCCGGCGCCGGAATATCGTCTCTATCCACTGAGTCAAAGCTTCGCTTTTCATCTGATTGGTCCCCGCGCTTAGAATGGCGGCGCGATAAACATTTCGACTGGCATCGCGTCGCGCACGTACTGCTTCATGTTGAGATCGAACTGGGCGACCCCGCTGCGCGGAACGATCACGATGTCCGAAGGCAGCAGCGTTACGTCCTCTTCGTTGTCCTTCTGGTCCAACACCAGATCGAGTCTGAGGCGCTGGCCGTGCGCGTTTCCGCAAGCGTCACGCCTGATAAGCATCACCTTGTTCGGGCCCGCCGAATCGGTCAGTCCGCCTGACGCGGCAATCGCCTGGACCGCGGTCATCCCGGGCAGCAGCGGCACCGCGCCCGGCTTCCCTACCTGACCCTGGATGTAAACCACTTGCCCCGGACTCTTATCGAGCCGAACCGTGGCCTTCGGGTTTTTCAATTCCTGGGAATAGAGCTGGTCGAGAGTTTGCTCGAGCTGCTTCGGCGTGAGCCCCTGCACGAGCACATTGCCGACCACCGGCATCGAGATGTCGCCATCGGGCCGAACCGTCAGAACCTGATTGAACTCAGGGCTCAGGTAGAAACTGATGCTGAGCTGATCGGCGGGCTCAATCCGATACAAGCGAAGCTGTTCGTCAGCCGAGGCAAACTCGCAGCCGGGCGTGACCGCCGTCGCGGATAAACCCTTGAGGTCGGACTCGTTCGGATTCTTGGCCGAACATCCTGCCCAAAGCAGCGTGCAGCACAAGAAGGCTATCGCAAACGATTTTCTTTTCATGCCTTTTTCCACCGCGCGTCAGGTTAAGATGCTTGATTCGACACGTCAGTCGTCACAGGTCCACGTTGTTTAAGGTTATAGTAGATAATCATAATCAAAGCAATAGCGGATAAGAAAATCAATATTAAATCTTAACAAGTTAATCTTTTATTTTATTCATTATAACTTTACAAGCTTCATTATATTTGACTTGGCTTTGAGAATTCGATAGCGTCAAGTAAGTCAACCCATAGGTTTTTCGGTCCGATCAAATGCGAACTCGCCTCAGACAGGCGAAATCGCAAGATTTCTTCGAACTATGGATGAGCAAAAAGAGGCGAGGGCGTACACGATGAAACCTTCACGAGCTTCTCCGAATCATCCAGGTCCAAGTGGAGTCGCTAGGTTAGAGGTGAGCTAAATGCCGGCAAGGATGCTCCGATTGCGTGAGGTATCCGAGTACCTGCAGGTTAATCCAGCCACCGTTCGCAGGTTGGTGCAAAAAGGCCAGTTGCGGGCCGTGAGGGTTGGGCGGGATCTGCGCTTCGAAGCGCTTATCGTCGAACAATGGGTGGCCGCGGGCGGCAGCCCTCTCGGCGCAAATGGAATTCGACCGGATGGTGATTCAGGCTCGGATCAGAAGCCGAGCAAGTCCTAGGCTGCTAAATCTCTCCGCCGCCGTTCCCAGGCCCTTCATAAGAGAGCCCGACGGCACCGCCTCGAAAACCTTGATTCGCCCGATCGCGTGACACACCCGGTTCGCCTGGTCTGATCGGTCTGCGGCGCAGGTTCTCAGTTACTTCTGGCACAAATTATCTAGTATTCGGGGTAACCGTATGGGCGAGGCCGTTGGTCGGTTACTGATTGGCGGTCTGTTTGTTCCCGCCTTTCCGGTTCTCGGGTATGGTCGAAGGCCCAAGAGCTTCGCCGGCCTGTTCGGCAACCCTCCCTCCGTTTCGCCCGCCACTTTTCTTACGACAGTTCACAGTCAGGGCGCTGCTTTCGCCGCGATGAAGACGCGTTCGCTATTCTCTGGCGCCGTCCGAGCAACGCGCCCTTGACGCTCACCGTCCTCGTTCCATGAGGGTTGCGGGCCGTCGCCGGCAGGAGGTGCCCTCGCCGAAGCTCCCGGGAGGGTAAAATTTACCCTGCTACACGGAGGAAACGAGAGCCAACCCTAATAAATTCGAGCGGATTTTCGCGGCACGGCTGTTGCAACTGTGCGAAGAATGATTATCTCGAATTTTCTAGAGATGAACCCTAGCAAGGGCGGCCGCATGCAAGGCGATGATGAAGTCCTGACAGTCGTTCACCCAGAGACGGTTCGCAGGCTGGTAGAAGGGGAAAATTCCGAGCCTTCGAATCGGCACCGAGTGGCGATTCCGGAGGGAACCGAGTGGCGATTCCGGAGGGATCTGTTAAGTGCGTTGGTCAGCTGAACAGTGGCGGTCTCAGTGAATCGGGCGCATAGATGCGAGTATGCGGACTGTCCAGACCGGAGGGCTGAGCGGTAGTAGGGTTCTCCTCGGCGCAGGTTCTCGGTTACCTTTGGCACAATTTATCTAGTATTTAATTTTGATTACGTATCTTTATTTGACCTGAGTGCTTCGCGACCACTACCCTATTTTGAGAGCCATTAAAGAGTCACACGCATCAATAGAAAGTTCTGCAGAGAAAGCCAATGAAAAAATCGCTACGTTTGGAAACATCACCGAGACGCTCCCCCCTGAGCCTAGCGCCGTACTGTACTCCCGATTCTCCGTGCGTCCGATGCTCGATGATTCGGTTGACCAGCCATCGATTCGCGATCTTCCAAAAAAAATTCGGCCGCCTGCCCGAGGTGACCGACGAATTGTTTTTTGATGAGACGCGGATGCAGCCCGTTCGCGCCAGCCAGCGCGAGATCAGGAACCAGATTTTCGCGGCGGCGCAGGCCCAGGGACTGAACTTTCCTGTGCTACTCAACTACTTGGGCTTGAACTCGGCGGCCGCCGATGAGAAACCGCTCTAAGGTTGGAACTCGCTTGAGTGGAGCTAAGGAAATAACGGTGGAAATGTTTCTTACGGCAAGGACATGTGCACCGAGGTCGACCAATTACGTCATCGCGCAATTACCCGCCAGGCGGGTGGCAATCGGCGCGGACAGCCGTGGCGCCGGGGTGGTGCGCGGACCTGCCCGGCCAAATCGCGGCCGCCGCCAGCTTTACTCGTCTGTAGCCGAAGCTAACCGGCGACCGGCAGACGGTCGGGAACGGTAACTCTTGCTGGCTCCCGCGGCCGGTTGTCTGGAATTTTCGAGAAAGGTCTCTACATCGTCACGGCGAAAGCGCTTTATTCGTCCGATCGCGTGACACGCCAGTTCGCCTCGTCTGACCATCCGGTAGACAGTCATAGGCGTGAGCTGCAGCAAGTTGGCCAGTTGGCCGACGGTGTAGAACTCCGGCTGGGCTTCGTCCTGTTGTGGTCGTTTCATTATAGGCACCTGTCTTGTTGCTGGAAGCATAGCAAAACAGGAGATTATTGTTCAAGCCTTTAACGATATTGTTGGCGATATTCTACCGTTGAAAGGCTTCATTTAGATTCTCATTTCCTCGTCCGCAAACGCCTCTCCGCTTCACTTTTCAGACGGTGCCACATTGATCTGCGTCGGCTGAGACGCCTTTGGCCCCTTGGAATCGCTTAGCTTGTGCTTGGAGTGTGCATCAGTGGATACCACGAGTTTCACGCCGGCATACTTGGCTGCCATCAGCCTTGATGGGGCCGCCGGCCGCGCCGGTCCGATCGCGCCCGTTTGGAGCGGCCCGCTGTCTACGAGCATAATCAGAACGTCGAAACTCAGGAAGGCAACCTACTGGTCCAAGCGCTCGTGCCGCGAATACTTATCGTCGATGACGAACCCGACATGACCGAGACTTGCCGGCGAATACTGGGCGCGGCTGGTCACGAGTGTCTCACGACTAACGACGCGCGGGACGCCTTGCGCCTGCTTGGCGCGGAGCGCCCCGATCTGCTGCTCACCGACCTGCGGATGCCCGAGATCGACGGGATGGAGATGCTCAGGCAGGCGCGCGAAATCGACCCGCGAATGCCGGTCGTATTGCTCACCGCACATGCGACACTCGAGTCCGCGGTAGCGGCCGTGAAGGCGGGCGCGTTTGACTATCTCGCGAAACCGTTTTCAATCGATCAGCTCACGGTCGCGGTCGAACGCGCACTAACGCGGCGGCGGCTGGAGTTGGAAAACCTCCATCTGCGCGAGCAGGTCCGCGGAATCTTCGGCTTCGAGAGCATCATCGGCCGCAGCAGTACGCTCCAGCAGGTGCTCGAGCTGGTTCGCAAGGCGGCGCGGTCGGACGCCAACATGCTGGTCCTGGGCGAATCGGGCACCGGCAAGGAGCTGGTCGCGCGCGCGATCCACGCCAACAGCCCGCGCGCGGCCGGGCCCTTCGTTCCGGTGGATTGCGCTTCGCTCCCTGAACACTTGCTCGAGTCCGAACTCTTCGGCCATGAGAAGGGCGCATTCACTGGTGCAACGGCGGCGACACCGGGACTCATCGAGACCGCCCATCGCGGCACGCTGTTCCTCGACGAGATTGGCGAGCTGCCGCTGGTGCTGCAGGTCAAGTTCCTGCGCGCGCTCCAGGAGCGGCAGATCCGGCGAGTGGGCGGCACGCGGCAGATCGATGTCGATATTCGCGTCGTCTGCGCCACCAATCGCGACTTGCGAGCGCTGGTGAAGGCCGGTGAGTTTCGCGAAGATCTCTACTATCGCCTCGCCGTTATCGATATCGCGCTGCCGCCGTTGCGTGAGCGCCAGGACGACATCGAGCTGCTGGCGATGAGCTTTGTCGGAAAATATGCGCGGCGCGGCGAAGCGTCGCTCCAGGGGTTCGAGCCCGAGGCGATGGCCGCGCTGGAAATGTATCCCTGGCCCGGCAACGTGCGCGAGTTGCAAAACGTGGTTGAACGAGCCTGCGCGCTGGCCGAAGGCGAGATGATCACCCTCGCCGACCTGCCGGCGCATCTGAGGATCGTGACGCCGCAGGCGGATCATCCGCCTTCTGGCGAGGTCACCGGCAAACTCACCCTGAAAGAAGCCAAGGAGCGCTGGATAAGCGAGCTGGAGTCCGCTTACGTGGCGGAATTACTCCGACGCGAGGGCGGCAACGTATCGCAAGCGGCGCGCAAGGCGGGCGTCGATCGCAAGACGCTCCATCGCCTGCTCAACAAACACAGCATCCGCTAGTCGAGCGCTGGGTGAGCCGGGCTGTGGTCAAGGCGAACAGCGCCGTCGCGATCAGGCGGTCGGTCTAATCTCAGGTCTTGACGGCTCCGTCGAGCAGTGACTTCACGGTCGCAATCAAGTCGGCGTTGGGAAATGGTTTGCGAAGGTAGGCCGCGGCGCCAGCGGCCTGAGCGTCACGGGCGATGTCCGGCGTGTGGTACGCGGTCATCAGGACCACCGGAATTTCAGGAGACTTCTGGCGAACGTAGCGGGCTATTTGAAAGCCGTCGCTGGTATGAAGGCAGATGTCTGAGACGACCAGCGCGGGCCGCTCCGAATCAATCAAAGCAAGCGCCGCTGCGCCGTCATAGGCGACCAGACATTTGAAACCGCAGCATCGAAGAACTCTGGCGCAAGTGTCGGCCATCTCCATTTCGTCATCAACAACTATGATAGTTTGAGGCATCGATTCCGTCGTCTCATCCTGTGGAGAGACGAGCAAGGTCTATGCCGTTCGGCATCGATCAGCTTATCGACGATTTTGACCATCTTCAGCCGCACTTCCGGCCTGGCTGCGTGTCACGGGTAACGTCAACGTAAACTTTGTCCCTTTTCCGGGTGCTGACTCCACCTCGATTCTACCACCATGTTCGCGAAGCGTCCTTTTCGCCAGCCACAGCCCCAGTCCCGTTCCGCTTGGCTTAGTAGTGAAAAAGACCTCGAAAAGCTTCGGTAATACGTCGGCCGGGATGCCGACGCCGGTGTCGGCGACAGACAATTGCAGCATGTCGGCCTGGTCTGGCGCAGGACCGCTTGCAATGCGAACTTTGCCGCCCTCGGGCATCGCATCACGCGCGTTCATCACCAGATTGATCAGCACGCGCTGGAGCGCTGACGGATCGCCCAGGACTTCTGGCAGGTTGCGGTCAAGCGAAGTGATGACCTCGATATTGCGTTCGCGCAATTCGCCGCCGATCAACAGCGTGGTTGCTTCGACCAATTCATTGAGGTTGACGAGCTGACGCGCGGTCGAGCGTTGCGCCGCCAGGGTCAACAGACCGGCTGCGATACGGCTCGCCCGCTCGGCGTTGCGCCGCAGGACTTGCAGGTCCTCGCGCAGATCGGGGTTCCCGCTGTGTAGAAGCGAAAGCATGAGCTCGGAGCGCGAGGAGATGATCGCCAGCGGATTGTTGAGGTCATGAGCGATACCGGCGGCGATGGCGCCGAGCGCATTCAGCGTCTCGGCCTGTCTGGTCCGACGCTCGAAAGCCACGCGCTCGCTGATGTCCGTGACAAAGCAGACCACCAGTTGCTGGCCGGTTTCCGAAGCTACGTAGTTGAGGCCGATCTCGAGAGGGAATTCGCTCCCATCTTTTCGCCGTCCCGCAAGGTCGAGCCCAATCCCCATCCGACGCGAGCGCGGGGCCTTCAGGTAATTCTCGCGATGCTCCGTATGCCTGGCGCGCACCCGCTCGGGTGCCAGGATTTCGACCGGCAGCCCTTCGAGTTCTCCGTATCCATAGCCAAACATCTGCTCCAGGGCGGCGTTGGCGCGCAGTATCCTCCCGTCGGCCGCCGCCACCAAGATGCCTTGCGCGGCAGACTCGAAATAGATACCCGCGATCGCGTCGCTTTCTCGTAACTGCGCGGCATATTCGCGAATTTCAGTTTGCTCGCGCCACAGCAACAGGGCCATCACCGCCCCGGTTACCGCGATGAATATGAGGCGGTTTGCCAGATGGAAAGGTCCCGGCAGGAAGAGTTCGGAGACGATCACCCAGATGGACGCGACGAGGCAATAGACGAGCACAACCCGGCCTTTGGGGTCGTTCAGCAAAGTCGGTCTTTTACGCTCGCGCGTGCCGGCCATCGCAAGACAGCAGGTTCGCATCCCGAATGTTCATTTTCAATCGTGCTGTGCGGACTCTATTCCTCAGGTGGGGCACAGCCGCCCCATGTTCTCAGCTACTCGAATGGAAATCTCCAACCTGCATCGAAAAGAACCACATGGCACGCAGTGTGCTCCACAACGGAGCATGCCCATCAAGACGAATCCGGCCCTTGAAAACCGGCGACCTCAGTTCAACTCCATCGCGGTCCGCACGGATAGCGCGCCGGCCGGCTCGGAGGCACCCGCTCCGTTTTACGGCCTGGTCGGGTCGAACCCCGCGATGCGGCATCTGTTTCGCCGGACAGAAGCAGTCGCCGCTACCCGCTCGACCGTCCTTATCATCGGCGAGAGCGGAACCGGCAAGGAACTGGTGGCGCGCGCCATCCATCAATGCGGTGTGCAGCACGGATCGTTCGTGCCCTTGAACTGTGCCGCGGTTCCGAAAGATCTGGTCGAAAGCGAACTGTTCGGCCATCGCCGCGGGGCTTTCAGCGGTGCAAACGCCGACCACCCGGGGCTTCTGCGCGCCGCACACGGCGGCACGGTCTTTCTGGACGAGATTACGGAGATGAGCCCCGAGCTCCAGGCCAAGCTGTTGCGCGCGATCCAGGAACGCGCCGTGAGGCCCGTCGGCTCCACGCAGGAGATTCCCATCGACGTCCGGATCGTCGCGTCGACCAACCGCGATCCGGTCGAAGCCGCCCGCACCGGCCAATTGCGCGCCGATCTCTACTATCGCCTCCAGGTCAACGTGCTGGAAATTCCTCCGCTGCGCGACCGGGTGGACGATATCGCGAGACTGGCCCGGCATTTCCTGAAGCGGATGAACGAACGCAATGAGGGCTCGAGGTTTCTTGAAGGATTCGAGCCCGACACGATGTCGGCATTGCAGAGATACGACTGGCCAGGCAACGTCCGCGAACTCGGCAACACGATCGAGTCGGCCTGCACCTTCGGCACCTCGCCGACTATCACGCTCGACGATCTGCCAATCAGGATCGTGAACGCCTGGCGCGCCGCGTCATGCGCAATGCTCTCCCCGACCATAGAGGCACCCGAACGCCCGGCCGTCGAGAGTCCCGGCAGCTATGCCGAATTCGAACGCGACGCCATCGTCAAGGCGCTGGAACGCACGGGCGGAAACAGGGTGCAGGCGGCTCGTATTTTAAAAATCTCGCGTAAGAAGCTGTACACCAGGATCGAGCGTTACGGGCTTAGGATACGCAATGCCGCGCACGAGATGATCAGCGCAGCCAACCCTTCAAATCTCGTGTGGTCGCGGGAAATGGGCGGCAACCGTTGATGGTACCTGCCCATCCCGCAGCCGGTGTGATGAGACAATAAACAAGGGATTATAAGGGGAATGCTAATGAATGTCGCTCGTTGGATGACTAAAGATCCGGTCGTCGCAAAATCGACGGAAACGCTCGCAGCAGTCCGGCAGATGATGGACAAGGGAAGCTTTCATCGTGTGCCGGTGGTCGACGGCGGCAAACTCGTCGGCATCGTGAGTGACCGCGACCTGCGCCAACACACGGGCACGCTGGCGCGCGTCAAGATCAATGCCGCGATGACTACTCCGGTGGTGAGCGTGACTCCCACCACCATACTTGAGGCGGCGGCCAACCTGCTGGTCAAGCACAAGATCGGTGCGCTCCCTGTCGTCGACGGCGGCAAGCTGGTTGGAATCATCACCGCGACAGACTTGCTGCGAGCCTTCGCCGAAGTGCTTGGCGCCACGGAAGAAGGCGTTGCTCGAATCGATCTGTCGCTCGATGGAGATTCCTCTGAGCTTTTCACAATCGCTCAACTGGTAGCCCAGGAGAATGGGGAGATTCTCGGAATGGGCACGTATCGCGGCGATCCAACGGAAGGTGAAGGCCGGGTGGCCTACCTGCGTTTGCGCGCGGCTGACGCAAATCGCGTGGCTCAGATGCTGACCGAGAAGAATTTTACCGTGCTCACGGTCCATCCGTAAGTGCCCCGAGCCGGCGGGGCGTTTCGATGGCTCTTCGGGTCACCGTCATGGCGTTTGCCGCGACTGGGTGCAGCGCGGGTTGACGGAACGCACGCACGGTTGATTGTTGGCCCGATGATGGCCGAGAAGATGGCCGAACGGTTCCGTAGGTCTTCAAACTCAAAAAAAAGCAAAGGGAGAAACGACGATGAGAGAACTGAAACCATGGCGGCCGTTTTCGGACCTCGAGCGCTGGACGAGGCGTTTTGAAACCCGGTTTCCACACTTCTTCGAGGACTTCGAGGGCGAAGAGGATGTATCGAAGTTGCCGATCGAGAGCTATGCCAAGGACGGGAATGTGGTCGTTCGCGCGGACGTGCCGGGGCTCGATCCTAAGGATATCGAGGTGAGCGTGCTTGGAAACGTCTTGACGATCAAGGGCGAGCGCAAGGACGAACAGGAAGTCAAAAAGGAGAACTACTTCAGGCGCGAGGTCTCATACGGTGCGTTCGAGCGCCGCGTGACACTGCCCGAGGGCGCTCAGACGGACAAGATCAAGGCCACCTTCAAGAATGGAGTTGTCGAGGTCATGATGCCCATCGCCAAGGAGGCAACTGCCAAAAAGGTTCCGATTGAGGCTGCGCACTGAGCTGCCTTGGGACGAACTATTGAAAGAGCACTCCAATCGAAGAGCACCCCAAAGGATTTAGAAACTTTGGAGTGCTCGCCAGTTTCAGCGCAACCATCCGCGTAATCGCCGGCTGCTTCGGAGGAAATGGCTATGTCCACAAAAAGCGCCGCAAAGGCCGTCCTGCTCGACGGTCTCAGCGATCTCGAACAGGCCGCGATCGCTCGCAAATACGAAAGCAAGACCGGCAGGCCATTCGGCTGCGAGCCATGCGCGATGGCGCGGGCAAATACCAAGGCGAGCGAGGAGCCTGTGACTGAGGTGATCGCGGTTGTGGACGAGGGCGGCGCAATAACACCGCTATGCGAGGCTTGCTACACGGAATTTATCGAGGATGGCGCGATCAGCTAGCGCGCGGCCTGCGCTCCGTCAAATAACTCAACAATACTTTGATTCGCGAGACTTCAATTTCCCACTTGTCCGATCACTGACTATTCGGTCTTTAATCAGATAACAGGTTCCACTACCGACGTGATGAAGATCATGGACACGGATCAATCTCGCACGTGCGGTGGCTAGCGCTTACTTAAAGCAGGGCGGTTAGCGGAGAACTTTGGAGAGGATCTCCAGATGGCGGAATCGTATCGCTCCGCGGATGAAGCGAGCGCCACGCCAGGCGACGCGGTTGCGAAACGACGGGGTGTTCTGTGGGTCGCTCCCGATATAGTGACCTCTCTCGGGCTGCTCGCCGGATGTGTCTCGCTCGTTTCGGCGATCGGCGGGCGTTTCGAGCGTGCGGCGGCGATGATCGGCCTTTCGATTCTCTGCGATATAGCCGACGGCTTGGTAGCGCGTGCCTCACATACTTCGAGTGCGTTCGGCCTCGAGTACGACAGCTTGTCGGACGTAATCACATTCGGAGTTGCGCCTGCGATCCTCGTCGACTCATGGGCACTGCGGCCCTTGGGCGCCTGGGCGCTGCTTATCGTAGCCGCCTACATCATATGTGCGGCTCTGCGGCTTGCGCGCTTCAATGTCGAGGCGGGAACAGCCACTGGCAAACGGCGCTTCGTCGGGCTGCCGGTTCCAGGGGCGGCCGCGGCTATCGGCGGTATTCTGTTCGGATACCGTTATTTCGCGCTTGATGTGCCCCGCGCGCTCTGCGTCGTGATGATTATCGTGATGCTCGGGCTGGCGGCGTTGATGGTGTCGCGCGTACCTTACCCCACCGTCAAGCTTGAGGATCCTCGCTCGTTGCTTTCACCCAAACTTCTGGCGGGTGCCGTAGTCGTGGCCGGTTTAGTTTTCGCGGCGCCGCGGCTGACGGCGTTTGTCGTAGGCCTGGGCTATCTGTTGTCGGGATTGATTCTAAGCGCGAGAGGGGAACGGGTTGAGGGTCCGGGTTCAGCGCCGGCGGTGAAGAACACGGGAGGGCGACAGGAAGATTGACTCCGATGGGAGCAGGGATCGATTCAAACCTCGGGGAAGGCGGCTTTCTCCTATGGCTCGGCTTTTGCTGCTGCTGATGATGTCCATGGTGTTGAAACGTCGATAGAAGTCCGCCCGTCGACGATTCATTTGGAAGCCATGAACTACTGGGTATTGGCATCCGACGTGTTCAGGCTTTGACGATTAACACGCGCCGTGCCTCGTTGAATGAATTGGAAAAGGAAGTTATGCAACGGCCATTGAAAATAACCTCGCGCGATTTTCCACTCAGCGAAGCGGTCGAGAAGGAGATTCGCGAGAAAGCCGTGGCCTTGGAGACCTACTACGAGCGGCTAAGCGGCTGCGAAGTGACAGTGCACGCGCCTGCCATCAAGCATCATCGCAAGGGAGGCCCATTTCTCGTAGGAATTCGCCTGACCGTTCCCGGAAAAGAGCTGGCCGTGGATCGCCAGGCCGAAGAGGAGCTGTCGCAGGCAATTCGCGAAGCCTTCGACGCCGCGCGTCGACAACTCGAAGACTATATTCGGGAATTGCGCGGTTCGGTAAAGACGCACGAACCCGCCACGTTGGGCCGCGTCACCCGTCTCGAACCCGAGCTGGACTATGGGTTTCTCGAAACCCCCGACAAGCGCGACATTTATTTTCACCGCAAAAGCGTGCTCGGCGCCGATTTCGACAAGTTGGGAATAGGCACAGAAGTCCGTTTTGTCGAGGAGGAAGGCGAACAAGGTCCGCAGGCCAGCACCGTGATTGTGACGCAATGGACCAAGCATCAGGGATCGAACGAAAAGCCATGACCTCCAGCGCACCACGCGCTCAGCAGCTTGCATCGAAATCACGCGGTGCGATGTAGCACTCGCAAACCGAGCTTTTGATCGCAGCTGAATTGCCGTTTCGGAAATTACTAGAAAACAAGGCGAAGGAAAGCGATGAATCCTGTTATTTTCGTTGGCTCCGCCAACCTCCCGCTTGCCGCGGCGATTGCGGAGCGGATGGGCTTGACGCTCGGCAGCCGGGGACTGACTCGCTTTGCCGACAGCGAACTTCACATCGAAGTTCAGGAAAGTGTGCGCGGTCTCGACGTGTACTTGATTCAGCCGACAAGTCCGCCCGTGCATGAACATCTGTTCGATCTTTTCATGCTGGCCGACGCGTGCCGTCGCGCCGGTGCCGCGCGTCTGACTGCGGTAATTCCGTACTTTGGTTACGCGCGTCAGGATCGGAGAGCCACGGGTCGCGACCCGGTCGGCGCCCGCCTCGTCGCCGACCTGCTCAACACGAGCCACATAGAGCGCGTGGTGGCGCTTGACCTTCACAGCGTCGCGCTCGAAGGCTTTTTCCCGTTTCCATTGGAGCATTTGAGCGCCATTCCCATCCTGGCGCAGGCCTGCGCTGCGAGCGCTCCGGCGGAAGCGGTCATCGTGGCGCCGGACCTCGGCGCGGTGAAACTGGCGGAGCGCTACGCACGGATGCTCCACATGCCGATCGCGGTGGTCAACAAAACCCGCATCAGCGGCGAGGAAGTTGAAGCGAGGGAGATCGTCGGCGATGTTCGCGGGCGGCCGATTCTCATTGTCGATGACATGATCAGTACTGGAGGAACCATTACGGCGGCCGTCAATTTGGTGAAAGCGGCGGGGGCCAAATCGGAGGTCACGGTAGCGGCAACTCACGGCCTGTTCGTCGGCCCGGCACGGGAGAGGCTGCGCGTCCTTGGAGTGAAGAACTTCATAGTTACGGACAGCGTGGCGCTGGCTGCGGATTTGCATCTGCCCGTCAAGGTGGTCAGCGTCGCTCCGCTTTTGGCGGAGGCCTTAAGGCGGCTGCATGCAAACCGGTCCTTGAGTGACTTGATAGCCTATGTCTAATCGCAACCAAACGGAGAGGCGACTGCTCGCAGAAGCCAGGTTGAACAATGAAATCATCACGACCCATCAGCAATAGTGAACGCCTTCAGACCCTGCGGAACCTTCTCACTCATCAACGCAATGAGGCACTCGCGCGGATACGCGATTTTCGCAGAGCGCAGGAGGAAGATGCGGAGCCGCTCCCGGGCGACGAGCTTGATGCGGCCCGCGCGCTCGCCGAAGTAGAGACTCACGCCGGCCTAATCGAACGTGCCGAATATCGGTTGAAGGCTATAGCTGCGGCTCTCAGCCGGGTCGATGAGGGGCGTTATGGAATTTGCGAAGAATGTGGAGAGGGCATCGCGATTGACCGCCTCAAGGTGCTGCCCTTTGCAGCCTACTGCGTCGATTGCCAGTCGAAGCGAAATAATCGGCTCCGGCCGGGTGAAGGCTATATTGACGAGCCGTCGCGCCATCTTTGGACTTTGCCCGAGGGAATGGATGAATCGCTGGACAAGCAGGATGCGTTGATGGAGCCGGAAGAACGACTTTCGGTACGCGACCAGCGGCCGTCAGGTCCGGAAGTGGGAGAGTTCGAGGAACTACCTCCTTCTCCCACGGCTCGCCGGCGCGGGAGAGCGCGCGCCGCTGAATGATCGTGCCGGACCTGTAAATGGCGGATACGGAACGGAAGCGAGCACGATTTCTTCTGGATCGATTGTGCACTCATCGCGGACGGCGGATTTGTCGGAATGCTCGCATTGTCTCCAATAGGCAAATATGTCTCCTCTCCGGTGCATCCGATGGAAGCAATACTTTGTGCTGAAGTGAGCAATCGAATGCTGTGACGCTGGCACGATGGATGCTGATGGAGTGGGGCTGCTGCATAGCCACAAACCAAGCGCGAGGGTTTGGAAGGCTTGAGAGAAAGTACGCAAAGAGGTGATTTGCGCCGATGTCATTTCCTTATCGTAAGATCCTGTGTCCGATCGATTTCGACGATAACTCGCTGAGGGCGCTGGACAAGGCGATTGAAATTGCTCGTCACTTCGGCGCCGCGGTGTCGTTGGTGCACGCGGTTCCGCTGGTGGTGCAATTCGGGGAAGTTCCGATACCCGTTGAACTTTACGACGAACAGGAGAAAGCGGCCAGGACCAGGTTGGGCGAGATCGCACGACAGAAGCTTGACGGCATCGAGCACCAATCGGCCGTATACACGGGCGACGTGGCCGGCAGTGTCCTGCGGGCGGTGGAAAAATTTGAACCCGACTTGCTGGTGATGGCCACCCATGGTCGGAGTGGACTAGCGCACTTGTTTCTCGGCAGTGTGGCTGAGGCGGTGGTGCGCAAAGCAAGCTGCCCGGTATTGACGATTCGAAGCGGAGCGCTCGAAGATCGCGCTACGAAAGGCTAGTCAGCCCGCAGCCCGACTTCTACTCCGATCGCGTCGGAGGGTTCAGGAAATATGCCGGTGAACGTGGTCAGGACGCCAGAAGAGGAAGTCGCCTGGGAGCGCGCGAAAGCTCGTGCCCGCGAGGAGTATCCGGAGGCCACGGGTGAACGCTTCTATCGGATCGTGATGGCCATCTATAAGAAAATGGCTCACTACCAGCCACATTCGTCCCGTCGCGACCGATAGCGCTGCTCCCGCCACAGGAATGCGACGACTAAAGCAGTTCGTTCCATTTATGTTTAGTCGAAGGATCCGCCCCGCCATGGCACGGGGAATGCAGCGTAGTAGATGGAAGCGCTTCGAAGGGGACAACCATGGAGAATAAACTAATACCGGAGGTTGCGACCAAAGAGTCGCAGATGAAGTTCACTCTGGCCAAGCTGGCAGACGAAGATATCAGTCTAAGGCAGCCGATCCTGGAAGCGGGCTGGGCCGCGGCACGGCTCGCCGTCGACCCCGGTAATCATGAGTCGCGCGAAAGAGCCGCCAAGGCATGGGCGCGCATCGATTCTCTCATCGCCAGACACCTGAGCACGGAGGAACACGCCGTGCTGCCCTGGGCCGAGGCGCTTGCGGACTTTCCCAGCCAAGTGGTCGATCGCGCGCGCAAAAAGCACGAACAACTCATGGCGCTGCATGACATCATCGCCACGCACTCCTTTGATAAGGGGAGCAACGAGGAGGTCTCCGCTGAGGCGAGCAACCTGTGCGTCTACGCGACCACGCTGGACGATCTGATCGCTGGCGAGGAACGCTACCTGTTCCCGGTGATGCGCCGGATACTGTTCCGTCACCCGCAAACCTGAGCCGGGCTGGCGATGCGACGTAGGCTCACGGTCAGATGATCCGCAGATGACCTGGAAAACGATCGAGAAGCTCCGCCGGGGCTGGGCCGTTGCTCCCAACCTGGTGGACTACGAGCAGACCCGCACGGTTTTCTCATGGGAAGCCGCCCGGCAGGACTTGGACGGTCTTCCTGGCGGCGGCCTCAACATCGCCTACGAAGCAGTCGACCGGCATTGCACGGGGCCGGGCGGCGATCGCCTGGCGCTGCGCTGGCTCGGCAAACGGGGCGAAGTGCGTGACTTTAGTTACGCGGATTTGCGCGCGCTCACCAACCGTTTCGCCAACGTGCTCGGACGGCTTGGTATCGCTAAGGGCGAGCGAGTGTTCCTGCTGACCGGGCGCATTCCTGAACTTTACATCAGTGCGCTCGGCACCCTGAAAGCCGCCGCCGTGTTTTGCCCTCTGTTCTCGGCGTTTGGTCCTGAACCGATCCGCCAAAGAATTGGAATCGGCGATGGTCGGGTGCTGGTGACCACAACCGCCCTCTACAAACGAAAGCTCGCAGACCTCCGCTCATCGCTCCCCGGTCTGAGGAACGTTCTTCTGATTGGCTCGCCCGAGGAGATTCAAACGATACCAGACGCGCTCGACTTCCAGCGGCTGATGAACGAAGCCGGCGAGCACTTCGACATCCCGCATACCGACCCCGCGGACCTGGCGCTGCTGCACTTCACCAGCGGAACTACCGGCAGACCCAAGGGCGCGATGCACGTACACGAAGCGGTCGTCGCACATCACATGACGGGCCGGTACGCTCTGGACTTTCATCCGCAGGACATTTTCTGGTGCACCGCCGACCCCGGCTGGGTTACAGGAACCTCATACGGGATCATCGCACCCCTGACCCATGGCATCACCAGTATCGTCGATGAAGCCGAGTTTGACGCCGAACGTTGGTACGGGATTCTTCAGAGCCAGCGCGTGAGTATTTGGTATACCGCTCCGACCGCCGTGCGCATGATGATGAAGGTCGGTGTCGAGGTGGTCCGCAAATATGACCTGGGCCGGCTGCGTCTCGTCGCCAGCGTCGGTGAGCCGCTCAACCCCGAGGCGGTGGTGTGGGGGCAAGCGGCGTTTGGCCTCCCCATTCATGACAATTGGTGGCAGACGGAAACCGGCGGGATCATGATCGCCAATTATCTTGCGATGGATATTCGTCCGGGTTCGATGGGCCGTCCGCTGCCCGGTATCGACGCAGCCATCGTCCGCCGTCACCAGGACGGAACGATCGAAGAATTGCTCGAAGCGGGAATCGAGGGCGAGTTGGCGCTGCGTCCGGGCTGGCCTTCAATGTTTCGCGGCTATCTGCACGAAGCGGACCGCTATCGAAAATGCTTCGCCGGTGGCTGGTATCTTACCGGCGACTTGGCAAAGCGCGACGCCGACGGATACTTCTGGTTCGTCGGTCGGGCCGACGATGTAATCAAGTCATCCGGCCATCTGATCGGGCCTTTCGAGGTCGAAAGCGCGCTTCTGGAACATCCCGCGGTCGCCGAGGCTGGCGTTATCGGCAAGCCCGATCCGATGGCCGGGGAAGTGGTCAAGGCATTTGTCTCCTTGAAGCCGACTCACGCGCCGAGCGATGACCTGCGGCGCGAGTTACTCGGGTTCGCGCGCAAACGCCTGGGCGCGGCGGTCGCGCCGAAGGAGATCGACTTTGTCACCAGCGTGCCCAAGACTCGCAGCGGCAAAATCATGCGCCGCTTGCTGAAGGCGCGCGAGCTCGGACTGCCCGAAGGCGACCTTTCCACGCTCGAGGGCGAGCCGGGCGCTACCTGAGCCGCTGGAATGGACTAGCAACATGGCTCTGGAAGCGAATACAACCCAACCCGCACTGGAGCGGGATCATGCGCTGGCGCTGCTGCGCGATATGCTACGCATCCGCCGTTTCGAAGAGAAATGCGCTGAGCTCTACAGCGCCGCCAAGATTCGCGGCTTCCTTCATCTGTATATCGGTGAAGAGGCGGTTGCCGTCGGCGCAATTAAGGCCCTGGAAGAGGACGATGCGATCGTGGCCACCTACCGCGAGCACGGACATGCGCTGGTTCGCGGTGTCCCGGCCGCGTCGATCATGGCCGAGATGTATGGCAAACGGGAGGGATGCAGTCGCGGCCGCGGCGGTTCGATGCATTTGTTCGACGCGGCCACGCGCTTTTACGGCGGAAACGCGATCGTCGGTGGCGGGCTGCCGGTGGCCGTCGGATTGGCGCTCGCGGACAAGCTGCGGGGCCGCAGGCGCGTCACGGCGTGCTTCTTCGGCGAGGGGGCGGTGGCCGAAGGCGAATTCCATGAGAGCATGAATCTTGCCGCGCTGTGGAAGCTGCCCGTCGTTTTTTTCTGCGAGAACAATCTCTACGCGATGGGGACGGCGCTCAGTCGCTCCGAGTCCGAGGTCGATCTGAGTCTCAAGGCGAGCAGTTACGAAATTCCCGCATGGCCCGCCGACGGCATGGACATACTGGCCTGCGAGGGCGCGGCGCGCAGGGCGGTCGCGGCCGTGCGCGGCGGTGGAGGACCGTACTTTGTCGAGTTCCGCACCTACCGGTTCCGTGCGCACTCGATGTACGATCCCCAGCTATACCGCGCCAAGCAGGAAGTCGAACAGTGGAAAACGCGCGACCCCATCGTCACCTTTGAGGCACGCCTGCGCGAACTGGGACTGCTGAGTGACGGGGACCTCGCGGCGATCGAGGACGATGTGGCGGCGGAGATCGTCAAGGCGGTCGAGTTTGCCGAAGCCGGAACCTGGGAGCCAGTCGAAGGCCTGACCCGGTTCGTCTATTCCGAAAGGCCCGCGTCATGACTCCGGAGGCGAAGCCTGGCCGCATGACCTATCGAGAGGCGATGCGGCAGGCGATCCGCGACGCACTGCGGCGCGACCCGCGGGTGTTCCTGATGGGCGAAGACGTGGGTCGCTATGGCGGTTGCTACGCGGTGAGCAAGGGCTTGCTGGAAGAGTTCGGCCCCGAGCGGATCCGCGACACGCCGCTGTCGGAGTCGGCCTTCGTCGGCGCCGGAATCGGTGCGGCGCTCGGCGGGATGCGGCCGATCGTCGAGATCATGACTGTAAATTTCAGTTTACTGGCGCTCGACCAGATCGTGAACAACGCGGCGACCATCCTTCACATGTCAGGCGGTCAGTTCAACATTCCGCTGGTGATTCGAATGACTACCGGCGCGGGGCGCCAGCTTGCGGCGCAGCACTCGCACAGTCTCGAGGGTTGGTACGCACATATCCCGGGCCTCAGGATAGTCACTCCCGCAACGCTGGAAGATGCCCGTGGCATGCTCTGGACGGCTCTCCAGGATCCTGATCCGGTGCTGATTTTCGAGCACGGCACGCTCTACAACATGGAAGGCGATTTGGCGGCCGACGCGAGCGCCGTGGACATCGATAAGGCCGCGGTGCGGCGGCACGGCGCCGACGTAAGCCTCATTACCTATGGGGGTACGCTTGGCAAGGCGTTGCAAGCCGCCCAGGAACTGTCCGCGACCGGAATCGACGCCGAAGTCGTTGACCTCCGCACGCTGCGTCCGCTCGACACGGCGACCATCCTGGAGTCGGTCACGCGAACCCATCGAGCGGTGATTATCGACGAAGGATGGCGCAGCGGCAGCATCTCGGCCGAGATCAGCGCACGCATCATGGAAGAGGCGTTTTACGAACTCGACGCGCCGGTCGAGCGGGTCTGCAGCGCGGAAGTGCCGATACCGTACGCCAAACACTTGGAGGAGGCTGCGCTGCCCCAGGCGCGAACTATTGTCGAGACCGTGAACCGCATGCTGGGTGACCGTGGCTGAATTCCGCATGCCCGCTCTGGGTGCCGACATGGAGGTCGGCACCATCCTCGAGTGGCTGGTCAAACCCGGTGACGCGGTCAAGCGCGGAGACATCGTCGCCGTGGTGGACACGGAAAAGGCTACCGTCGAGGTCGAAGTCTTCGAAAGCGGGATCGTCCAGCAGATCTTTGTCCCGCTGGGCGAGAAGGTTCCGATCGGCACGGTGCTGGCCCTGATCCGCACCGACGGTGAAATTGCCGCACCGCCCGCCGCAAAGCCAGAGCCTGTCGCCGCGCTGCCGAAGATTGCGCCGGTATCCACGACCCCGCGACCGGCGGCGCCCACCACCGTGCAAAGGGCCCCCCGACCCGCGATGCCACCGACCGTCCCCGGCCGCCTGCGGATTTCTCCACTGGCGATGCGCAGGGCCGTCGAACTGAAGGTGGACCTCTCGATCGTGAAAGGGACCGGCCCGCACGGAGCCATCAGCAGGGCGGATGTGGAGAAGGCCTCCAAGGCGCCCAAGGCAGCGCCTCCTCCCGCTCCATCACCGGTGGAAAAGGCGCCTGAGCCTGCGGCGGCTCCGGCAGTGGAGGTTCCAAGCGCCGTCCGCGAGCGCAAGCCGGCCGTCGCGTCCGAGGAACGTCGCGCGGCAATGCGCAAGGTGATAGCGGCAGCGATGGCGCGCTCCAAGCGCGAGATTCCCCACTACTACCTCGGAACGCGAATCGACATGAGCCGGGCGATGGCCTGGTTGCAGGCGCAGAATCTCAAGCGGCCGGTGACCGAACGCCTTCTCTATTCAGTCCTTCTGGTTAAGGCCACCGCGCTGGCGGCGCGCGAGATACCGGAAATGAACGGCTTCTGGGTGGACGGCGCATTCAAACCCGCCGACGCGGTTCATGTCGGCGTGGCGATATCGCTGCGCCAGGGCGGACTGATCGCGCCGGCGATTCATGATATCGACCGGAAGCGGCCGGACGAGATCATGGTCAACCTGCGGGACCTGGTAAAGCGGGTGCGCGCGGGAATGTTGCGAAGCTCTGAGATTGCCGATGCTACCATTACGGTAACCAGTCTGGGCGAAGAAGGAGTTGAAACCGTTTTCGGGATCATCTATCCGCCGCAGGTTGCGCTGGTAGGCTTCGGCAAGATCACTGAAGAGGTGTGGGCGGCTGATGGAATGATCGGTGCGAAACCCACCGTGGTGGCGACGCTTGCGGCTGATCATCGCGCCAGCGACGGTCATCGCGGTGGACTTTTCCTCGCGGCGATCCAGCGCCTTCTGCAGGAGCCAGAAAAGCTATGACCGACGACGAAATCAAGACCATGGTCTTGCGGGAACTTAAGAACATCGCGCCCGAGTTCGAGTCCGAAATAGATCCCGCTCTCGATTTGCGGGAGCAAATCGATCTGGATTCAATGGATATGCTCAACCTCGTGATTGCCATCCACGAGGCCACCGGAGTGGATATTCCAGAGGCGGACTATCCCCAAATGTCGAGTCTCAACGGATGTGTTTCGTATTTGCGCTCTCGTATGAAGTAGTAGCCCGATTTTTCCTGGAATCCTGAAGCCTGCGGCGCGCAGAGAGGCGATGGGAAGGTGATAGAGCGCAACGGGCTGAGCCAGCGGCACGCCTCCTGCCATTGACTTATCGCGAATCGGACGGGTTTCGCCAGGATTGGCCTGTTGATTGCGTATTTGCGACGGCGGAAGGCTACCGTCAAACGAGGAGGTTTAACGATGCCCCTAAGTGCGACATAGAGGAAGCCAAGTAGCCAGACCGAGTGCCTTGGATTCCGACGAATCAAGCTAGCAATGACCTTCGTGCGGTAGGCTACTTCTTCAGCATCTGTGCGGCCCGGGGCCCATCGCACCGAAGACTTTGGTCGCGATGATGACGTCGTCGCGCGAGGCCATCTCGTTGAGCCAGCGCCCGGTGATCTCTTCGCTCGCGCCCACCGAGTAGACGTCGGCGGTATCGAAGAAATTGACGCCAGCCTTCAATGCGATTGAGAAGTGCTCGCGCGCTTCCTCGGCGCCGAGCGCCAGTCGCGGCGCATCGCCCACGGGGGCTGCTCTCCGCCGCCGTAGCTCATGCATCCGAGGCAAATTCGCGAGACGGTGATGCCAGTATTGCCAAGCTTGGTGTATTGCATGCTCGCGTACCCATCTGGTTAAGGGCAACCGAAGCTTCGCCCGAGCCAAGGATCCCGTTGCCACGTAACTATCTCTCGAGAAATTCCTTCAGCGCTGGGCCGAAGTTGCGCTTCGTGCGCAGACCACCGCCCAACTTCGGCGAGCGGCGCCTTGCTCTCAGATGGTTGCCGCCTATCCCGGTTGCCCTATCTACACCTGAAGAGCTCGTTCCTGCGATCAGGCAGGTGAGCTGATGAAAACGCAGATGGCCGCCACCCGACGGCGATGAATTGATCAACGGAGCACCCGGAAATGCGACGCTTTGATTTTGAATCCGACATATACGAGACGCTTTCTTGTGTACCGATGGCGGTAAGACACAAGCTCGACTATACCGGAATCAAAATCACTCTTGAGCAGTGGGAAGCCCTTCCGCTGGCGGAGCGGCGAATCCTCTGCGAACCGCCACGCTTGGCTCATTGCACAACGCAAGCGAGCGCCCATTCGGTAACCCGTTTCCCATCCGCGCAGCGCCCGTGTGCGTCGAATCGTCGCGCTGAATCTCAGATCTGCCATGATAAGAGCAAATCGCTCGTATTATGGCACAGGTCAACGAAGCCCGTAAAGCGAATGAATCTGTGCGCTGACCTTGATGGGAATTGCTCCGCCCAGAACGCCCTGGAGACTGTCTCCAAATGAAATCCGACTGTGAATCAGCGGCATCCTGCCCGCCGATTCTTGCGCGCGGTGGGCTTCGGAAATCCGGCGACGACCCGACTGATCGGGATCGCGCGATCGCCGCCGTTCTCATCTTCTTCTTTGGCCTGAGGCCAAACGAAGCGTTCGCGCTTCGCTGGCAGGATGTTGACTTCTATCGCGAGCAGCTAAGAATTCGCCGTTCACGGCGGAAGCCGCTCAGCTTCACAAGTAATTGATTCTGCTAGGAGAAGCGATGGAGCGGGCGGCCGGGGTCGAACCGGCGACGTCCAGCTTGGGAAGCTGGCATTCTACCACTGAATTACGCCCGCGCGCCTTGAAGTTTAGGGTCGCAGCCGCGGCGTGTCAAATCAGTACCTCGCGCGACTGCGCGAGGTGCGGCCTCGGAGCGCGGCGCAACAGTCTCGGAGCGCGGCGCGAGGGTCAGTAAAAAGTCAAAAAAAGTGAAAAGCTTACCAGTAGCGGACGCGGCCGACATCGGTGTGTACGAAGTCGGAAGCCGGATAGTAGCCGACGCCGCCGCCGCGCATCGCGAGCGCCACCCGATGCAACTCCTCGAGCGTGCGTCCCGGGACCCGCCAGTCGAGCGCCAGTCCGTCCATGTGCAGGCTGTGATGCGCGACGCCGTCGCTGCGCGCCGCCAGCATCGCGTTGGTCTGCGGCGTGCGATAGCCGGAGATAATCGCCACCTCGGCGTCGGTATGAAGCTTGTGCCGGATTGCGACCACGAGGTCGAGGAGGCCAGGCGCGATCGGCTTGACCACGTTCTGGCGATAGTCGCGCAGGATGTGGTTTATCTCGGCGAGCGCCTGCGGGATATAGCGTCCCTTCTCGAAGTAGACTATGTCGAGTTGCTCGCTCGTATGCAGGTTGTAGAACTTCAGGCGGCGCGGCGTCGCCGGCGCGGTCAGCATCGCGAGCGCGCTGGCCGGCGCGATGGTCGCGGTCGCCGCAGCGATCCCCGCTATCCGCATGAAGCCGCGGCGGCCGATCTTCGACGGGGCCGGCGCGATCGAGGAAGCGGGACGGCCAATCTCCAAGGCGCCGTCGTTACTCACGGTCGATGGCTTGATTTCTCCCATTTCCCGTCCCCCGTACTGCTCGTTCCCCATCCGGCCAGCCCGCTTCACAGTCCGCTCCCCGGCGCGGCGCGCGGTTGGAGTCCGCCGGAGCATCGGGTAACTTTACACTCTCCAAGTAGGCGGCGCCACAGCGCCCGACCCGCTTCCGGCGCCGATGAAACCGCCCCGCATCCAGCCAATAAAGCCGATAAATCCGGCGCGCGCGCGGACCCGGCCGCTCGCCTCGCTATCGCGCAAGGTCGAGCGCGGCCAGTTCGCGCGGGAGCTTGGCGCCGGCGCGACAATGCGCGAGTTCATCGCCGCGTTGCCGGAAACTCTGGCGGCGGCCGAACTCCGCCAGTTGGCGCGCCGAATCGCGGCGGCGCGCCGCGCCGGGCGGACTTTCCTGATGCTCACCGGGGCGCATCCGCTGAAGGTCGGCCTGAGCCCGCTCATCTGCGGGATGCTGCGCGACGGCGTGCTGAGCGCGATCGCAACCAACGGCGCGGTGATTATCCACGACTTCGAACTCGCCTTCGCCGGGCGCACTTCGGAAGACGTCGGCGCCGGTCTTGGCGCCGGCAGTTTCGGGATGGCCGAGGAGACCGGCGCGTTCCTCAATCGCGCAGCGCGCCTGGCCGCCGAGGAGGGCAGGGGACTGGGCGAGGTGGTGGGCCGCGAAATCGTCCGCGCACGCCTGCGCTACCGCGACGCCAGCATCTTTGCCGCAGCGTACCGGGCGGGCGCGCCGGCGACCGTGCACGTGGCGCTTGGCGCCGATATTATTCATATGCATCCCGCGGCCGACGGCGCCGCGATCGGCAAGGCCACGATGGCGGACTTCCATCGCCTGGTCGCCGTGGTGGCGAACCTGGGGCGCGGAGTGGTGCTCAATCTGGGTTCGGCCGTGGTGATGCCGGAGGTTTTCCTCAAGGCGCTCAACCTCGCGCGCAACCTGGGGCGGCGAGTCGATGGCCTGTGCGCCGCCGACATGGATTTCCTCCGCCAGTACCGGGCGCGGCTCAACGTGGTCGAGCGGCCGACCGCCGGCGGCAAGGGCGGGCGCGGAATCGCGCTCACCGGCCATCACGAGATCATGTTTCCGCTGCTCGCCGCGGCGGTCCGCGAGGAACTCGCGCGGCCCGTGCGGCGGCGAGGTTGACGATGGCGCCACGTACGACGAAGCGCCTGGGCGGCGCCGCTCCGATCGCGATGCTTACCGACTTCGGCTATCGCGACCATTACGTGGGCGCGATGAAGGGCGTGATCGCTTCGATCGCGCCCGGCGCTCCGCTAATCGACATCACGCACGGCGTGCCGGCGCAATCGATTGTGGCGGGAGCGATCGCGCTTGCGCAGAGCTGGCGGCTGTTCCCGCCGCGGACGGTTTTCCTGGTGGTGGTCGACCCCGGCGTCGGTACGACGCGGCTCCCGGTGGCGGTCGAGACGCGCGCGGGAGCGCGCTTCGTCGGCCCCGACAACGGCGTGCTCGCGCTGGCGCTGCAGGAGGCGGGCCCGGCGCGCGCGGTCGAGTTGCGCACGCCGCGCTACCGGCTCGCGCCCGTGAGCGCGACCTTTCACGGCCGCGACATTTTCGCGCCGGCCGCGGCGCATCTGTGGCGCGGCGTGAAACTCGAGTCGTTGGGGCCGCCGATGCGCGACGGCCTGACCCATCTGGAGCTGGCGGAGCCGCGCGAGGGGCTCGAGGAGCTGCGCGGCGAGGTCCTCTACGCCGACGGCTTCGGCAATCTCGTGAGCAACATCGGGCGCGATGCGCTGGCGCAGTTCGAGGCGCGCTTTCCCGCTATGCGGCTTTCCGTTAAGATCGACACTGGCGCGCCGATGGAGATAGTTCAGGCTTATGGCGACGCCCGCAAAGGTGCTCCTCTCGCTACGTTTGGAAGTTTCGAGCTGCTGGAAATTGCCGTGCGCGACGGCAGTGCCGCGCGGCATTTCACCGCCGGGCCGGGCGCGATGGTAACCGTCCGGCCGCCGCGGCGTACACCCCGGCATGGACTCAAGCTCCGGCAATGAACCTCCGGCATAAAAAATAATGGATGATTCCACCGCACACGACGAATCGCAGGTCCTGACCGACATCCCGCGCGTCACGCCCGTGCCGGTCTACGAGCCGGAGGTGGTTGCGCCGCCGCGTGCGCGGCCGTCCGGCGTCACCCGGCTTCACGTGGGGCTTTTCCTGCTCACGCTGCTGACCACCACGATGGCCGGGGCTGACATGGCGGGCGCGTTCGTGTCGCTGGCGCATCCGTTTGCGACTTTTGGCAACCTCGCCGCGGGACTGTCGTTTTCGATCCCGTTGATGCTGATCCTGTTTTCGCATGAGATGGGGCACTACCTGGTGGCGCGCCGCAACGGCGTCGAGGTGAGCCCGCCATACTTCATTCCGGCCCCGTTGCCGTCGATTTTTTTCATCGGCACTTTCGGCGCGTTTATCCGGATGCGATCGCCGGCGCGCACGCGGCGCGTGATGTTCGACATCGGAGCGGCGGGGCCGTGGGCCGGAGTGGTGCTGGCGGTGATCGCGGTCGTGATCGGGCTGAAGCTCTCCGACGTGGCGCCGCTCGACGCTTCCGGTGGCGGACTTCAGCTCGGCAATTCGATCCTGTTCTGGGCGCTTTCGTACGTGACGTTGGGAGTGGATCCCAACTCGGTCAATGTCAACCTTCATCCGATCGCGTTCGCCGGATGGATCGGGCTGCTGGTGACCACGCTCAACCTGTTGCCGGTCGGCCAGCTTGACGGCGGTCACGTGGTTTACGCGCTGTTCGGCCGCTGGCATCGGACCATCGCGCGCCTGTTCATCGTGGCCTGCATATTGATGGTGGTGATACCGCTGTTCATGGGCTCGGCATACTGGGGCGGATGGCTGTTCTGGGTGGTGTTTCTCTTCTTCCTTGGCCTGGGGCATCCGGCCACGGTCGATGCGGATACGCCGCTCGATCCCCGGCGCAGGGCCTTTGCGTGGGCGACAATCGTGCTGTTCCTGGTGACCTTCAGCCCGGTGCCGGCATGGTACGCCCCGGGGAATCAGAACCAGCCGGAGCAGCCGCCCAAGGACAATACCTACAGCGTCGTGTATCGGCCGGCGCCGCCGCGGCTGCCCGCCACCGTGCGGCTGAAGGGACTCTGAGATGAGCGATGGGGGGAAGCGGCCGAGCTGGGACCAGTACTTCATGACCATCACGCGGCAGGTCGCCGAGCGCTCGACCTGCCTGCGAGCCAAGGTGGGCGCGGTGATCGTACGCGACCGCAGCATTCTGGCCACCGGCTACAACGGATCGCCGGCCGGGATGCCGCATTGCACCGAGGTCGGATGCCTCATCTACGAGTCGCGCACGCCCGACGGCGAAATCGAGCAGAATTGCTGGCGCACAATCCATGCCGAGATTAACGCGATCACGCAGGCGGCCAAGAACGGCGCGGCAATCCGCGACGCCGACATTTATGTCACGCACACGCCCTGCATCCATTGCCTCAAGGTGCTCATCAATACCGGTATCCGCACGGTCTACTACGGCCGCGAGTACAAACTGCATACGGTGAGCGAAGTGCTCAAGCATTCGGCGGTAAAGCTGGTGCAGGTGGCGCCGGAGAACGCGGATGCCTCCGCATGAGAGCGGCGCGGGCGCGGGCGGCGGCGCCACGGCGCGGCCCTGCGGAATCTGCGCGCTCATCGAGCGATGCCGCGCGGGCAACTTCGCGGATTTGGTCGCCGAGCTGCCGCACTCGTTCGTAATCCTGGGCGACGCGCAGTTCTATCGCGGCTACTGCGTGGTGCTCGCCAGGCGTCACGTCAACGAAGTCCATCTGATGCCCGCCGACGAGGCGCGCGCGCTGTTCGACGAGACGGTCGCGGTGGGCCGCGCAATCGCGTTCGCAACGCGGCCGCTCAAGCTCAACTACGAGTGCCTCGGCAACCTGGAACCGCACGTCCACTGGCACGTCTTCCCGCGCGCCGAGACCGACGCGATGCGCGCGGCGCCGGTGTGGATGCGGCCTGAGGCTGAACGCAAAGTAACCCTTGAGGATTCCGATCGGCGCGCGCTGATTCAGACCCTTGGAGCCGAATTGCGCCGGCAAATCTCAACCGCGCGCGTGGCGGTCGAATAATAGATCCGCAGGGTCGCCTCGTAGAGGGTGAGGGGCGGGCAGGTGGATGTGGAAAGGATCCGGCGCGGCTTTGGCTCGAACTACAACAATCACTTCAGTATTTCGTCGATTGATCGCTGTCGGGCTGTTGGGAGCGATGGTTTTGCTCGCGTCATGTCAGAGCGCCAAGCTGCCGGACGAAGGCAGCGATGCCGCGCGGCTATATCTAAATAGATGCGGAAAATGTCATCAGGCATACAATCCGAGCCAGATGACGGCGGCGATGTGGGCGGTCCAGGTGGACTTGATGCAGGAGCGGATGAAACAGACGGGCTTGGCGCCGCTCACGCCGGCCGAGCGCAAGACCATCCTGGAGTACCTGAGCAGCAACGCCGGCAAGCAGTAGCCGCGCGCTACTTGAGCAGCGGCGGTTGGCCGCCGTCGTAGATAATCCGGCCATCAACGACCGAGGCGAAGTCGGGCAGCCGATGCGCCGTCAGTTTGCCGTCGGGCATGATGTGCTCGACGTCCCATCCGCGCAGCGTCATCTGATCGGAGACGATTCGCCGATGGCATCGCCACCACAGTCCCTCCGAGCACATGATCGCCGTGCGCGCGGCGGACGCGATCGCTACAAGTTCGTCGAGGCCCTCCGCGAATTCGGCGCTCTCAGTGTAGTCCGCGTATGATCGAAACGCGGCAACCGTCCATGCCACGTGCGGCGAATCGGGACGCTTGCTGTGACGACGCCCGCCTAGGCGCTTGAGCCATCGATATTCGACGCCGGCGCGGCCGAGCGCTTCGGCGAACGGCTCCTGGTTGAACTGAGGCCATCGGCGCGAGCCGGGAAAGGAGCGGACGTCGGCGAGGATCGCAATTCGATGCTCGCCGAGCAGTTCGAGGAAGCGTTCGATCGGATGCGTCGAATGGCCGACCGTGAAGAGTGTCGGGAGCGGGAGCGTGACCAAGGAATTCGCCGCCTTTGGCGTCCGCTGGCTGATGGTGCGCGCCGCTCTCGAGCGGTCGCTACGAAGCGAATCAGAACGCGGTCAGCTTAGCGCTGCCAGCGCGAGGCCGCCCGCGATAAGCGCGAAGCCGGAGACCGTAGCCAGGGTCTCGCCCCATCGCGTCGCCCGCTCGATCAGCACGAAGCCGGTTAGCACGGCCACCCACAGCAGGTTCATCACACCCGCCACGAACAGCAACGCCATCAACATCCAGCAACATCCCACGCAGAATGCGCCATGGTCGAGCCCCATCGCGATCGCGCCGGCGCCGCCGTCGCGCCAGTGCGTCATCAGAAAGCCCAGCGGTGACTGGCAGTACCGCAGGCATTTGCGCTTGAGCGGCGAGAGTTGATAGGCCCCGGCGAGCGCCAGGATCACACCGCCCATCAGCGGCGCGACCCGCATCGCACCGGTCAGCATCGCGGCCTGATCCATCGCGGTCTGCAGCACCGTGACGACGGCGCTAAACGCGATCCACACCGCGACGTAGCCGCCGGCGAACAGCCACACATGGATCCGTGACGAGGAGCCGCGGCCCGCGGCAACCAGCGCGTACGTCGCGACCATCGGCGCCGCGCTCGGCAGCATCATCGCCACCATCATCACCGCCCACATCAGGAAGGTCAGCCACAACGCGGCCGCCGACCAGGGCGAGGCCATGGACATTCCAGGCATCCCGGCCATGCCTGCCATCCCCGCCATGCCATCCATCGCCGCGCCGCCGCTGGTGGCCGGCATCCGCCACAGGTACAGCCACGCGAGCGCCGAGAGCGCGCCGAGACCGCCCCAAATCGCGAGCTGGTCGGGCAGCCTGAGCGTGCGCGCGACTCTACGCGCATCCGTCGTGGGTACTGCGGAAGCCATCGCGACTTTTGAGCAGAGCTACACTCGCGCCCGAGCCGCCGCGCTACGGGTTGGACCAGTTGATGGCTGAGAAATGGCCGTTGCGTCCGCTGTTCTCGAAGCTGAGCGAATGATCCTTGTAGTGGCTCGTCGTGCCGCGCGCGGCGGCCAGCCGGCCGGAGTAGGGATGCGTCACGTTGTCGAGCCATACCGTCGTGCCGTCGCGTCCCGCCACACCCTGCACGGTTACCTCGGTGATGCCGGCGATGGTCAGCTTGCGCGTGTCGCCCGAGGCGCTGAAGTCGATCTGCGCCGTTTTGGTTGGCAGCCAATGCGCGATCATCGGAGCCAGCAGACTCGGCGGTCCGCCGGCCTTGCCGGCGAAGACGGCTTCGAGCGCGGCGCGCTGTTCGGCGTTGGCGCGGCCGTCGACGTAAACGCCGCCGGTGCCGCCGCCTTGCGCCATCGGGCCCGGCGTGGTGAGCGCCTGCACCGCGTTGAGCCCGGAAAGATCGATCTTGCCGTAGCTGCCGCGGTTGATGTGGAAGCCCAGCACCACGTCGCAATGGCCCTCGGTGGGACGGGCCTTGGCCTGGGTGAGCAGACAGGGGCAGAGCAATTCGCAGTTGCAGGACTCGAAATACTCGCCCTCGATTTTCCAGCTTTCATTTGCCATCGATGATTGCTCCCTGAGAGTTCCCGCGGATCGCTACCGCGGTCCGCTCTCGCTCGGTGACGAAAAGCGTACGCCCGCCGAGGCGCTCGCCACTTCAACCGTATCGTGCATTCATAGGTTGCGCGCGGTCAAGCGAAAAATGCGCGCGCTGCGATGAACCCGATCAGCCGCCGGGAGCCGGCTGGGCCGCTTGGGTCGCGCCGGGTGCGCTCGACGCCGGCGCGCCTGCGGATGCTCCCTCGGCAACGCGCTTGAGGTTCGCCACGTTGATCGCCGCCTCGGACTGGTTGGCTACCGCGACCAGGATGAGCGCGTCGGGGTGCAGGTACTTCTGCGCCACGCGCTGGATGTCGTCCTTGGTCACCGCTCCGATTAGTTTCGGGTAGCGCTCGGCGTAGTCGAGGCCGAGGCCGTACAGTTCGACCTGCAGGATGAAGCTTGCGATCGAGCTCTGGCGATCGAGTTTGAGCGGAAAGCTGCCGATTAGATATTTCTTGGCCGAGGCCAGCTCGGCGTCGGAGACCGGATGCGCCTGCATGTCGCGCAACTGTTCGATAATGAGCTGCAGCGCCTCATTGGTACTCTGATTCTTGGTCTGCGTATCGACCGAGAAGGCGCCGGCGAATTTACGGGCGTCGAATCCGCTCGAGATTCCGTAGGCCAGCCCGTTCTTGCTGCGCACGATTTTCATCAGGCGCGAGGCGAAGCCACCGCCGCCCAGGATGTAGTTCATCACTTGCAACCGATAGTAGTCGGGGTTGGAGCGCGCGATACCGCCGCAGCCCAGGATGAGGGTCGCCTGCACGACGCTGCGGTCGACCAGTGTAGGATGAATTCCCGGCGTGACGTTGGGCGCCGGCGGCTCCGCTTGAGCCGGCGTCGTGCCTTTGAGCGCGTCGAACGCCTTCTCCAGCTTGGCTTTCACGTCGTCGGCTTTGACATCGCCGACCACCGAGATCACCGCGCTGCCGATCTTGTAGTGCGAATGGTAGAAGTCGCGCACGTCCTGCGGCGTGAGCTTCGCCACCGACTCGGCCGTGCCCTGGCTGGGATGGCCGTAGGGGGTGTTGCCGTACAGCGCCTTCTGGAACGTCACCCCGGCGACGTAGTCCGGCTGCTCTTCATCGGCCTTGATTCCGGCCACGCGCTCGTCGCGCTTGCGGGTGATTTCGGAGTCGCTAAGTGCGGGCTCGGTGAGCGCCGCCGCCAGCAGGCCGAGGGTCTCGTCTTCGTATTTCTGGAGCGAGGTGAAGCTCGCCTGCGCGTAGTCGGGGTTGGCGCTGACCGCGATCGAGCTGCCCATGAAGTCGACTTTCTGGTTGAACTGCGTGGCGTTCAGATCCTTGGTGCCGAGCGTCAGCGAGCTCGCGGTGAGCGAGGCCAGTCCGGCCTTGCCCTCGGGATCGCGCCGCGCGCCGGCGTCAAACGCGATCGTCATCGTCACCATCGGCAGTTGATGCTGCTCGGAGACCAGCAACACCGCACCGTCGGAGAGCACCGAGCGCTTGATCTCGAGCGCGGCGGCAGGGGCCGCGAAGGCCGCGATTAGAAAGGCCGCGGTCAGCGCCGCGGATACAACATTGCCGCGCCGCCTCATCGCGCCACCTCGTCCATCGCCAGGCCCGCGCGCGTAATGCGTATCGGCGTCATCTCAGGCGCCGAACCATCGGCTGTGAGCGCGGGCGCGTGACGCACCGTACCGCCGGCTCCGCCACCGCCCTCCTCATGAGGCAGGATCCCGGTAGGCATCAGCACGCCGAGCGTGCAATTGTTCTCGACCAGGTATTTTTTCGCCACCCGTTGGACGTCGGCCGCGGTAACCTTGTCGATTTCGCCGAGATAGCGGTCCATCAGATGGTAATCGCCCAGCATCTCCCAAACGCCGAGCTGCAGGGCTTCCTCGAAGATCGAGTCCTGGGCAAACACGAATGACGACTGCTCGAGGTTCTTGGCCTTCTGCAATTCCTCGGCGCCGACCGGCTGGTCCTTGAGCTGCTCGATAACCTTGTTGGCCTCGGCGATCGCGTCGTCGGTCTTTACCCCCGGGCGCATCTGCGCCGAGAGCGTGAACAGCCCGGGGTCGAACGACGTCATGTCGTAGCTGGCCGATACTTCGACCACCATCCGCTGGTCGAGCACCATCGTCCGGTACAGACGCGAGCTCTTGCCGTCGGAGAGCACCTCGGAGGCGATTTCGAGCGCGAACGCGTCAGCCCCGCCGGTGCGATAGTTGGGCACGTGGTAGGCCTCGGTAAAGGCCGGCAGGTTGGCGGCGTGGCGCAGCACGACCTTGCGCTCGCCCTGCTGGGGCGGTTCGACTTCGAGCACGGGCGGTGGTTTGGGGCCGTTTTTGATCGGGCCGAAGGATTCGGAAATCTGCTTGAGCACCTTGTCGGCGTCGAAGTCGCCCACCGCGACCGCGATCGCGTTCTGCGGCGAGTAATAGACGCTGTGGTACTTGAGCGCGTCGGCCAGCGTCAGGCGCTTGATGTCCTGCATCCAGCCGATCACCGGCCAATGGTATGGATGCTCGACGAAGGCCTGGGCCTCGGCCGCCTCGGAGAGCGCGTCCTCCGGATTGTCGTCGGTGCGCATCCGCCGTTCTTCTTCCACCACTGCGAGCTCGGAGTCGAAGCCCTTGGGATCGAAGTTCGCCATCCGGTCGGCCTCCAGGCCGATCGGGACGTCGAGGTGGTCGCGGTTGATCACCTCGAAGTAGTCGGTGAAGTCGCTGCCGGTGAACGCGTTATCCATCCCGCCGTTTTCCTGGATGATGTTGGAGAACTCCTCGGGGCCGTATTTTTTGGTCCCGCGGAACTTCAAGTGTTCGACCAGGTGCGAGATGCCGGTCTTGCCGAAGCTCTCGTTGCGCGAGCCGACCTTGGTGAACAGGTTGAAAGTCGCCACCGGCGCCTTGTGATTCTCGAGCACCAGGACTTTGAGCCCGTTGGGCAGGGTTTCAGTCTTGACGGCGTCGGTGATTCCGGCGCGCGCGTGCTGCGGCGCGCCAATCGAAAGCAGCGCGGCCAACACGAACATCAACGCCGGTCGGGGAATCAGGGCCAGTCGGTGAAATGGGCTACGGCTTGGGATTAGCATGACTCCTAGCAGTTAAGACCGCGCTCGCCGCCCGGTCAAGCAGGACGTCGCCGAGCGTTCCGGAGGCTCGCGCGTCCATGATCGGCAACGCCTGCGCGGCCCGATCGTTTCCGCCGCTTGTTCGAGCGGCAAAAATTAAATTGCATAGCGGGTGCGCGATTTGTCACAATCATCGTGATGGCTCAAACTCCGGCTGAGGATCGCCCGCAGGCATTGCACGAAATCAAGGGCGTGCTGACGAAGTTCATGCGGATGCTGTACCCGCAGGAATTTCGCCTGGATTCGATCGCCAATTGCGGCCCGATGCTGGCCTTTCACTACCCGCTGCTGGCGGGCGAGATGATTCATCTGCCCGAGCAGGTCGACGGGCTCGGCTCGCGGGCGCTCGCCTACGACTACTATCTCGTCACCGCCGCCCACCTGGCCGGCCGCCATGAGTTCGGCACCTTCAAGCTCCACCTGGGCGACTTGCCCGGCTTCGAGGAGCGCGGCGAGACCGGCGTGGAAGCGATCGAAAGCTTCGTCGCGTCGTTCAGCGACCCGATGCTCGGCGGCGCTTTGATGCGGCTGTGCGAGACCGCGCGAGTCGACAGCGAGATGGCGCGGCGCTACCGCGGCCTGGCTCCGCGTATCGCAAGGCTCAACCGTGTCTTGGTCGAGACGCTGAACCCGCGCGCGCTCAGCACGATGCTGGTGCGCGGGGCGCTCGAGATCGAACCCGGCGATGACCCGGCGACGCAAACCTTCACCGGACATGCCGCCGAATTCTTCGCGCCGCTGCGCGCGCCCGGCGCCGACGTGCTGACCAGCGCGCGCCAGGCCTCGGCGATGTACACGTGGCTGCAGGAGTTGATGGCGGCCGCGCGCCGCGCCGGCGCTGCCGAAGGCCTCGATGACGACGGCAACTCGCTGCGCAACGATCTTATCGGCAATCTCGACAGCGCCGAGGGCGGCGAAGGCGAAGGCCCCGAAGGCGACGAGGGCGACAGCGACGGCGAGACCAATCAGAACGTAAAGATGGAAGTGTCGGGCAAGCAGGCCAAGGGCCGCGGCGGCCGCCCGCTCAGTCCCGAAGAGATTCGCAAGCTGCTCGAGCAGGGTGCGCAGATCAAGCCCGCCGAGGGCGAGGGTGGCGCCGAAGGCGAGGGGATGTATCTCACCCAACTCACGGGCAAGCAGGCGCAGGACCTCGAGGAATTGCGCGAGCAGCTTGGCGAGATCGGCCCGGCCTCCAACCACGGGCGGCTGGTGCTGATGCACGGGCGCAACCAGGATTCCTACTACTCGTACGACGAGTGGGACTACGTGCAGGCGGATTACCGGCGCGGATGGTGCCGGCTGCGCGAAGTGCCGCTCGCCGGCGACGACAACGATTTTTTCGCGCAGACGCTGGCCCGCTACTCCGAGATGCTGCCGCAGGTGCGCCGCCACTTCCAGCGCATCCGGCCCGCTTCATATCGAATGGTGCGCGGGCTCGAGGATGGCGAGGAACTCGACCTCGAACGCCTGGTCGAAACCCGCGTGTCGCGGCTGATGGGCGAGAGTCCCGACCCGCGCGTCTACAGCGCGCGCAAAAAAGAGTCGCGCGACGTCGCCACCCTTTTCCTGCTCGACATGTCGGCCTCCACCGACGAACCGATTCATCGCGAGGTGCGCAAGGCCAGCGCCGACGATGACGATCATAGCGACGACTGGATGAAGGCCTGGCAGCGCCGCCCGCAGCAGAGTCAGCGCCCGCGCCGCATCATCGACGTCAACAAGGAAGCGCTGGTGATCATGGCCGAGGCGCTCGAAGAAATCGGCGACTCCTACGCGATCATGGGATTTTCCGGCCACGGCCGCGACAACGTCGAGTTTTACGTCATCAAGGAGTTCAGCCAGGGGCTGACCGACGAGGTCAAGGCGCGCGTGGGCGCGGTCGAACCCAAGCGATCGACCCGGATGGGCGCGGCGATTCGCCACGTGCGCGAGAAATTCAAGGACGTAAGCTCGCGCGCCAAACACATGATCCTGCTGAGCGACGGCTTTCCGCAGGACTTCGACTACGGGCACGACCGGCGCTCCAACGCCTACGGCATCCAGGACACGATGGTGGCGCTCAAGGAACTCGAGATGGCGGGAGTGCTGCCATTTTGCATCACGGTCGATCGCACTGGCCACGATTACCTGCGCCAGATGTGCGCGCCGTCGCGCTATCTCGTGATCGAGGACATCACCTCGTTGCCGCGCGTCCTGCCGAAGATTTACGAGCAGGTCGTCCGCTGGTAGTGAGCGGCGCCTTCGCCGCGCTGCCCGGCGCTAGCGCTCGCGCCTGACGACTCGAAAATTGCCGGATTATTGCCGGACTATTGCCGCGGCTGAGCGCTCATCAACCGCGCGCGCAACCTGGGGTCCGACGCCGCGTCGATCGCCGTCCACGCCATCGCGGCCGCGCCGTCGAAAATTGCCTGGTCGGCGGCCCGCGTGATGCAGCTCGCGGTGAATTCGGGCTGATGATTCACCGCCGGCAGCGAGTTGATTCCGATCACCGGATGAATCGTCGGAAAGACCAGCGAAACGTTGCCCATGTCGGTCGAGGCGGCGGCGCGGCTCATCTCCGCGCCCGGGACGAGAAAGTGGCGGCCGAGCGTCTCGCCGTTGCGCTGATAGAGCGCGGCGAGTTCGATGTCGCTGACCAGTTCCGCGTATGGTTTGTCGCCGCCCTCGATTTCCAATTTCGAGCCCGTAGCGATCGCTCCCGCCTCGAAACATTTGAGTACCCGCGATCGGATATCCTGCAGCGCGCCGACATTGCGCGCCCGGACCATGTATTTCGCCGAGGTGTGGGCCGGGACGATGTTGGGTGCTTCGCCGCCGTGAGTGACGATTCCATGGACGCGGTCAGTCGGATGGATATGCTGGCGCAGCAGGCCAATCGCGGTCTGCGCCACCACCAGCGCGTCGGCGGCGTTTATCCCGAGTTCAGGAAACGCCGAGGCGTGCGCTTCCTTGCCGGTATATTTGACGTCGAACTGGCAGACCGCGATAAACGGCGGCACCGCCATGTCGACCGGCGCCGGATGCGCCATCATCGCGAAATGCGTTCCGGCAAACGCGCCGCGCTCGAGCAGCAGGATCTTGCCGCCCGCGTTGCAAATTTCCTCGGCCGGCGTGCCCATCACAGTTACCGCCAGGCCGGCATCGTTGGCAACTTTGGCCAGCGCAATTCCCGCCCCCGCCGCCATCGCGGCGATGATGTTGTGTCCGCAGGCGTGGCCGATCGCCGGCAGGCAGTCGTACTCGGCGCAGATCGTGACATGCAGCGGGCCCGCCCCGACGCTCGCGGAGAACGCCGTTGGCAGGCCGCAAACCCCGCGCTCGACCTTGAAGCCGGCGCCGTCGAGTGTCTCGCAGAGCCATCCGCAGGCCTGCTCCTCTTCGAAACCGAGTTCCGGATGCGCGTGGATGCGATGGCTGAGATCGACCAGCGACTTGCGGCGCTGCTCGATCTCCCCGCGTGCCGCGTCCTTGGCGTTCATCGGATGCTCCTTGGCGAACGTCGCGCGCGCCGCGCGATCGTGGCGGCGGGCGCTCGAATCATTTCGATCGCGCCGGCGAGAACGTGCTAAGCAGCGCGCAGGTCGTGGCCGGTCATCTCGGGCGGCGCTTCGATTCCAAGCATACCTAACAACGTCGGAGCGACGTCGGCAAGTGTGCCTCCGGCGCGCAGCTTTCCCTTGTACGACGGGTTGAACAGTATCAGCGGCACCGGGAAGGTCGTATGCGCGGTGTGGGCCTGGCCGGTGGCGGGGTCGGCCATGAACTCGGCGTTGCCGTGATCGGAGGTTATCAGCGCCACGCCGTGCGCGCGCTCGACCGCGTCGATAACTTTGGCAAGCGCCGCGTCCGTAGTCTCGATCGCCTCAATTGTCGCTTCGAGCTTACCGGTGTGTCCCACCATGTCCGGGTTGGCGAAGTTCATCACGACCGCGCCGAATTTGCCGCCGGCGATTTCCGCCGCCGCGCGCTCGGCTATCTTGTCCGCTTGCATCGCGGGCTCGAGGTCGTAGGTCGCCACCTTGGACGACGGGATCAGCACGCGCTCCTCGAGCGGGAACGGTTTCTCGACCCCGCCGTTGAGGAAGTACGTCACGTGGGCGTACTTCTCGGTCTCGGCGATGCGCAGGTTGTGGACGCCGGCGCGCGCCAGTACCTCGGCGAGCGAGTTCTTCACGTCCTCGGGGCCGAAGGCGAGCGGCAATCCGAAGCCGCGGTCGTACTCGCTCATGCACACGTAGCCGACGCGCGGAGAGCGCGGGCGGGCGAAGCCGTCGAATCGCTCCAGCGCCAGTGCGGCGGTCAACTCGCGCGCGCGGTCGGCGCGGAAGTTGAAGCATACGACCTGGTCGCCGTCCTGAAGCGGCGCGCCGCCGGCGATCACGCGCGGCTCGACGAACTCGTCGGACTGGTTGGCGGCGTATGCGTGTTCGACCGCGGCGCGCGCGCCGCTTTCGCCGATCCCCTCGCCGAGCGCGATCGCACGCCAGGCGCGCTCCACGCGCTCCCAGCGCTTGTCGCGGTCCATCGCGAAGTAGCGGCCGCTGACCGTCGCCACCGTGCCGCATCCAAGCGCCTTGAGCTTAGCCTCCAGCGCGTCGACGTACGCCAGTGCCGAGCGCGGCGGCGTGTCGCGCCCGTCGAGCACCGCATGCACGGCGACGTTGTGCAGACCCTCGTGGGTCGCAAGTTCGAGCAGGGCGAAAAGATGATTGATGTGGCTATGCACGCTGGCGTCGGAGAGCAGCCCCCACAGATGTAGCGTGTGGCCGCTGTCGCGCGCGCGGCGAATCGCGGCGAGCAGGACTTCATTGCGCGCGAAAGCCCCGGTCTCGATCGCCTTGGAAATTCGCATCACGTCCTGGTAAATCACGCGCCCCGCGCCGATCGTCAGATGGCCGACCTCGGAGTTGCCCATCACGCCCGCGGCGAGGCCGACCGCCTCGCCCGAGGCTTCGATCTCGGTATGCGCCTGGGTGCGGTACAAACGATCCATCGTGGGCGTGCGCGCCATCGCGATCGCGTTGGCCTGGCGCTCGGCCCGCAAGCCCCATCCATCGAAGATCACCAGCACCGCAACCGGAGGCCGGCCCGCCGGACCGCTCATCGCGCGCTCCCACTGCGTTGAAACGCCGAGGCGCCGGGCCATGATGCGCGGGCGCCCAACTCCTCCGCGATGCGCAGCAGGCGATTGTACTTGGCCGTGCGCTCGCCGCGGCTCATCGAGCCGGTCTTGATCTGTCCTGCGCCGGTTGCGACGGCGAGGTCGGCGATGGTCGTGTCCTCGGTCTCGCCCGAGCGATGCGACACGACGCAGGTAAAGCCGGCGGCGCGCGCCATCTCGATGGTCTGCAGAGTTTCGCTGAGCGTGCCGATCTGGTTGAGCTTGATCAGAATCGAATTGGCGGCGCGCTCGCGGATGCCGCGTTGCAGGCGCTTGGGATTGGTCACGAAGAGGTCGTCGCCGACGAGCTGCACGCGCGCGCCCAACTCCCGCGTCAGCGTTTGCCATCCCGCCCAGTCGTCCTCTGCCAGTCCATCCTCGATCGAGACGATCGGGTAGCGGTTGAGCCAATCGCTATACAAGCGAACCATCTGTTCCGCGTCGCGGGCTTTTTTGTCCGAGCGCGCAAACACGTAGCGGCCGTCCTCGCAAAATTCGCTGGAGGCCGGGTCGAGCGCCAGCGCGACGTCGGCGCCGGGACGATAGCCGGCCTTGGCGATCGCTTCGAGGATAACCTCGATCGGTTCCTCGTTGTTGCGCAGGTTGGGAGCGAAGCCGCCCTCGTCGCCGACGTTGGTCGATTGCCCGCGTTTTTTGAGCACGCCGGCCAGTGCGTGGAAAACCTCGGCGCCCATGCGGATCGACTCGGCGAACGATGGCGCGCCGAGCGGCACGATCATGAATTCCTGCATGTCGACGCTGGAGTCGGCGTGCTTGCCGCCGTTGAGCACGTTCATCATCGGCACCGGCATCACAGCGGCGCTCGGGTTGAGGTAGCGATAGAGCGGCACGCCGGCCGCCGCCGCCGCGGCGTAAGCGGCGGCGAGCGACACGCCCAGCATCGCGTTGGCGCCGAGCGCGGATTTGTTTTCAGTGCCGTCGAGGTCGATCAATCGCTCGTCGAGCGCGCCTTGCCCGGCCGCATCGGTGCCGCGGAGTGCGGCGCCGATCGGTCCGTTGACGTTGGCGACGGCGCGGGTCACGCCTTTGCCGCCGAAGCGGTGCGGGTCGCCGTCGCGCAACTCGAGCGCTTCGTGAACGCCGGTCGAAGCGCCCGAAGGCACGGCGGCGCGGCCCAGCGCGCCGCCCTGAAGTTTCACGTCGACCTCGATGGTGGGATTGCCGCGCGAATCGATGATTTCGCGGGCGCGAATTTCAGCAATGTTGGTTGCGGGCATCGGAGTCAGCCTCGTGCTCAAAGCAAAGCAGGAAACGCGGCGGTACGAAAGCGTGCGGGGGCGGCGCGTAGCGCCGCCCCCGCACGCTTTCGCACAAGCATACTCACAGCAGGCGGCGGCCGGGCCGTCGGCCCGGCCGCCGCCTGCTGTCCAACGAGGCCGCGCGCCGAGGCGCACGGCCAGGCGCGCGCAGCGTCCGCCGCGATGCGGCGGCGCTGCGCCCGGGCCAGTCGCACTAATGACGCGTCGCGGCGCGCGTGCCGCTACGCCGCGCGGCGCGGGCGCTGCACGTCCTTGGCCAGCACGCGCTCGGCGACCGGCGTGAACAAACCGGCCGATATACCCTTCATGTCGATTCCATCGCTCATTACCATGTCGGCCGTACCGATGCGCTTTTGGAGCTCTTTGAGGCTACCCTTGATGTCGTCGGTCTCGATTTCGTACAGCGCCAGGTAGCGATGCGCCGGCTTGCCATCGGCAAACTGGGTATCGGCGAGCTTGAAGCGCTGCGCCGCGACGAAGCCCGGCACATTGAGAACATCCGGAATATGAATCCTGTTATACCACTCGTTGTACTCGGCTTCCTGGCCGGGCGTCGTTGGGTTGCTCAATACTACGAACGTATACTTAGCCATTGGGTATTCCTCCGTCGGTGGAATGTTGGCGTGCCATGTGCCGCTCGCGCATCGCAGTTTCCGATTGCGCTCCGGCCACGGTCGCAGGGCGATTCTAGGCCCGGCGCTTGACGGCTGTCCAATGCCGCGAGGGGCGCGAGGCGCGTCTCGGTCAGATCGCTCCTTCCTCACGCAGCGCGGCTATCTCCTCCCACGAGTAGCCGAACTCGAGCAAAATTTCCTCCGTATGCTGGCCCCATTCGGGCGCCGGCGGCGACTGGGTTCGCACTTCGCCGTTGTAGGAAATCGGCGTGCCGGAGACCAGCACGCGGCCGGCGGTCGGATGGTCGAGTTCCTGCAAATAGCCGTTGATGCGCGCCTGTTCGTTGTTGAGCAGCATCCGGTAGTCGGCGACCTCGGTGACCAGGATATCGACGGCGGTCAGTTCATCGAGCCACTGCTTCGTGGTTTTCTTGGGAAAGATCGCGTCGAGGACCTCGATCATCTTCCAGCCGTGGAAATTGCGCGTCGGATTGTCGAATTGCGGATCGTCCTGGAGATGCTGGATGCCCATCACGCGGCAGAAATCCGGCCATCGCTTGTCGTCGACGCCCGCGATGCAGAGCCATCCGTCGCTGGTCCGGTAGGCGCCCCAGACTCCGTGCAGAAACTGATGGCCGCGGCCCGCGCGCAGCGTATCTCTGCCGCTCAGCGAGACGAAATTCAGCTCGAACCCCTGCATCGCGATGAGCGTGCCGAAAATTGAAGCATCGACGCGCTGCCCTTTGCCGGTGCGCTCGCGCGCGAACAGCGCGCCGAGCACGCCCGCCGCCAGGCTGAGCGCTCCCGAGTGGTCGGCGACCGCGATTCCCGCCGCCAGCGGCGGATCCTCGGGCATCCCGGTCTTCGCCATCAGGCCGCTTGCCGCCTGCGCGAGCGTGTCGCGGCTGGGCCGCTTGACCCATGGGCCCTTCGGTCCCCATGAACTCGCCTGCGCATAAACGATTTTGGGATTGTCCTTGAGCAGGTCGTCGAAGCCGAGCCCCAGACGGTCGAGCACGCCCGGCCGATAGTTGGTGAGCAGCACGTCGCAGGACTTGGCCAGGCGATGGATGAGTGCGACGCCGCCGGGTTTCTTGAGGTCCACCGTGATGCTGCGTTTACCGCGGTTCATCGCGGTGAAGTAGAACGAGACGTCCTGGTTTTTGGCCTCGGGGCCGCCGATCAGTCCGCACGTCAGCCAGCGGCTCAAGTCTCCGGTCTCGCGGTTCTCGATCTTGATGACGCTGGCGCCCATGTCGGCGAGGACCAGAGCCGCGAACGGTCCCTGGATCTCCTGGCCGACCTCGATCACCTTGATGCCTTCAAGCGGCTTGCTCATCGCGTTGCCACTCCCCGTGTGGTTTTTGTTCGTCGCGGCGCATCGTGCGCGTGGCCCCCCGCGCGGCGCGGACGCATTACTATGTGACCCGCGCCCGATCTCAAATGCGCTTTGCGTTCCGAATATAGCGCGAATCGCAGGTCGAGCGTGTGCCCGCGTCAATCGCGCGATAACCCGGCCCCGGCGGCTTGGTGATCGTGACGCGCCGCGGCTAAGCTGCGATCGCGATGGAGCCGAGCATCTACGAATATCCGGCGATTTTCCGCCGCGTGCACATGGAGAAGCCGGCTGAGATCGGCGCCGAGGTCGACTTCATGCGCAAGGTCTGGCGCCGCCATCTCAAACGCCCGGTGCGCCGCGTACTCGACGTGGCCTGTGGCGACTCGCCGCACGGGCTCGCGCTGGCGCGCGCGGGAATTGTGGTCGCCGGTATCGACCGCTCGCCGACGATGATCGCGGCGGGGCGCACGGCGGCGGGCGCCGCGCCGATTCGCTTTTATCGCCGCTCGATCGAACGCTTTCGCATTCCGGAGCGCCCGTTCGACGCCGCCTTTTTCATGTCCGAGACGTTCCCGATCATGACCGACAACCGCGCGCTGCTGTCCCATCTGGTCTCGGTCGGGCGGCTGCTCGGACGCGGCGGGCTCTACTGCGTCGACATAGATCGCCACGACGGCGTCGAGGTAGTTGGCGCACGCACGCTGTGGCGGCAACGCAAAGTCAACGCCGATGGCACGCCAGTGGACGTGCGCGAGTATCACCGTCCGATCCCATGGTCGGCGGGGATGCATTCGATATACGAACTGGAGTGCACGATCCATTATCCCGCCGGTCCGGTGGTCACCCGCGACATCGTGCCGGTGCGCTACACGCTGCCGAGCCTGTTGGAGCTTGCCGCGCGCGCTTGCGGATATTTCAAGCTGGTGGCATGTTACGCCGACCTTTCGTTCACCAAGCCGATCGAAAAATGCTACGGGCGCTGGCTCGGCGTGTTGCGCCGCGTGTAGCTTTAGGCGCTTGGCTTTAGGATATCGACGAGTCGAGGAGCGACTGAAAAATGCTGGTCGAGGCCAAAGATATCGGTAATGGCGTGCGGATGCTTGCGCTTAACCGGCCGCCCGCCAATGCGATCAATCGCGAGTTCAACCGGGCGCTCGCCGAGCAGTGCGACGCCGCGCGGGCCGACACCGCCGTGCGCGCAGTGATCGTCGCCGGCAACGGCAGGTTCTTCAGCGGCGGAGTCGATCTGCGGGCGGGCGAGAGCGGCGAGATGGTCGGCAATCTCGGCGGCGGTCCCGAGGACGGCGTATTTGCGCTGTGGACGCTGCCCAAGCCGACGGTCGCGATGGTCAACGGACACGCGATCGCCGGCGGCACGATTATCGCGCTGGCGTGCGACTTTAGGATCACCTGCGAGGGCCGCCACAAGTTCGGGCTCAACGAAGTGTCGATCGGGCTGGTCTTTCCGCAGGGCGCGTTCGAGATCGCGCGGATGGCGCTGACGCCGCGGGCGCTGCGCCATGCGACTTTAGCCGCCGAATTGTTCGAGGCGCCGCGCGCACTGGAGCTGGGAATCGTCGACGAAATCGTTGCGCCGGAACGCCTCGAAGAACGATGCGTCGCGCTGGCGCGGCGGCTCGCCGCGCATGGCCAGCTTGCCTACGCGCATACCAAGCGCGCGAGCCAGCGCGAGGCGCTGGCGCGCGTGATGGCGCAGCGGCGCGGCGATTTGCTCGAGGTCGCCGAGGTCACCCGATCGGAGGAGACGCGCCGCCTGCTGGAAGGGCAGCTCGCGAACCTGGGTAAAAAATAAGCTCGCTGGCCGCTACGAAGCGGCGCGGCGGCGCGGAGGTTCTTCCTCGGTTGGCTTGTCGCCGCCGAGCGGATGCGACTCCGCCGCGGCCAGCGCCGCCTGGTGCTCGCGCTGCCCGGTTATCCACTCGTGGAAGGACTCCATATAGGTATAGATGACGGGCGTGATGTACAGCGTCAGGAGCTGCGAGAAAAACAGTCCGCCCACGACCGCTACGCCCAGCGGGCGGCGCGAGTCGGCGCCCGCGCCCATCCCGAGCGCGATCGGTAGCGTGCCCATCAACGCCGACATCGTGGTCATCATGATCGGCCGGAAGCGGATGATGCTGCCCTCGAAGATCGCTTCGGCCGGGCTCTTGCCCTCGGTGCGCTGGGCGTCGAGCGCGAAGTCGATCATCATGATGGCGTTTTTCTTGACCAGGCCGACCAGCATGATGATGCCGACGAAGGCCAGCAGGTCGAGCTCCATGTGGAAGATCATCAGGGTGAGCAGTGCGCCGAAGCCGGCCGCCGGCAGCCCCGAGAGGATCGTGATGGGATGGATGAAGCTTTCGTACAGCACGCCCAGCACGATGTAGATGACCAGGATCGCCATCACCAGGAGGATTCCGAGGTTGCGCATCGAGGACTGGAATTCCTCGGCCGTGCCCTGGAAGGCGGTGCTGATGCTGGCCGGCACCGTATCGTTGGAAAGCTGCTTCACGTCGTCGAGCGCCTTGCCGAGCGAGACGCCGGGCGCGACGTTGAACGAGATGGTGACCGCGGTGAACTGCCCGGAGTGGTTGATCGCGAGCGGCCCGAGCGTGCGCTGAAGGCGCGCGATGGTGTCGAGCGGAACCAGTTGCCCGCTCTGCGAGCGCACGTACAGCAGCGCGAGCGTCGCCGGGTTGGCTTCGTACTCCGGCTCGACCTCCAGGATCACATGGTATTCGTCGTTTGGCGCGTAGATGGTCGAGATCTGACGCTCGCCGTAGGCGCTGTCGAGCGCGTCTTCGATCGATTGGGCGGAGATGCCGAGCGAGTGCGCCTTGTCGCGGTCGATTACCACGTTGACCTGCGGGTTGGAGATCTGAAGATCGCTGGTCACGTCGGTCAGCTCGCGCATCGCGCGCATTTTGCGCTCGAGAATTTGCGCGTACTTGTAAAGCTCTTCGCTGTTGGGGCTTTGCAGCGCGAGCTGGTAGGTGGCCTCGGTGAACTTGGCGCCGATCTCGATCGGCGGCGGGTTCTGCAGAAAGGCGATGACGCCGGGCACGGTGGCGAGCTTGGGCCGCAGCTCGTCCATTATCTGATCGACGTTCAGCTTGCGCTCGCTGCGCGGCTTTAAGCGCGCGAACAGGATGCCGGTGTTGCCGCCGCCACTGAAGCCGGTCGCGCCGGCGGCGGAGAAGTAAGTCGTGACGTTGGGGTCGCGCCGGATGATTTCGGCTATTGCCTCCTGATGCTTGACCATCGCGTCGTACGAAATCCCCTGCGCCGCCTTGGTGAACATCAGCACCTGGTCCTGGTCCTCGCTGGGCAGGAAGCCCTTGGGGACCACCGAAAGCAGGTAGAAAGTCGCCACCAGCAGTCCGATGGCCAGCGCCAGCGTCGCGCGCCGATAGGTCATCACCACGGTCAGGCTGCGGCGATAGACCTCGAGGATCCAGTCGAAGCCGCGTTCGGTCGTCATGTAGAGGCGGCCGTGGCGCTCGCTACCGGGTGGGCGCAGGAAGCGGCTGCAGAGCATCGGGGTCAGACTCAGCGAGACGAAACCCGAGACCAGGATGGCGGCCGCGATAGTTACGGCGAATTCGTGCAGCAGGCGGCCCATGATCCCGCCGAGGAACAGCACCGGGATGAAGACCGCGGCCAGCGAGAAGGTCATCGAGAGAATCGTGAACGCGATCTCGCGCGAGCCGTCGAGCGCCGCCTCCATCACGCTCTTGCCCATCTCCATGTGGCGCACGATGTTCTCGAGCATCACGATCGCGTCGTCGACCACGAAGCCGACCGACAGCGTGATCGCGAGCAGCGAGAGATTGTCGACCGTGTAGCCGAGCGCCCACATCACTCCGAAGGTGCCGATGATCGACATCGGCAGCGCCGCGCTTGGGATGACGGTGGCGGAGATGTTGCGCAGGAACAGGAAGATCACCATCACCACCAGGAACACGGTCAACAGCAGCGTGAACTGCACGTCGGAAACCGATGCCTGGATCGAATCCGCGCGCGAGTACAGGTTCGTGATGCTCACTGAAGCCGGCAGCTCGGCACGAAAAGCCGGCAGGATCTTGTCGATCGCGTTGACCACTTCGACCGTGTTGGTGCCCGGCTGGCGCTGGATCGCGAGCACCACCGCGCGCTGATCGCCGACCCATCCTGCCACCTTGTCGTTCTCGACGCTGTCGAGCACCCGGCCGACTTCCTCCAGCCGTACGGGCGCCCCGTTCTTGTAGGCCACGATTATCGGCCGGTAGGCGGCGGCGTCGGTGAGCTGGCCATTGGCCTGTACGGTGAACGCCTCATGCGAGCCGTAGAGCGTGCCGGTGGGCAGGTTGACGTTGGCGTTTTCGATCGCCTGCGCGACCTCGTCGATTCCGATGCCGCGGTAGGCCAGCGCCTGCGGATCGATCTGGATGCGCACCGCGTACTTCTGCGAGCCGTACACCACGACCTGCGCGACACCGCTGATCATCGAGATGCGCTCGGCCAGGTAGGTCTCGGCATATTCGTCGACTTGCGAGAGCGGCAGGGTCGGCGAGCTCAGCCCGAGATAGAGCACCGGCTTGTCGGCCGGGTTGACCTTCTCGTACGAGGGCGGGCTCGGCATCCCCTGCGGCAGCCGCGACTGGGCGGCCGCGATCGCCGCCTGGACGTCCTGCGCGGCGGCGTCGATGTTGCGGTCGAGCGCGAACTCGAGCGTGATGCTGGTCTGGCCCTGCAGACTGGTCGAGGTCATCTGGTCGAGGCCGGCGATGGTCGAGAACTGCCGCTCCAGCGGCGTTGCGATCGACGACGCCATCGTCTCGGGACTGGCGCCGGGCAACGTGGCGTTGACCACGAGGGTGGGAAAGTCGACGTTGGGCAGGTCGCTCACCGGCAGCAGCCGGTAGGCCATCATGCCGAAGAAGACGATCGCCAGCGAAATCAGCGTCGTCATCACCGGGCGGCGGATGAAAGGCTCGGCCAGGTTCACGAGGGTACCTGCTGCGCCGGCTGATCCAGCCCGCTTTTGATCTTCACCTTGGCGCCTGGGAACAGACGCAATTGGCCGTCGGTGACCACGGTCTCACCGCCCTTGAGCCCGCTCTTGATCACCGTCTGACCCTCGAGCGAGTCGCCCACCACTACCGGGTGCGCTTTGGCTGACATATCCCGTTCTACTACGAACACGAAGGATCCGTCCTGTCCCGTTTGCACCGCCTGCGATGGCACCAGAATTGTGTCCGGGAGCTCGCTGAGAGTCAAAGTGACGTCGACGAACTGGCCCGGCCACAGCCGCGCCGTCGCGTTGGCGAACAGCCCCTTGAGTTCGAAGGTGCCGGTGTTGGCGTTGACGGCGTTGTCGATGAAGCTGAGCGTACCGCGCTCCGAAGCTGCCTGGAGCTCACGGCTGCGGGGCCGCACCAGCACGGCGAGCTGATGGCCGGTCATGTCGCGGCGGACCTCGTCGAGGTCCTTCTCGGGCACGTTGAAGTCGACGTAGATGGGTTTGATCTGGTTGATCACGACGATCGCGCTGGCGGAATCGTTGGCCTTGACCAGGTTGCCCGGATGAAGCATCAGGTTGCCGGTGCGGCCGTCGATCGGCGAACGGATCTCGGTGTACTCGAGGTTAATCTTTGCCGTCTGCTCGGCGGCCTGGTCGGCCATCGCGGTGGCCCGCAGCGCTTGTGCCGTGGCGTGGGCCTGATCAGATTGCTCGCGCGAGCCCACGCCCTGCTCCAACAGGTAGCCGTAGCGCTTTTCGTCATTGACGGCTTGCGCAAGCTGTGCGCGGTCGCGTGCGAGATTGGCCTCGGCCTGATGCAGTACCGCTTCGAGCGGGCGCGGATCGATCGTGACCAGCAAATCGCCCTTTTTTACGTCCTCGCCTTCGTGGAAATGAACCTCCGCTATCTTGCCATCGATCTGCGATCTCACGGAGACGGTCGAGTAGGCCTCGACCGTGCCGATGGCGTGGAGTTGAATCGGGACCGTCTTGCGCACGGCCTGGGCAATCAGCACCGGGACGGGTCCGCTCATGAAGCCGCCGCCGGCGTCGGGTCCGGACTTCGAGCATCCGGCGCCGAGCACGGCGGCGATCGCGATTGCGGTTGCGATCCGCACGAGGCCGGCGGAACGAGATGCATGGCTGGCAATCTGATCGGCGGCGAGGGAATGCGGCTTCTTATGATGGACAGGCGAGGGCGATCGGCCTGGCAAGCTGTAGGCGGTCAAATTACGTGTGTCCTCGCAAGTCCTGGCTTCGCAGCGCTGAGATTTTATCCTTGCGGCGCGGCGCGAATCCGTAGTCGTCCGATCGTAATCACGAACCTGAGCGCCGGTAACCGCAAACCTGAACGGCTAAATACTATCAGGGTTGCCGAGCGTGGGGAAAATCGCCGCTTGCGCCACTTCACGGCATCGATTCGGGCGGACTTGGGCCCGCAGCCGATCGCCATGACGGGATCACCGGAGAATCACCGGGGAATCACCGGAAGTATCACCCGGGAGGGATAGCGGCTGTCGTGGAAGACGCTCTGATGCGCCCGCGCCAGCTCGGCGTCGGCGAACAGGTCGTGGCCGGTGTTGGGATTGCGGTCGTAGCGCGGAAAATTGCTCGACGAAACTTCCAGTCGCAGGCGATGCCCGGCCTGGAACAGATGGCTCGTTGCCCACAGGTCGAGCCGGTATTCGTAGATCCGTTCAGGCACGATCGGCGACGGCGCCGTCAGTGACTCGCGAAAACGCGCGCGCACCACGCCCTCGACGATATTGTGCACGTAGCCGTCCGGCCGCACGTCGCACAGCTTGGCCACGAAGTCGGTGTCCGGCGCCGACGACGCCGCATACAGAATCATCGTCACCGGCCCCGTGACTTCCAGGTCGCCGGCGAGCGTCTCGCCGGTGTAGACCAGCACGTCATTGCGCCGCTCGACCTCGCGCTGATCGAAGACGCCGGCCTTCAACCCCAGCGCCGTACCGCCACGCGTCGGCACGGGATCGTTAGGATCGTAGATGTAACTGTCGGCGGGCCCGTCGTCGGGCCGCGCGGGTGCGAGTCGCCCGTCACCATTAAGGCTGTTGGCGCGCCCGCCGCTATGCAGGAACATTTCGGTGTATCGCGTGCGCGCCAGTGGCCATTCGTTTTCGTCGCGCCATCGGTTTTCGCCCATCACGAACAGGCGTACCGGCGGCTCCTCGAGCACACCGTTGCCGACGTCCTTGAGAAAGTGATCGAACCATCGTAGCTGGAGGGCGTGCAGCTCGATTATCGCCTCGGGGCCGAAGTCGATATCTCCGGTGCCGCGCGAGGTTGGAATCGAGTAGGGCAGCAGATGCGCCCACGGACCCATCAGCAACTTCTGTGCGCGCCGCGTGGGCTCGCTGCGCGCGCCGTCACGCATCCCGAGGTACATCGCGAGCGTGTCATACTGGAACACGTCGTACCACGAGCCGACGTGAAACATCGGCGTGTCGAATTCGCCGAAGCGCGGACGCAGATCGGTCGCGGCCCAGTACTGACCGTCAGTCCAATGGCGGAGATAGTCGGCAAAATATGGCGCGCCATCTTTCAGGCGCTCGCCCCACTCCCGCACCGGCAGATGTTGGTAGGCGTCGCGCTTAAGCGGGGCCATCGGGATGTCCGGGCGCGAGACATAGCTGTCCAGCCGCTCGCGATGCTGGTCGTGGATTCCTTTGCGCGCCAACGTGTCGCGCGCCATGAACATGAAGTAGGCCAGCATCCATCCCAGTTCGAACGCGCCGCGCCGGTAGGCGAAATTCTCGAAATAGCTGACCGGCCCTGAGACGGGCGCGGCGACCCGCAGCGCGGGCGGGCGCAGACTGGCGGCGTAATACTGCACTAGGGCGAGGTACGACTGCCCAACCATCCCGACCTTGCCGTCCGACCAGGGCAGGGCGGCTGCCCATTGCACGGCGTCGTAGCCGTCGCGCGCCTCGTGCACGAAAGGATAGAAGTCGCCCTCGGAGCTGTGGCGTCCGCGCGTGTCCTGCACCACCACGACGTAGCCGCGCGGTGGGAAGTAATCTTTCTCCGTCAGCGCCATCCCGGCGCCCTTGTCATATGGCGTGCGTACCAGGAGCACCGGGAAGGGCCCCGGCGCATCGGGACGATACACGTCGGCCCGCAAGCACACCCCGTCGCGCGTGCGCATCACCTGATCCTTTTCGACCACGATCTTGTAAGCGGGTTCACTCTGATGCGCGTTTGTCATCGCTGTCGCTCCGCGTGCGTCCGTCGAGTTTCGGGGATGATTTCGGGCGCGCCTCTCAGCTCATCAAAATATTCATCAACTCAACCAAGGGTGTAGAACATCCGGGCGCGAAAAAGCCAGGGGGGGCGGCGATGCAAAGAAGTCTCACACTCGCGCGCTGGCTCACGGGAGGAACCGTTGTTGCCCGAGATCGAGCGTCAACGGCACCGGCGCAAGGAAGTGATCTTTCGGGCCGACGCGGCGTTCGCCAAAGCGGAGCTGCCCGAGGGCTGGAAGAACGTGAGGTCAAGTAGCTAGCGGCGAGGCGTTCAAAACGGAAATTCCGGTTTGTTTAATTGAGTACGACGAAATTATCTCTTTCGAAGAAACAGCCAACTCTTGCCATGGTGTTCGACAGCATCTATTTTATCGAATCCGTTTTTTATGGCGCAAATCGTTCGTTTTGAGTAAGGCCAAGAGAAAACGGATGCCACGATCACCCGAAATGGACGTTTAGGCACATCCTTCCGAGGAGATGCCTTTGCATTGCAATCGATGTGTAAATCCTGCGGCTGACCCGCTTAAGGACGCTCCAAAAGAGGTTCAATGCAGCATATGTCAAAAACGCGGTCGCATGGAAAGTATCGGCCTCATAAATAAAAAGCTGCGAGTCACTAAAGGTGAGGGGAATGAAGAAATCATCCAAGTTGTTCGAGGCTTTCCTGGTTGCGGCACTCTGCATCGCGATGACTTCGGAGTATCGTCTGGTGCGCTTCAGGTGATCTTGATCCGAGCTTCGGAAACGGCGGCAAGTTCCTGTTGGCTAACGGGGATCTCCGCGCGGTCGCATTTGACAGGAATACCGGCGCAATCGCCAGCGTGGGAAGCAGGAACGGCAAGCAACTTCTGATCAGAACTTTTGTGGGCAAGTTGGACCCGGAATTCGGCAACGGTGGGGTGGTGGTGAATTCCGCTACGCGTTCCGGGGTGGGGCTGGCGATTCTCTCTGACTCCAAAATCGTAACCGCCGGCAGCGAGGGTAATCGGATTTCCCTCAGCAGGTACGAGGAGAACGGCGCGCCCGATAACTTCTTCGGTTCAAACGGAACGGTCTTCAAGCAGATCCCTTCTCCGCACCAGCACGCCGTCGCGACAGGCTTGGCGATGCAGAATGACGAAAAATTCTTAATCGTTGGGTACGCTTTTCCATTTGATCCAGCTAAGCACCCTACCAAGATGTTTTTGGCCCGTTTCAATTCTGACGGAGCCACCGATCAGGGTTTCGGAACCGACGGCCTCGTACTTACCGATCTGGGCGTGACGGATCGTCATGGTCCTGGTCAAGTGTTTGGCCGAGCGGTCGGACTACAGAGCAATGGCAATATCGTGGTTGTTGGTAATACCAGGAGATTTCCGTTGACCTCCATCGTAGCTCGTTTTTTGTCCGACGGTAGGCTGGATTCAAGCTTCGGTAACAAAGGAACTGTGGAAAACGAAACTTGCGCTTATGCTCACGCGGTGGCGATTAATTCGGCATCTGGGACTAATACGGATGATCGAATCGTCGTTGCGGGGGAGACGCGTGGTGGACAACCATGTCTGTTTCGCCTCACTCCTGACGGAGGCCAGGATAATTCGTTCAATGGTAATGGCCACCTAATTTTCCGAGGTCCTATCGAATTCGGGGGACTCAGAGCGGTAATTGTGAGTGATGGCAGTGCCGGACCGTCTGGCCAAATCGTCGCGGGTGGATGGACCGACACCCTTCCTCGTAGTGCTGGCAAGTTCATACTCGCCCGCGTCAACCCTGACGGCTCGTTCGATTCGAGCTTTGGTAACAATGGTATAGTTACCACAGCGTTCAGACATGGAGACAAAGCCACTGTCGTCCAAGGACTCATCTTCTATACCGGAACGATCGTGGCCTCTGGCTTCTCCGCGTTTTCCGATGAGATGCACGCAGCTATGGCCCGGTATCTCGAGTGATGAATCACGGATAGTCGGCCGAATCCTGCATCCGGTGGTGTTAATCGCCCATTAACTCGCGGTTAGGAAAATGCGGCGAGACCGGCGTTTCCACCGCGCGGCTACGTGGTGGTAGTGCAGGACACGCACCGGGAAGCGTCTCGGCGCATCGGGAGGGTACACATCGGCGCGCAAGCACACGCCGTCACGCGTGCGCATCACCTGGTTCTTTTCGACCACGACCTTGTAAGCGGGTTCACTCAGATGCGCGTTCGCCATCGGTGTCGCCCCGAGCGCGTCCGTCGAGTTTCGGGGATGATTTCCGGGCGCGTCTCCGACTCTAACTCATCAAAATAGTTCCTCAACTCAAAGCAAGGGCGTAGAACATCCGGACGCGAAAAGGCCCGCGAGTTTCCGCGACGCAAGGACTGTCGCACCCCCGCGCGCAAACTGACGGACGTATCACGTGCGCTTCGAGGGTGTCTCCGATACGACCCATCGGCGCGCCGCTTTCGCGCATTGTTTGCGGGTTCATCGAGCGCGCGGGCGCAAATACAAATTTTCGTCGCCAACTTTTCGTCGTCTCCGATAGCAACCGTGACCTCTGCTCCGTTTGTTTGAGTTCTGGCTCTTTTCCCCCAGTTGGTATCCGCCTTGCACTTAGCGCTGACAGAGCGCGGATGCGGAGGGCTTTGCGAGGGTCGGATGAAAGATCACGTGGGCACGGAAATCGCCAAGACGGAAATCGCCAAGACGGAAATCGTAATGACAGGCAACGCGCGTACAAGCGGCGAAAGGGTCTGGCTGGCGCCAGCCGTGCCGCGATCGATGGAACCGCTGCTTTCAGGATTGGGAATCGAATTGCTTGCGCCCGGCGATCGCGAGCGCGCCACGCTACGGGTCGAAGCACTGGCCGCGGACGGTGGTGCCGGCCTCTCCACGGAACGGCTGCGGATCGATCGCGTCGGCGGCGGGACGCACGATGCGCAAGATGCGCGACCGGCGCAAGATACGCAAGATACGCAAGATACGCAGGACGCGCGAGGCGCGCAGTACGCGAATGACGCGCAGGATACGCGCGACGCGATCGAATTCGAAGGGCCCGGCCTGTGGGCCGCGGCGAGCTACGTGGTCTCGCAAGCTTTCGGACTCGCCCCGCCGCTGTTGACCACGGACGCGGCAATGTTCGCGCTCATTCGCGCGGCGACGCGCGCCGGGCAAGCCGACTCGCCGATCCTTGTCACAGGCGAGACTGGCACCGGCAAGGAACTGCTGGTGCGTCTCATTCACGCCGCCAGCGGACGCACAGGTGGAATGTCATCGGTCAACTGCGCGGCGCTCAATGACGTCGCCCTGCGCTTCGACTCCGCCCCGCCCTCCGAGTCCACGCCGAAAGCCGCGCCCGATGATGCGGCGGGCGTTGCGGTCGGCGCCGAAAATCGGCTCGACGAGCTGTGTACCGCCTCCGACACCACGCTGTTCCTCGACCAGGTCTCGGAACTATCGCCCGCCGCGCAGACGCGGGTGTTGCACGCGATAGTGCGGGCCGGCGATTGTGTGGCGGGCGAGATCCGCCGCGGCGCCCGCCTGGTGTCGGCGACCAACCGGCCTTTGGGACCGATGGTCACGAAAGGCCGCTTCAAGCGCGAGCTTTACGACCGGCTCGCCGTGCTTGCCCTGAAAGTGCCGCCGCTGCGCGAGCGCCGCGCCGACATCGGACTGCTGGCCGGCGGCTTCCTGCGCAAAGCGGCGCCCCGACTGAGTTTCACACCCGGCGCGCTCAAGGCGCTGGGCGGCTATCCGTTCCCGGGCAACGTGCGCGAGCTGCACAATCTGGTCACGCGCCTCGCGATCATGCAGCGTGACGCCGCGAGCCAGCTCATCCATGCGGCCGACGTCCGCCCCCAACTCCTCGGCCCTGCCATCGGTCCACGGATATTCAGTCCCTCGATATGGAAGTCGAGCCCGCTCCGGATGCGGCGCGAGATGGCGATGCAGGCGCTGATGGTATGCGGGGGCGATCGGGTGGCGGCCGCGCGCAAGCTCGGCATCAGCGTTCGCGCGCTCCAGCAGCACGTGGTCGCCGGCGCAGGCCCGGCCGCGCCGCGGAGCCGCTGACGGTTGAGCGCCAGTGCGCGCGCGCGGCGCCAAGCCGGTTCGACGTTATCCCTTGGGCAGGCCCAGCACGCGCTCGCCGATGATGTTGTGTTGGATCTGGTTGGTCCCGGCGTAGATCGTCGGGCCGCGCGCCGCCAGCATCCGCTGCGACCACGACCCGTGGTCCAGCGCGAAGGCCGCGCCGTGCTCGAACTGGCTGTACGGCCCCAGCAGTTCCATCGCGAACATCGCGATCTTCAGTCCCAGCTCGGTGGCGCACAGCTTCATCATCGAGCCCTCCGGCCCCGGCGGCAGTCCCTTGAGTTGGCGCGTGAGGTTGCGAAAGCCGGTGTATTTGATCGCCTCCACTTCCATCGCGAACTGCGCGACCCGCTGCCGTACGCTGGTATCGTCCCAGGCGCTGCGCCCATTGCGCGGCAGCCGCTTCGCCAACGCCGTCAGCTCGCGCACCTGGCGCAGCAGCCCGCGGTCATGGCCGCCCGAGCGCTCGAACATCAGGGTGGTGATCGCGACCTGCCATCCCTGGTTCTTCGCGCCGACGATGTTCGCCTTGGGCACGCGGACGTCCTCGAAGAAGACCTGATTGAAGCCGCGCGCGCCGGTCATCTGGACCAGCGGGCGCACGGTTACCCCGGGCGTTTTCATATCGACCAGCAGGTAACTGATGCCCTTGTGTTTGGGCGCCTCGGTGTCGGTGCGGGTGAGTAGAAATATCCAGTCGGCGTGCTGTGCGGAGGAGGTCCAGATTTTCGACCCGTTGACGACGAAGTAGTCGCCCTCTTCGATCGCGCGGGTCTGCACTGAGGCCAGGTCGGAGCCCGAGTTGGGTTCCGAGTAGCCTTGGCACCAGATTTCCTCCGCGGTGAAAATCCTGGGCAGATGGCGGCGCTTCTGCTCCTCGGTGCCCCAGTGGATGAGCGTGGGGCCGAGCAGCGGGATGCCGAAGCCGGTGAACGGGACGGCGGTGCCGACGCGCTCGAGCTCCTGCTCATAGATGATGCTCTGCAACAGGGTTGCGCCGCGGCCGCCATACTCTTTGGGCCAGCTCAGCCCGATCCAACCGCCCTCGTTGAGCTTGCGATGCCATCGGATGCGCGCGTCCCACTCGCCTTCGGATTCGTCGGCCAGCGGCTCGCGCGCGGGTGTCGCGTATTGGCGGTTTTTTTCGAGCCAGGCGCGGAACTCGGCTCGAAACGCCTCATCTTCGGAGCTGTAGTTGAAGTCCATCTGGCTTCTTGTGCGCCTCCTTGCTCCCGCTGCCGGGAAGCCTCTAAAAGTGCATATCACATCCGGTTTCCAAAGCCTCGCCGTGGCAGGGCGGAACAGGAGCGCGAGTTCTCCAAAACTTGTTGCCCCAAGGGACGATGTCGATAGGCACAAAAATCGCTCCGCGTTGATCCTTCACTTCGGCAGCCGTCGTTACAGGATGACAACAAAAAGACCCTTTTCTGTCATCCTGAGCTTCAGCGTAGGATCTCCGCGAAGCGATGGTTCTTTTTTTCTCAGCATTTATCGACACCACCCAAGGCACGGAGAAGGAAGTCAGAAACCCCGCGGCGCGGATAACGGGACATTCTTGTTGCAAACCTGGCCGATTGACATCGCGCGCCCAATCGCGGAAAAAGAGCGAATACGGCCGTGAGACAGTCAACAGCGAGACAGTGAATAGTGAAATAGTAAGAGAGTGAAAATCACGCTCGACCTGCCCGCCGACGTCTTCGACGCCGGCTTTCCCGAGGACGCGTTTGCAGAGCGCATGCGGCAGTGGGCGATCCTCACGTTGGTTGACGCGCGCCGCCTGCACGAGCACGAGGCGGCGCCGATGCTCGGGGTCGAGCGCTGGGAATTGGTCAAGCGGATGGAAGCGCTGGGGATGCGGCCTACAGAAAAGGTCTTCGATGAAATCCGCGGCCAACTGGGCCGTGCGATCGCCGCGCGCACGACGGCGCGCGAAGAAGGGAGAACCACGATGCGGTTTCTGCACACGATGATTCGGGTCAACGATCTCGACGAAACGCTGAAGTTCTACTGCGGCGCGATGGGCATGAAGCTCCTCAATCGCAAGGACTATCCCGACGGAAAATTCACCCTGGCCTTCGTCGGCTACGGCAGCGAGAACGACCACACGGTCGTCGAACTCACCCATAACTGGGACACCAAGAGCTACGATCTGGGCACCGCCTTCGGCCATCTCGCGGTCGGCGTCGACGATATCTACAAGACTTGCGAGGAGCTCAAGCATAAGGGCGTGAAGGTCACGCGCGAGCCCGGCCCGATGAAATTCGGCGGTGCGGTGATCGCTTTCATCGAGGATCCCAACGGCTACAAGATCGAGCTTATCGAGCGCAAATAGCGGCCGCGCGAATTCGTAAAATCCCACTCGGGGAGGCGGTTCGATGAAAGCCGCGGTCTACAGGCGACAGAACGAGATGGCCGTGATCGACGTGCCCCGGCCCACGGCCGGGCCCGGCGAGGTCGTGCTCAAGGTCCATGATTGCGGAATCTGCGGCTCCGACCTGCACGCCGTGCAATATGGTTTCGGGATGCCGCCCGACTCGGTGATGGGGCACGAGTTCTGCGGCGAGATCGTCGAGCTCGGCCCGCAGGTCGGCGGCTACGCGATCGGCGACCGCGTGACTTCGCTGCCGTACATCGGATGCAACACCTGCGAGCAGTGCGTTGCCGGCCACGGGATGCATTGCGAGAACATCCGCGGGCTCGGACTGGGGCAGCTCCCCGGCGCCTATGCCGAGTACGTGATGTGCGGAGCGAAGAGCCTCTTCAGGCTGCCCGACAACGTAAGCTCGCAATTGGGCGCGCTGGTCGAGCCGCTCTCGGTCGGGCTGCACGGCGTCAACCGCTCCGGGCTGGGTCCGGGCGGCGCGTGCGTGGTGATGGGCGCCGGACCGATCGGATTGGCAACTCTGATATGGTGCAAGGCCAGGGGCGCCGCGACGGTGATTGTCTCCGAGCTTGCACTGGGGCGCAGCGAGCTTGCCCGCCGGCTCGGTGCGACCGAAGTCGTCAATCCCACCATCAAGGATCCGGCGGAGCGGATGCGCGAACTTGTCGGACGCGGCCCCGATTTCGTCTTCGAGTGCATCGGCGTGAAGTCCACGCTGGAGTCGGCGATCAGCATGGTCTCGACCCTGGGACGAGTGGTGGTGCTCGGGGTGTGCATGGAGCCGGATGAAATCACGCCGGTGCGATGCATTTTCAAGGAGGTCAGCGTCAGCTTCGTGCTCGGCTACAACGACGCGGAGTTCCAGGAGACCATCAAGGCGCTGGCGACCGGCAAAATCGACCCGCGCCCGATGGTGACCGACGTGATCGGCATCGACCAGGTGCCCGAGATGTTCCAGGCGCTGCGCAAGCCGGGCGGCCAGGCCAAGGTGATGGTCGAGTTCCCGCACTGAGCGCGCGCCGCGCCCGGCCCGTCGGCCACAAGGGTCCGCCCCGTTGCGCGAGACGGACCCGCCGGTGGTGTCGAACGAACGACGACTAACCGCCGGTTCCCATCAGCGTTACCTTCTGTGGCGTCAACAGCGTGTCGTCGATAATGACCGCCGCGCGCTCCGCGCTTGGTGGGTTTGAACGTCACCGTCATCGTGCGGGTATCTTTTGGGCCCAGGCTCGCGCCGCAGGTCTTGGTTTGCGAGAAGTCTTTGCCGGTGGCCGAGATATCGGAGAGCGCGAGCGCGACCGAACCCGTGTTCTCGAGCGTCACCATTTTCGATTTGGAACCGCCTGCGCGGGGAGCGTCGCGGTCGCCTCGTTGGTGAACGCGATCGAATAGGAAATCGGCCGCGCCGCCGAAATCCATTGTTGCGTCCCGACGCCGGTCGGTTCGGTCCTGGCGTTGGGATCGAACGATGTCCCCGCCTCGATCACAATTAAGCCGCTATCGCAAATGACCGCGAGTACAATGGGCATTTAAATTCTACTTGGCTTTGCTCGCCCATTGCAGGCAGGTCACTCGATCGTCTCTGCTGCGCATTCGGGTCTGCTGCGCATTCGGGGCCATTGTGCGAAATCGCTCTGTCGGATCGCGCTGGAGGCGGGCGTTCGCGGCCGCGAATAGTGTCTCGCCTTCAGGCATAAGATCGTTTCGCGATGTTTCATCGTGCGCGTGAAATGCGCGGCCCCGTCTGGCTGACGCACCTCGCGTAATACTCACTGACGATCTAAGCGGCGTAGCAAGTGCGTTTGCCTAATCGCGGTCAAGCGGCGCTCGCCAGTCACTACGAGACGGCCTGGGATCGTTTCTTGCGACTTCTGCGGTTGCCGGATTCGACGGACAGGAGTTGTCTCGAAAATGAGTTTTTATCCAGGGCCTCGCCGCTTCGCTGGCGGTCGAAGTCTTTCCGTTGCGCAACTATGCGTCATGCTGGTAATCGCGGCGGCCCTGTCACTCGTGCGCGTGGCCGTCGCGGGGACTCCTGGAACCGCCGGCGATACCACCGCGGATCGCGAGTTGGGCGAGATCGATTTCACCCACACCATGTCCAACTTCGGCGGCGCCGCGGCGCTTTCCGGCCCGGCCGGCGCGGCGGTCGATTCGGCTGGCCATCTGTATGTCGGCGACTCGATCAACAACCGGGTCCTGGGATGGACCAGCGCTAGCGCGTTCAACAACGGAGATCCGGCCAATGTCGTGATCGGACAGCCGGACTTTTACAGCTACCGATGCGACGACGGCACCGCGGGTAATGACGTGAATGGGGTGGGCGCCGACAGCCTGTGCGGGCCCAAGGGTATCGCGGTGGACAGCGCCGGCAATCTCTACGTCGCCGACGCCATCGACAATCGCGTGCTGGAATTCAGCCAGCCCTTTTCGAGCGGCCTTACGCATGGTCAGGCGGCTGCGATGGTCTTCGGACAGGACGGCAGCCTCGTCGCCAGCGGATGCGACGACGGCACCGCGCCAGGCGATGTCGGCGGCGTCGGCGTTGACAGCCTGTGCGATCCTGGCGCGGTCACACTTGACGTGGCCGGCAATCTCTACGTCGCCGATAGCGGCGCCAACCGCGTGCTCGAGTACGATACGCCGCTCAATCCGTCCAGCGGCGAGCCTGGCGCCGGCGACGCGCTCGCCGACAAGGTCTTCGGACAGAACAACAGCTTTACGACCGCAATCTGCAACAACGGCCAGGCCGTCGGCGACGTGAGTGGCATAGGCCCCGACAGTCTGTGCGGACCAAGCGGCATGACCGCGGACCCGAGCGACAACCTCTTTGTGTCCGACTCCAGCAACAATCGCATCCTGGAGTACAATACGCCGCTTAACAGCGGCAGCGGTGAGATCGGCGCCGGCGATACCACTGCCGACAACGTCTTTGGCCAAAACGGCAGCTTCACCACCGCGGCCAGCAACGACGGCACGGCCGGCGGCGACGCCGCCGGATTGGGGCCCGACAGCCTTTTCTTTCCTCAAGCCCTAGCGGCCGATATCGCTGGCAATCTGTATGCCGCCGACGCCGGCAACAACCGCATCCTCGAGTACAATACGCCGTTGAACAGCGGCAGCGGCGAAAGTGGCGCTGGCGATGCGATCGCGGACCTGGTGCTCGGCCAGGGCGGCAGCTTTACCACCGCGCTCTGCAACGGTTCCGACAGCGGACTGCTGGCCGGCTTCGGCATCGTGATCGATGCCAGCGTCCTGTGCTCGCCCGCCGCCGTCGCGCTCGACGCCGCGGGTAATCTGTACGTTGCGGACTCGGACAATGGCCGGCTGCTCGACTTTCATACGCCGCTCAACAGCGCCAGCGGCGAAAGCGGCGCCGGCGACACGGTCGCCGACCGTGAACTCGGCCAGAGCGATTTCGCTCACAACATGGAGAACTTCGGCGGCCCCGACGCGCTCAAGCTGGCTAATCCGGCGTCGACCGGCGTGTTAGCCGCGAGCCCGGCGATCGATACGAACGGGCATCTCTATGTTCCAGACACCGCCAATAGCCGGGTGCTGGGATGGACCAGCATCAGCGCGTTTACCAACGGCGCGCCAGCCGCGCTGGTCATCGGCCAAGGCGACTTTTTCAGCTTTGTCTGCGACGCCGGAGTGGCGGGCGGCGACGTAAACGGCGTCGGCCCCGACAGCCTGTGCGAGCCCGGCGGGGTCGCCGTCGACAGCGCGGGCAATCTTTACGTTGCCGACACCGACGACAACCGCGTGCTCGAGTTCGCCCAGCCCTTCACAAGCGGCCAGTCCGCGGGGCAGAACGCGCAGAAGGTCTTCGGCCAGAGCGGCAGCTTCACCACCGTCGTCAGGGGCGGCGGCGTCGACGGGGTCGACCGTCCCACCGGCGTCGCGCTTGACCCCAATGGCGACGTCTTCATTGCCGACACCAATAACAGCCGCGTCCTCGAATACGATGATCCCCTGGCGGGCGGCGGCGGCACGCCCGGCGTCTCCGGCGCAGCCGGCGATACCACCGCCGACCTGGTTTTCGGCCAGGGCGCGAGCTTCGCCACAACCACCTGCAACGACGGCGCCGCGGTCGGCGACGTAAGCGGCGTCGGTCCCGACAGCCTGTGCAATCCAACCGGCGTCGCGCTCGACCAGACCGGCAATCTGTACGTGGCCGACTACGGCAACAGCCGGGTGCTCGAGTACAACACGCCGCTCAACGCCGGTAGTGGTGAAAGCGGCGCCGGCAATGTCAAGGCTGATTTCGTTTTCGGCCAAAACGGCAGCTTCACAACCACCGGATGCGACCAGGGCCTCGCGGCAGGCGATGTTGGCGGCGTCGGACCGGATAGCCTATGCCAGCCCACCAGCGTCGCGGTCGACAGCGGCGGCAACCTTTATGTCGCGGACACTACCGCCAACCGCGCGCTCGAGTACGATACGCCGTTTAACGCCGGCAGTGGCGAGACCGGCGCCGGCGACGCGAACGCCGACCTCGTTTTTGGCCATGCCACATTCACCGCGACGGTCTGCGCGAACGTCACGAGTGCCGACACGCTTTGCACGCCGAACGGAATTGCGCTCGACAGCACGGACAATCTCTACGTCGCCGACTCGGCCGACAGCCGCCTGCTCGAATACGACCATCCGCAGGCAAGCGCCACGCCGGTTGCGACCCCGTCACCCACGGCAACTCCGTCACCGGCGTCGACTCCATCGCCGACGCCCACCACCGTCTCCACCGCGACGCCGTCCGCGACGGCAACTCCATCAGCCACCGCGACGCCGACGCCGATACCTTCAGCCACGCCGACTTCGCCGCCGTCACCAACGCCCACGCCCATCGTGACACCTACACCCGCGCCTACACCGTCACCGACACCAGCGCCAATCGCGACACCTACACCCGCGCCTACACCTGCGCCGACTCCGTCACCGACGCCGACACCAATGCCGGGCGGCAAGCTCTCGGTCGCCACGCCGATGCTTTTTGGTCCGGTGGGAATCGGCGTCGCACCGGTGACCAGGAAGGTAAGGATTCACAATTTAAGCCCGTACAAAACCCTGACGGTTTCGCTAGGCGCGATGGCGCCGCCTTTCGCAGTGCTCTCGGGCTTTGGACCGTTCGCGATCGCGCCTTTACATCAGACCGTAGTGACGATCCAGTTCACGCCCACCGCGATTGGCGAGGCGTCCGCTACCCTGGATATCACCAGCACCGACCTGCACCATCCAACCTTCAAGGTTGCGCTCAGGGGAGGTGGCCGGACGGGCGCGCTCACGCTCCCAGACAGCCTCGGGTTCGGCCGGGTCGGAATCGGCGTCACACCCTCATCGATGAACTTTGCGGTCAGAAATACCGGTATCGGGATGCTCACGGGGTCGGTCGGCGCGCTTGCCGCACCCTTCAGCGTGATCGCGGGCGGCGGCGCGTTTAATCTCGCGCCGGGCCAGAAGCGGCCAGTCACCGTGCAATTCACGCCCAGCGCGGTCGGTCACGTCGGCGCGACGTTGGCGATCACGACCGACGACCCGGCTCATCTTAATGTGAATTTTCCGATCGGTGGCAAAGGAATCGGAGGGCATCTGATGGTCAATCTGGCCGCGCCGATACCACCGGCACTGGCGCCGGCGCTGGGCTTCGGCAAGGTCAAGGTAAACACCACGCTTTCCAAGAACTTCACCGTGACCAATTCGGCGCGCGGCTTGCTCAACGGCAGCGTGGGGGCGTTCTCCAATAGCAGCCTGTTCAGCGTGACCCAAGGCGCCGGAGCGTTCACGCTCCAGCCGGGTCATAGCCTGACGATCGGCGTGCAGTTCGCGCCGATTACGAAGGGCAGAGCGACCGCTACCATGGTGATAACGAACACCGCGCCGGGCTCCCCGCCCTCGGTCAGCGTGGTCGCGGCCGGCCGCGGAAGCTGATCGGGGAAGATTGGTCTGGACGGATCGGACTGCACGCGCTCATTGTGAGCAGACCACTAGATCGCGCGCTTCCGCATTTTCTTCCGCACTCTCTTCCACGCTCTCTTCCGGCGTATCCGGGCGATTGTAATAATCGCTCCGCGCGACACGCGGAGGTTCCAGCGTCATGAATTCAAAAACGCTGGCGATTGAGGGGGCAACCGATGAGCGAAAACCGTCATGTGAGAACACTGGTCGATGAGATAGCCGAATATACGTTGAAGACCGGAAAGGAAATCAGTTGGTTCCGTGACCCGCTGACCCCCGGGCGTGGACGGGCGTACTTGCTGCAGCACATCCTGAGGAACCGTCTTCTTAGCTCGGTGCTGCGTCCCGCGTGGATGAGCCGATGCTCCGATCCCGAGGTGGTCCGCAAAACAATCGGGCAGATGCGGCAGGAACTGGTCATGGACGATCAGATCGGCAGCGGCCACACGAAAATTCTCTGGCAGATGGGCCGCAACGTCGGACTCACCGACGTGGAAATGGACAATGTGACGCCGCTGCCATTGGTGGACGTGGCCTTCAATGTCTGGGAAAACATCTGCCGCGCGCGCCACTGGATTGCCGGATGGCTTACCACCTCGGCCGACGAATTCATCCTCAGTACGATGCCCGAGAACAATTTCCGGCCTGAAGCTTGGAAAAAGGCTTTCGGTCTCGACGACGAAAAGGTCTTTTTCTTTACCTATCATCTCAAGGCCGACGAGGAGCATGCCGGGCAGGGAGTGTGGGAGCCGATTCTGCAACACATAAAGACCGACGCGGATCGCAAGGAGATCTTCTCAGGGCTGGTTACCTCTCTTACCGCCGGGAAACTTTTCTATCAGGCCATCTGCGAAGCCGGGGACCAATGGGATCGCGCGCAGCGCACGGCTCGCCCCGCATCCTGACCCTGGCCGACCGGCTACGGCCAAACGCCGGCGCATGATCATCGACGCGTCGCCGCGGCCGATTCGACCGCTGCCGCTCGCCACTGGGTCGCGCGCCACTGCGGGCACTCCCCGGCCACCGTCAGAGTGGGGATGTCCGGCAAGGGAAGCTGATCTGAGCCGCGCGCGGGCCGCTGCGGGGCGCGCTACCCCGTGGCGAGGCCGAGAAAGTCGGTGATCGCCTGGAGCGCTTCCGGCTCGACCAGCGAGGGTGCGTGGGCGACGCCCGGAACCTCGACCAGACGCACGCCGCGCTGCACCTTGACCATCCGGGCCGCCGTGTCGCGCGACAGGATGTCGCTGTCGGCGCCGCGCACGATCAGGATCGGCGCCATCACGCGATTGTAGTGCAGCCACAGATCGATCGGCCGCGCCGCCGAGCCGCCGCGCGGCGGACGCCGAATCGCCGGGTCCATCTTCCACAAGAGCCCGCCGTCTTCGGCCGCTTTGACCGACCATCGCACCCACTCGGTGAGCATCTCGTCGGAGAGCGAGGCAGCGGGTGGATAGGTCCGGCGATAATAGGCCCGCACCTCGGCGATGTCGTTGAAGCGTTCGGGGGCCTGCCCGACGTACGCGATGATTCGCATCAGGCCGGCCGGATCGATATCGGGTCCGATGTCGTTGAGCACCAGGTGCTCGACTGCTTCCGGATAGCCGCCGGCGAACATCATCGAGATCACCCCGCCCATCGAGGTTCCCACCAGGCTGACGCGTTTGATCCCAAGCGCGTCGAGGAATTCCTTGAGGTCGCTGACGTAGACCTGCGGATTGTAGTCTGCCGCCGGACCCCACGCGCTGTCGCCGCGGCCGCGCACGTCGAGCGCGAGCACGCGATAGCGCGCGGTGAGATGCGGCATCAGTGCGTCGAAGTTGTGCGCGTTGCCGGTCAGCCCGTGAATACAGACCAGCGCCGGCTTGCCCGCGCCGCCGAAGTCCAGGTAGTGCAACTTGAGTCCGCCGGCGGTCTGAAACTTGTCTTCGGGCATCTCGCCAAAGCTCCTCGCGGCGCCGCCGCGTTACGTGGCTTACAATTCGTACTCGTAATTCAAAGGTCGCGGCCGAAAAGAGTCCGCGCGAAAATGATCCTCGAACGAAGGTAAGACTCTTGAGCAATCGCGCGGCGATTTCAAGCCGCTCCCGAGGCGTTCTCGCGGCGCTGCCGAGCTGTTACAAAGCCGCGAACATTTTCATTTTCATGGATTTTGATGGAAAATCCTGCGCCAATTGATTTTAAGGGAGAGCAAAGCATGAAATTCGGCATCGGCCCCTTCAACCTGCAGACAGCTCACGGCTCGGGCAAGTCGCACACCGAAGTGTATCGCGAGATGCTCGAGCAGGTTGAGCTTGCCGAGGAGTTGGGCTTCGACTCCGCCTGGCTCATCGAGCATCATTTCAAGGAGGACGGCGAGTGTCCCTCGGTGCTCCTGACCGCGGCTGCGATGGCGGCGCGGACCAGGCGGATCAAGATCGGCACCGCGATGCTTCTGCTGCCGCTCCATCGCCCGGTGCGCATCGCCGAGGATGTGGCGGTGCTCGACAACATCGCCAACGGGCGCGTCATCGTCGGCGTGGCCGCCGGTTATCGCCCGATCGAGTTCGAAGGTCTCGGCGAAGTGCGCAAGGGCCGGGAGGCGCGGATGGAGGAGCAACTGGAGATTCTGATCAAATCCTGGACGACGGATTCGTTCGCCTACAGCGGCAAGCACTATCAGTTTCCCGCAATCTCCGTGATGCCCAAGCCCGCGCAGAAGCCTCATCCTCCGATCTGGATCGGCGCCTCGACCGAGGGCGGTTTTCGACGGGCGGCGAAATGGGCGGACGCGCTATGCTCCTCGCCGCGCCACCATCTGAGCGATCTCAAAACGCATTACGCGATCTATCGGCGCTATCTGGCCGGGTTCGGCCGCAAGGAAACCTGCACCCCGGTCATCCGCGAGGTCTATTGCGCCGAGACCATGAAGCAGGCGGAGCGGGAGGGCGGCCCCGGAATGATTTACATCCAGGCGGGGATGTACGGGCGCTGGGCACAGGTGCGCGAGCTCAAAGACGACCGCGGACAGGCAGTATCCGGCGCCGGCGAGGTCAGCCTGGAAACTTTCCGCGAGCGCTTCATCCTGGGCGACCCCGGCCATTGCATCGGCGAGATCGAAAAATATCAGCGGGAACTCGGGATGGATTATTTGCAGTGCATGATGGACTTTCCCAATGTCGATCCGGAGTTGACGAAGAAATCGATGCGGCTTTTTGCGCGGGAAGTGATGCCGCACTTCACGAAGAGCTGATGGCCTCCGGCCTCCGCAGGCCGGAGGCCCGCATAATCATCGCGTAGTGCCGGCGCCGTTGCCGTCGTCGCCGCCGGGGATGGGCTTGTCGCCGTGCACCAGCGCGAGCAATTCACTGGTGACGATTATGAGGCGGCGGCCGTCGCGGATGATCACGCCGGTGCGCTCGAATTCGCTGAGCTGCTCGGTGATCCGCTGGCGCGAAGCGCCGACCAACTCGGCCAGATCGCTATGCGTCAGCTTGAGGGTTAAAAGCTTGCCGCGGGCGTCCTCGGCGCCGAACTTGGTTCCCAACTCGAGCAGCGCGCCGGCCAGCCGCTCGCGCAACGCGAGTCCGAGAAAATTGGTGTAGCGCAGGAGCATCGCCCACCAGCGTCCCACCGTCACGTCGAGCACGCGGCTCAAATCCTCCAACCGCACGCCGAGTGCCGCGTCGACGAAAGCCTCCGGACTGGTTACACCGACCACGCAATCGCTGAACGCGTCGCATCGAAAGGGCCGCTTGGCCACCGTCAGCAGCGAGGAGACGCCGAAGATCTCGCCCGGGCCGACCAGCGAGACCAGGATACGCTCGCTCGCATTGAGAAAGGTCAGCTTGGCGACGCCCGAGAGCAGGACGTAGACGCGATTGGCGTCTTCGCCCTCGAAGAAAATCGTTTCGTGGCGCCGCACGCGGCGCGTGACGGTCGCGGTGGAGAGCTTTGTGAGTTGCGCCTCGGACATCCAGGCGAGCGTCCGTAGCCGGGCGAGCAACTTCTGTTGCGAGGTTTCGGCTATCACCATTCATTGGTTAGCACAGGCGACGGTGATGTCACCAAAGCGACGAAACACGAGGGTTTGAGGGCGCTTATCCCAGGTTTGGTCGCGCCTGCGACAAACGTTAACATAACTAATTTTGCACTCGCTCTAATATCAGATAGTCTTCAGTCACCAGGGAGCCGCGCCAGCGTGATTCATCCAACGACAATGCGCACTTCATCCACCGGCAACCGAGGCACGGTACGGGCTGATCTGAAATAGGGCAACTGCCTAAATTTGCGGCAGGCGCGCAGTCAATGGGCAGACGGACGCTACCAGTCCGGCAGGTAGGCGAGCAAGGAACATTTGGGATGATTGGCATAAATGCTGCTCTAGTGGTCTCCGAGAGACTATTCGGAGCAGCCTCTGATTAACGGATTTAGTCGATTGATGCACCGGATGACTACGGCGGTCGCCAGCGGTGGAATCGACGAGCGAATTATCGATTACGGGTTTCAGGAGGCAAAAGGGGTGAACGTAAAATTCTTCGAACAGTTGAGCAAATTCAGCGAGGCGATGCTTGAAGTGCCGTTCGTGGCGGCCACAAGCATCTTCGCGCACAATGGCGATCAAGACCGCGGCCAGAGCGACGAGCAGAAACTGCAGCAGGCGGGATGGAAGGCCTACGACGCTTGGATGGAGCTTCTGTCCGAGTCCACCAACGGGCTCTACGCCAGTCCGGAAGTCGGCGCCTCGGTGGGGCGCTCGATGGAGGCCTCGCTCAGGTGGCAGCGCCTGGGCTCGGCGATGACCGGCGCGTTTTTCGCTGCGCTGTGGCCGGCGATGGGGCTGCCTTCGGCGGCTGAGTTGACTGAGCTTCGCGCCGAAGTGGGGGCGCTTCGCGATGACCTGGCGGTGGCCCGCCTGGAAGCCGAGGAAGCGCGGGCGGCGGAGATCGATGTGCCTGCGGGCGAGCGCCAGGTGAACGACTCGCTGACCGCGATGTGGAATGGCGGATGGAGCCCGGCGGCGGCGCCGTTCGTGCGCGAGCGAGGCAAAGATGCTCCAGCCAACTAGTACGCCGATCAATACGATTGCCGGCTACCTGCTCGACGGCGCGATGCGCTCGCTCGACGGTTTCAAAAAGGGCGCGCACGCCACCGTCAGCGATCCGCCGCCGGTCACGCCCTACCGCGTGGTCTTCGAGAGCGGCAAGGTGCGGCTGCGCCACTATGCGGCTTCCGGCAACGCCCATCGCACGCCCATCGTGCTGGTCTATGCGCTCATCAAGCGGCCGTTCGTGCTCGACATGCAGACCGGCCGCAGCGTGGTCGAATACCTGACGCGCGCGGGCTTTGACGTTTACTTGACCGACTGGCTGCCGCCCAATCCGACCGACACCTGGCGCGGCTTCGACGCCTACGTCAACGGCGACCTCGACAAGGCGGTACGTTTCGTGCGCGCGGTCACGCGCAGCGCGCAGGTCACGGTGCTCGGCTACTGCTTCGGCGCGTTGCTGAGCCTGGTTTACACCGCGCTTCATCCCGAGAACGTGCGCAACCTGGTGACTGCGACCACGCCCTACGACATGGGCGTGCGCGAGTTGCCGATTTACAACATCGTCGAGCAGATGAGCGAGCAGGCGATGGAGTTGGTGACGCGGGTGCACGGCAACTGTCCGGCGTGGATGGTGCAGTCGTTTTTCACCGCGATGGCCCCGGCGCATCATGCGATCGACAAGTACGTCGGGCTGTATCGCAACGCCGAACGCGACGGCTACGCCGAGCAGTTCGATCTGTTCGAGCGCTGGATGAGCAGCGACGTGGCGATGGCGGGGCGGATCTTCCGGGAAATGTCCGGCGATATCTTCAAGCGCAATCTGCTGGCGCGCGGCGGGTTCGAGGTCGGCGGGCGCAAGGTCGAAGTTGAACAAATCAGGTGTCCGCTGCTCAACGTGGTCGCCGACTACGACGATGTGGTGCATCCACGCTCGAGCCTGGGCCTGGTCGATCGCGTGAGCAGCCGCGACCGGCGCAACCTGACCTTCCCGACCGGACACGTGGGCGCGATGGTAAGTGGCGCGGCTCACAAGAAACTGTGGCCACAGATTGGCGCATGGTTGGGAGAGCGATCGAATTGAGCAAGAAGCATAAGGTAAAGCATCACGAAGAAGCGCAAACATCCGAAAATGTCGCGCGCGCGACAAAGCACGCCGAGCCGAATACGGGTTCATGGTTAAGTTCCAATACAGAGCAAAGCTCTCAAAAGAATTCATGGAGGAGATTACTAATGTCGGAGAAAGAACACAGCGGAATGTACGAAGGATTTTCACGCATCGCCGAGAAGTGCTTCAATCCCGCGGGCGCTAAGAAAGCGGCGGCGTGGTACATCGATACCACCGAGAAGCTCGCGACGCAGGCGCTGGATTTCCAGGTCAAGGCGACTGAGTGGGCCAAGGAAACCCCGATCTACCCGCTCATCGAGGCCCAGCAGACGATCGGCCGCAAGCTGGTCGAGCAGAGCGTGAGCACCGCTCGTTCGCTCTGGCGGCTGTAAGGGAGCGTTCGTGGCCTGAGCGGCGGCGGTCACAATTGGTGATCGCTCCGCCGACTGCGGATTGGTGATTTTGCGGGGCGGTTCGCGCGTCTGTCGCGCGGACCGCCTTTTTCTATTTGCGATTTGCAGTGCGCTCGGCGTATCGGCGGGTCTGCGCGATACGACGTGGCACGAAGACTGCTCCGAAATGTGGCGGGGCTGGCGGCGGCGCGCGGATGCTTGATGAATACTCCGTGAATGCTCATTACTGGTTTTGGCTCGAGTCGCGAATAGCTAAACAATTTCGCGCTATCATGATTTATTGTTACATCAGATGAAACATTATTTGCTCGCAAGCGATTTCGATCAGACGCTCAGCTTCAACGATTCCGGGATCGCGTTGAGCGAACTGCTCGGCATCACAGGCTTTCAGGACAAGGTGAACGGGCTCTCGCGGCTCAACCTGGTGCAGCAGGGCGGCGAACTTGCCTACCTTCTGCGCCACGATCCGGAGTACCGGCGCGTGCGCAAGCAGGATCTGGCCGAGGTCGGCGGCCGCGTCCGCCTCAAGCGTAACATCCCGCTGCTGACCCGGCTCCTGGAAAGCGGCATCGAGGGCCATCGCTTCGACTTCTACGTCGTTTCGGCAGCGCCCGAAGAGGTCGTGCGCTCGGCCTTGCAGGGAATCGTGCCGCCGGATCACGTTATCGGCACCCGGCTCGGGTATGCCGCGGAGACGGGCGAGATTGAGTCGATCGTGCGCGTCGCCGCCGGCTACGGCAAAGTGGCGGCCATCGATGAGTTGCGCCTGGCGCTGGGGGTCCCGAGCGACCGGGTCATCTACGTGGGTGACGGCAGTTCGGATATCCACGTCATGCTCGAGGTGAACCATCGCGGCGGATTCACCATCGCGGCTTCGGAAGCCAAGTACATCACGCAGATCGCCAAACGCACGATCATCAGCGATGACGCGTCGAGCGTGCTGGTGCCGATTCTCGAACAGATCGTCGGTTGGAGCCCGGAGCGCATCCGTGCGCTGTTCGAGGCGCACGGCGTGTTGATTCAGCAGTGGGACAAGGTACGTACCGACTGGCTGACCATCGGCGATAGTTCGATCCCGGCGGAACGCCCCCAAACAGGGAGCAACGAAGATGCACAAGACGAAGAATGATTTTTCGGAAAGGTTGGCGAGGAAGTAGTCGCGCTGCTCGACGCGCGGCTGGCCGAACAGCGTCGATCTGGATGCATCAGGCCAACCAGGTGGGTCGAATCACCTTTCGTGGCATGACAATTGCGTTTTATGCGTCTTGGGGAGGGGCAGGAGCGGAGGATCTCCAAGGCGACGATCTCGGATGGTGCTTCGTGGACGCACAGCAGTTGAATAGCTTTTCTGATCCGGAGATGGACATGACGCGAGTCGTCGGACACGGGCCGCGCGTGAGGATGTGGCGGCTGGTCACGGCGCTCAGATGGCTCATGCCGGGGGTCTACGCGATGGAGACTCCGCGGCGCTCGGTGGACCGCGAACTCGAGCAGTTTTCCTCGCCTTGGGAGTAAGCTTGCCGCAACCGTCGCCGTAGCCTCGCGCTGGCGGTGGGGTTGTTGGATGGCTGGCGGATCTCGCAGACCTCTGCGAGCCTCGCCAACTTCACGAACTTGCCAGCTTGGCGACCTTGTCGAACCTGTGGAGCCTGGATGAACCTCGGGCGCCGACGGAATCAGTTGCGGCCGGCGCTCTGCGATCTCGCCTGAAGATTTAGGCCGTCGCCGCGCGCGTCGCCGGATACAAATCGGAAATTACTGTGGCGGCGCTTTTCGGTCGCGTGCCTTTGGGCGGCGAGTCCGATCCCTCGAACCGTCAACTGGTTGGCGCCTGTTTTATGGCGGTGCATGAATCGGTAGGAAGGTCCCGCGTTCTGGCCGGTCTCCAGCGCCGGGTGATTCTTAGCAAGAGCGTGGTTTTTTGGTCGCGCGCCGAGCGATCGGCGCGCGCTCATTTGCATATTCGAGTGGCATCATTGTTGCGCTTGCGACAGGCGAGCGGCGCAGCCGGGACGGCGCGCGATCGGCGACGGCGCGGTCAGCGAAATTCTGTCAGTCAGAGAAATTCTGTCAGTCAGCGAAATTCTGAATGGACCAGGAAAAGGCGCGGCGGGATGCGGTTGGAAGGGCGGGGTGGGCGCTTTGCATAGCGCTGGGGGCGCTCGCGAGCGTCGGCGTGTGTGGCGCGGAGCAATTCGCGGCCGATAGCGCGGCAGGTTCGCGGGCTCAAATCGAGACTCCGCAAATCCAGGCTCCACCAATCCAGGCACCAATCGACGCCACGATGGTGCGGCTTAGGCAATTGGAGAACGTCGCGGGGTTCGACCCCACTCGTCTTTCCGCGGCAAACCGCAACCTGTTCAGCCTCGCCGATCGCTGGACCGCCGTACGCGAGCGGCTGGTCAAAGGGATGGCGGCGTCTGCGGAGCCCGAGCAAACGCGCACTCCCGGGGCGGACGAGATGTCGCAGATACTCGCAACCGATCTGCGCAGCTCGCGCTACTCGGGGTTCACCCAGAGTGAAACGGCGACCGCCTGGTGTGGTGCCGACGTGGTGATGGGCTTCAATGACAGCGGCGCCGAAGTCACGACGATGGCTTCCGGACGCGGGGTCAGCATGGACGGCTATGCGCTGTCGTCCAACCGCGGCGCCACGTTCACGTACATGGGATCGCCGGCCACGCCGAGCGATCCCAACACCTTTATGTCGGGCGACCCGGTCGTGGCGTGCGCCAACGCCGCGACCTTCTACTACGTCTCGGGCTTTCTTGACGGGACGAACGGAATATCCGGCGTGGGCGTGTCGACCTCGACTGACGGCGGGAAGACCTTCGCGACGCCGGTCGTGATAGGCGGGCAGCCGTCGAACACCCACATTGTGGATGGGGCCTGGATTGCCGTCGATCACAGCGCGCCGAACCGGCTCTACGTGACCTACACCGATCTCGATTTTTCAGGCTCGATATGCGGTACCGAAAACAGTTCGGCGGTGCCGCGCTACGCGATCGAAACCGTGAGTTCGGCGGACGGTGGCACAACCTGGAGCGATACGCCCGCGGTAATCGCGCAGGTATGCGCCGACAGCGCGCATACGTTCGCCTTCGTCGACGGCGCACGGGTGGCGGTGGGGCCGAGCGGCGAGGTTTACGTGGCGTGGGAATTGTTTAACAGCACCAGCGCCGCGGGCGCGCGCGAGATCGAGATCTCCCGGTCGACCGACCAGGCGCAATCCTTTCCGGCTTCGCCGGTCACGGTGGCCACGATCGGTTGCGCGGGTGACTGTGCGGATTGGCAGGGCCTGGCGCACAGCAACGAGCATCCAAGCCTCGCGATCGGCAAGGGGCCGCATAGCGGAATCGTCTACCTGGCCTGGAATGACGGCAATCGCCAAGTGCCTGACGCGTTGACCACGACCGGCTTCTACAACTTCACCGACATCATGTTCAGCCATTCGAGCGACGCGGGGGCGACCTGGTCAACGCCGGTGCGGGTCAATAACAACCGCGAAGGCGGCACCGCGCCGTTGACCGATCAGTTCGAGCCGGCGCTCGCCGCCGACATCAGCGGCCGTATCGCGATTTGTTTCTATGATCGCAGACGCGACCCCGCCAATTTTCGCATCGATCGCTTCTGCGCGTCTTCTCCTTACGGAAAGAACTGGTCTAACAACCGGATTACGTTCATGCAGTTCCCGACGGTTGTGGGACAAGACGTCCTGTTGGCGCCTGATTACATGGGCGACTATGACACGCTGGCCTCGGACGGACTGGATCGCCACGCGGGATTCGTCGGCGGCTTCGCCACCAATCTGACCGGCAACCCCATAGTCAAAGCGTTCCAGTACTAAGTGAGCAAACGCGCGTGACCGCGTCGCGCGTGCCCGAAAACATCGCTGGGCCACGGTCAAGGCGAACAGGATAGCTCCGTCCTCGAACGCGAAATCTCGTTGCGCGCGCCAGTCCGCCGCTGTCCCTTCCATCTAATCAGCAGTTTCCGGGTGCGAATCTCTCAAAGAGAAAACACAACTCGAAGCCGGCAAGCTCGGCTGTAATCGACCCAAAGCTCTGCTTGAGCCAAGGCGGCGGCTTCGTAGTCGTCGTCGCGCGACTGATGGTCTTCCGACTGACGTTTCACGGGTGACGCTGCCGTCCCGCGACTGTTCCAAATTCGCGCACTAAGGCAATCGCCTGGGAGAATACCGAAGGCCGATCGCTCGACGATGAAACACCACTCGCGCGCTCCTTCCGAAAACCACCATAAACAAAAGACTTCTAAATTTTACTCTCGATGGCATGAGAGATGCTGTTATTTCTTGTCGCAGGCAATGAAGTAACTAAACGTGAGGCTGAAGGTCTCTCAGCGCAAATACAAGTAGTGTTCGCTACGGCGCAGAGTACGAGAAAACGGGCAACAATGGGCCGAATCATCAAGGCATACGTCAATGGCAGGATGCGCAGGCGTGACATTGTGAGCCACAGGGCGAAAAGCCAGACAATGAATGAGTATGCGCTTATTTTGACGGCGATCGCGATCACGGCTTATTTGAGTTATCAACTCATGGGTCAGGATATCGGCTCGATGGTAACTGGAATAGATACTGGACTGAGTAGTTCGTGATCGAGTGGCGGAATTGGCAGGTTAAACGGCGACTCGTAGATACGGACTAACAAGAGCAAACAAACGAGAAATAGGAGAGAGAGAAAGAGTATGGAACTGTTAGCCAAAATGTATGTGAATGCGAGTGAAAGGATGCTCGGAAGCATCCGCAAGAATTCAAAGGGACAGACCATGACAGAGTACGCGCTCATTCTGGCTGCCGTGGCGATCGTGGCGTACGTCACCTATCAGGTGATGGGCCAGGACATCGGCTCGATGGTCACCAAGATCGACACGGCGCTGAATGCCGCGTAAACATCCGTTGCGCCAGGGTGGCCAGGACCTGATGGCCACGGCTGGCGCCTTGGGCGAGGCGAGACTGCAAGCGGATGGATCCAGCAGGGCGACGGATCAAGCTGGAGCGCGGCGGGACGCAGGTCCGGCGGATGCCGTAAACGCACTCCGATAGTAGGGAGACGTTGCGCTGCAAGGAGATGGTTGTGGAACGATCAGGTGGTAGGGATGGTTTAGCCGGGGGTAGTTTATCGGCGCTCCTGGTGGGTGGCGAAGAGGTCCAGAGGGGTTATGCGCGAGGCGCGTTGCTCGCGCTGGGCGAGGCACTTTTGGTAGTAGCGGAGGCGCCGCTGGAGCGGGCCTCCGCGCTCAGCGCGGAGACCGACGTCGTGATGGTGCTGTTCGGCGCCGACGAAGGGGAGGCGCTTGGTTACCTGCGGAGTCAGTTTGAGCGGACGCCGCGGCCGGCTTTGTTCGCATTGCTGAGCGAGCAGTCGCCGGCGCTGATGCGCCGGGTGCTGCGCGCCGGCGCGGATGAAGTCCTGGTTCTGCCGCTGGTGCAGAATGATCTTATCCGTGCGCTATTGAAGGTCAGCGAGGCGCTCCGGCGCAGCGAGCGCCGCAACGGCGGCAAGATTTTTTCGGTGACCAGCCTGGGCGGCGGAGCCGGCGTCACTACGCTTTGCATCAACCTGGGCCTGGCGCTATCGGGGGCAGGCGGGCGAGTGGCGCTGGTGGATCTCGATCTTCAGGCAGGCGATCTGAGCGAACTCTTGGGCGCCGAGCCCGAGCGCGGCATCATCGAGCTGGCCCGCCTGGACCGTGAGCCGGATTCAATAAATCTGGAAGCGGCGCTGACCCGGCACGCTTCGGGCCTCTGCGTGCTGGGCGCGCCGGCGCGAATCGAGGACAGCATCGAGGTTTCCGACACCATGGTCGGCAACCTGCTGGAGCTGCTACGCCAACTGTTCGATTACGTGGTGATCGACTGCGGCACTCACGTCAACGAAAATTCAGTCGCGGCGTGGAAGCGCTCGCATGAGGTGCTCTACGTGATCGAACAGTCGCTGGGAGCGGCGCATTACGCCGGGCGCTTCCTGGACCTTTTTCGGCGGCTCGGGATCGACGGGATCGAACCGCGGCTGGTGCTCAACCGCTATCGGCCGGGACATCCGATCGCCGAGGTGCAGATCGCGGCCATGCTCAAGTGCCCGATCTGCGCGCGTCTCCCGCGCGACGAACGGGTGATGGAAAAATCGGCGGCGATGGCTCGGATGCCCGCGCAGGTGGCGCCCAACTCCGCGCTGGTGCGCGCCTGCGCGGCTCTTGCGCTCCAGCTCGGCGCCGGCCAGGCAGTCGCGGCCGCGGCCGAAGCGCGCGCGGGGTGGGGTTATGTCACCCGGCTGATGGGCTCGCTCGGCAATCGGGTATGAGAGAAAAGACGTAGTGAGACTTACCGACAGGATATCACAGGCCAATAACCGCGAGTTGGTCGAGCAGCCGGGCGCTTTTCTCGGCGGCGGCACCGTATTCCGGCACAAAGACGGGGCTCCCGACGCCACGCGCTCGCTCAAGATCAAGGTGCACAATCGTTTGTTCGAGTCGCTGGACGTCTCGCACATGGAGGGGATGGATCCGGCGTTGATCTCGGCCAAGGTCACCGCCGCCATCGGCGAGACCCTTGACGACGAAGGGCGCCTGCTGACCGACGGCGACCGCGCGCGGCTGGTCGACGAAGTCAAGGACGAATTGCTCGGGCTGGGTCCGCTGGAGCCGCTGCTGCGCGACGAGGCGGTGACCGACATCCTGGTCAACGGCCACGATCAGGTTTACGTCGAGATGCACGGCAAGCTTCATCGCACCGAGATCCACTTTCACGATGACCAGCATCTGATGCTGATCATCGATCGAATCGTTTCGCAGGTCGGGCGGCGGGTCGACGAATCGTCGCCGATGGTTGACGCCCGCCTGCGCGACGGCTCGCGCATCAACGCCATCATTCCGCCGCTCGCCATCGACGGTCCCGCGCTCTCGATTCGGCGCTTCGGCAAGAAGCGTCTTTCGATCGACTCCCTGGTCGCCAGCGAGAGCATCTCGCCGCAGATGGTGGCGATGTTGCAGGCGATGATCCGTGCGCGGCTCAACCTGCTGGTGAGCGGCGGCACCGGCTCGGGCAAGACGACCCTGCTCAACTGTCTGTCGGGCTTTGTGCCCGAGGACGAGCGCATCGTCACCATCGAGGATTCAGCCGAAATCTCGCTGCAGCAGCCGCACGTGGTGAGATTGGAGAGCCGTCCGCCCAACATCGAAGGCAAGGGCGAGGTCACGCCGCGCGAGCTGGTGCGCAACACGCTGCGCATGCGCCCGGACCGGATAATCGTCGGCGAGGTGCGCGGGGCCGAGGTCTTCGACATGTTGCAGGCGATGTCCACCGGCCACGACGGTTCGCTATGCACGGTGCACGCCAACAGTTCGCGCGAGTGCCTGGGTCGCCTCGAGATAATGATGCTGTTGTCGGGCTTTTCGATCCCGCAGCGCGCGATGCGCCAGCAGATTGCCTCGGCCATCAACATCATCGTCCATGTCGCACGCATGTCTGACGGTTCGCGCAAGGTGATCAAGGTTTCCGAGGTCACCGGCATGGAGGGCGACGCCATCATGATGCAGGACTTGCTCGAATTCGTGCACACGGGGACCGACGAGAACGGCAAGGTCGAGGGTCATTTTCGTTCCACCGGTATTCGTTCGGCTTACGCGCAACGCATCGAGCGCGCCGGTTACAAACTCGAAACCGGACAGACAACCGGGACCGATTGATGGACCTTCTGATCACGTGCGCGGTCTTTCTGCTCTTCGCCGGCGTCGGCGCGATGCTGGTCGATCGCCAGGGCGATCGCGCGGCGGCCTCGGATCGCCTGGGCGAGGTCGCCCGCTCCGCTGCCGTCTTCGATCCGCTCGCGCGCCAGGGTGCGCGTTCACGCGCCGCGGGCGAGCTCTTCGAGCGCCTGCCGCGCTTCGCTCCGATGCGCCGGCTCGAACAGAAAATGTGGCAGGCCGGGATGTATCAGGGGACGCATAGCGTCGTGTTGGCGATGGGCGGATTGCTCGCGGCTGGCGCCGGCCTGGGCATTTTCGTCGCTCAGGATACGTTCATCGCGATCGGCCTGGCACTGGGCTTGGCGGTGACCCCGATAGTCTACATCAGGATCAAGCGCAGCCGCCGGCTCAAGGCCTTCCTGGTGCAGTTGCCTTACGCGCTCGACCTTTTGAAGTCGTCGCTCGAGGCGGGCCATACCTTGCAGCGGGGGATGCAGGTGGTGGGAGAGGAGTTCGCCGATCCGTTGGGCGGCGAGTTTCGCACCGTGGTCGAGCAGGCGCGGCTCGGACTTCCGATCACGGAAGCGCTGGCCGACATGCTGCAACGCGTGCCGCTTGACGATCTGCGTCTGTTTGTAGTCGCGGTCAAGGTGCAAGTGGAAGTGGGCAGTTCGCTGGCCCAGATCATCGCGCGGCTTTGCGACATCGTGCGTACCCGCCAGCGCCTGTTTTCGCAGATTCGCGCGCTGACCGCGCAATCGCGCATGAGCGGAATGGTCGTCGGGCTGCTGCCGATAGTGGTTCTGGCAATGTTCGGGATCGTTCAGCCCACCTATACGGAAATGCTGTTTTTCGATCCTACGGGCAAGCTGATTCTCAAGACGGCGTTGGGACTCGACCTCGGCGCCTTTCTGCTGATTCGGCAGCTCGTGAAGGTCAAATTTTGATCGAAGTGGCGCGATGAACCCTGTGCTGGTCAGCTCGATCGTGTTCCTGATGCTTGCCGGCGCCGCGACCGCCATTTACATCTCGGTCACCAACCGGCGGCACCTGATGCGGGTCCAGATGGGGCATGTCGGATTCCAAGGACGCCGCGAGATGAGTACCTCCGGCGCGCCGATTGCGGCCAACGATGCGCAGACGACCCGCACCCTGCTCAAGTGGGCGGTTGGACGGCTGCCCAAGTCCAAGACGGTCACGCCGGTGGGGGAAAAGCGCGCCGAACTGTTCGTGCAGGCAGGCTTCAAAGCTTCCAGCGTATCCGTCTTCTATTTCACCAAGCTGATCGCGGCGGGATGCGGTCTATTGCTGGGCCTCGTTCCGAGTCTCGCGTTAGGCGCGCGCGGAAGTCGCGTTATCCTATTGACGATTCTGGGCGCGTCCGTGGGCGCGTTCCTTCCGGGGTACTATCTCGGCAAGCGCGCCAAGAACCGTCAGATGGAAATCGGACGTCAACTTTCCGACGTGCTGGATCTGCTGGTGGTGTGCGTCGAGGCCGGCCTCGGCCTGCTGCAGGCGATCAAAATCGTCGGCGAGGAGACCAAGGCGCAGCAACTTGTCATCGGGGACGAGCTTTCGCAGGTGGCGGGCGAGGTCAATGCGGGATCTTCGCTGGGCCACGCTTTGCGCGCGCTCGCCGACCGCAGCGGAGTCGCCGATATCAAACCGCTCGCCGCGACGCTGATTCAGAGCGAGCAACTGGGCGCCGCGATCGGGCCCGCGCTGCGCGCGATCTCGGATTCCATCCGTTCCCGGCGCCGCATGGCTGCCGAGGAGGCAGCCCAGAAAACCACCATCAAGATTCTTTTTCCGCTGGTGCTGATGATTCTGCCCGCGATGCTGCTTATCATCATCGGTCCGGCGATCGTGCAAACGGTTCGGACGTTGAGTTTCTGAACGGCTCCCCGGCCGCGCAGGCCGGCCCTGCGGTCTTGCCCGCACTCGCGCCCCTTGCGTCCTGCATCGCACGACCGCTTGCGTATTTCGACGCGACCCGACAGGCGCGACATGATTGCCGCGGGCGGATACAATGAGAACACGAGGCTGGTCGAGTCGTTCATCGCGAAAAAATCAGGCTGACGGAGGTGGCGGATGCGCGGGATGGTTCCGAGGTTTGCGCTGGCTAGGATTTTCGCGTTCTCCGGCAAGCCCTCCAGGTTGACGATCGCGGGACTGGCGGTCGCCGGCCTGATGGCAAGCGGATGCTTGCAGGTGGCGCCGCAACCCCCGGTGCCGCCGACGACGATGAGCTCATGGGGACCGATGGGCGGCTTCTCGATGTCTTCCGGGGCGCCCTGTGCCGGCAAGGCGACGCTGAGCGACGGGACGGCCTCGGTCAGCGACACGTGTTTTACCGGCGCCGACAACATAGTGATGTGCACGGACACCACCGCGGCGAATCCGGTCAGGTGCACGCCGGCCAATGGCAGCCTCTCAATCTCCGGCGGCGTCGGCGATACGGTGTCTTACGCGCGCATCCGCTGAGCTGCGCTGGAGCGGCGTCGCGCCCTGGGCGGATTGAGCCTGGGCAGGTTGAGCGCGAACGGATCGGCGGTCTTGACGCGCGCGGCGCGTGGCAATAACCAAGGAAGTAGCGAAGCGTCTCGACGATCGCCAGGCGAATGGAAGACTCGGTTCTCAAACAGCGCGCGCTCGAATTGTGGAATGAGGGCGTTCAACATCACATGCACGGCGACTTCGACGGCGCGATCCTGCGGTACACGAAATCGATCGAAGTCTGCCCGACCGCCGAGGCCTACACCTTTCGCGGCTGGGCCTACAATTTTCTCGGCCGCGTCGACGACGCGATCGGCGAGTGCAAAAAGGCCATCGAAGTCGACCCGGGCTTCGGCAATCCCTACAACGACATCGGCGCCTACCTGATCGCCAAGGGCGAACTCGACGAGGCGGTGCCGTGGCTGGAGCAGGCCAAGCAGGCGCCGCGCTACGAGCCGCGCCACTTTCCCTACATGAACCTGGGACGCCTGTACGCGGCCAAGGGGATGTTGCAGCAGGCGATCCGCGAGTTCGAGCGCGCGCTCGAACTTCAGCCGGGCGAGCCCACCTGCGAGGCCTTCGTGACCCGGCTGCGCGCGACGCTCAACTGAGCGGCGACGCGTGTGTGTGCGGCCCGGCGAGGCCGGGGAGTAAGAGCGATGCTGCAGACTGGCGACCCGGCCCCGGACTTTACTCTGACCGCCGACGACGGTGGGCAGTTCGAGCTGTCGAGCCTGCGTGGCCGCAGAGTTCTTCTGTGGTTTTTTCCCGAGGCCGATACGCCGGGTTGCAGTCTGGAGGGGCGCGGCTTGCGCGATCATCGAGAGTACTTCGATCAGAGCGCAATCGAGGTGGTCGGAGTCAGTTTCGACAGCGCCGCCGACAATGCCGCCTTCGCTCGCAAATACAACTTCGGCTTCAGGCTGCTCAGCGATACTACGCACGAGGTCGCACTGGCGTACGGCGCGTGCGAGACCCTCAAGGCAAGGTATCCCGAGCGCATCAGCTTTCTCATCGACGCCGGCGGGCGAGTCGAACGCGTTTACGACAAGGTCGATCCGCGCGACCATGCCGCGCAAGTGCTGGCCGGGGTGCTCGACGTATAGCTCGCCGTTTGCTTCGCCTCGAATGAGACAGCCGCGGCGATGGCGCATCCCTTGCACACTTGTCAGCTATGAATCCGCACAGTGTCATCGCCGATTCCGACGAACCGGCCGTTGTTGGCCCGCAAACCAACGCTAATCCGGCCGACTCATCTTCATGCGAAGTCGTTGCGCCCGTCGAGTCTTCGCCGGCGCAAGCCACGCCGCACCGGGATGAGCGGGATGAGCGAGATGAGTCAAACAGGTGTCTCACAATCGAACGTCCGGCATCAGATCCCGGACACGTTGGCGCTACTGTGACTCGGAGCACCGCGAGAGCTAGACCGCCTGGCAAAGCGTCGCCGGCCAATACCCCGACGACCGCGGCGCAGGAGCAGGCCGAGACTGTATGGCCGCTCACGCTCGACCAGGTCATCAAGCAGACCCTGGTTCGCCTGCTGCGCGAGACCGCCGGCAATCGCCGCCGCACGGCAAGCCTGCTCGGAATCTCGCGTTCGACGCTGTATCGGATGCTCGCGCGCTACAATATCGATCACGTCGGCCGCGGCGCGCCTTCGCACAAGCCCGGCGTCGATCCGTCCCGGCTGTCAGCGTAGTCGCCCCGCGAAACGTCCGCCATCGGGCGGCGCGCCTTTGTCAAGCCGTTTGGCCCGGTAGAAACGGCGATGGCTTTCGATCCACAATAAGAAGACGAGAGTGTCGAAGCGCGCGTTCCTTGGGAAAGCGTTCTTGGCGCGGACGGCATCGACGGAACCGTCGGGGGCAGGTTGAGCATGATCGGGCCGGAAGAGATTTGGACCGAAGCAGTACGAACGCTGGAGCGCGACAAGTCGTTCGCGCTGGCCACGGTGGTCAATGTGCGCGGCTCGACGCCGCGCGAGGTCGGAGCCAAGATGATCGTGCGCGACGATGGCCAGTTCGGCACCATCGGCGGCGGTTGCGGCGAGGCCGAGGTGTTTCGTAAAGCTCGAGTGTTACTTGAAGATGACGGCGAGGCCCGGCTGGCCGAGGTTGACCTCACGGGCGACTTCGACCAGCAGCAGATCGGCACCTGCGGCGGCATCATGGACGTTTTCATCGACCTGTGGCGGCCGCGCGCGGACCTCGAGATCGCGCGTCGCCTGGCCGAGGCGGCCGACCACAACCGGCCGGCCGCGCTGCTCACGGTGGTCGATCCGGGAAGCTCCAAAGGGACCGCGCCGTCGGCGCGGATCGGCGAGCGCACGGTGGTCGATATATCACGGCGCGCGGCGCCGCTGGACGGTTTCGCGGGTTTGGGAGCAACGGCGGCGCAGCAGCTTGGCGAGCGCACTGCCGATGCGGTGGCGGCGCTGTTCGAGGTCGGCGCCGACGGCGCGGTGCGGCCGGCCACGCGTATCGAGCCGAGCGGCGCGCCCCGGGTCTTTCTCGATCCCATCACCGGCGCGCAGCGGCTGATAATCGTCGGCGCCGGCCATATCGCGCAGCCGCTCGCGCAATTGGGTTCGATGCTGGGATTCCACGTCACGGTGATCGACGACCGCGCGGCCTTCGCCAACCGCGAGCGCTTTCCCAATGCCGACCAGATAATCGTGCGGCCCTTCGCCGCCGCGATCGAGGCGCTGGAGCTCGATCGTCATTGCTACTTGCTTTCGGTCACCCGCGGTCATGCTTTCGACGAAGAGGTCCTGCGCACTGCGCTCAAACGGCGCAACGGCGCTTTCATCGGGATGATCGGTTCGCGCCGCCGCGTGCGCGCGACGCTCGAGCGTATCGCCGAGGACGGCGTCCCGGCCTCCGAGCTGGACGAGGTCCATGCGCCGCTCGGCGTCGATCTCGGCGCGGAGACGCCGGCCGAGATCGCCGTTTCGATAATCGGCGAGGTCATTCGCGAGCGTCGCTCGGCCGTGCACGATCCGTTCAACCTCGGGGTCAAGCTCGGGCGGCTGCGGCGCTAGGGCGAGGCGCGCCGGTGCGGAGCGATTCTGTGGCGGTGGTGCGTCAGGCCGGAAGGGGATCGTCGGGCGCCGGCGCGCCATTCGAGGCGATCCTGCTGGCGGCCGGCGAGTCGCGCCGGATGGGCTATCCCAAGCCGCTGCTCAAGCTGGGTTCGCGCACCTTCATCGAAATACTTGCGGCTGCGATGCTCCAAAGCGTCGAGCGGCTGATAGTGGTGGTCGGCGCGCATGCCGGCGCGGTGCGCGGCGCGATTCCCGCCGATTCGCGAATCGTCGTGGTTGAAAATCCCGACTATCTTCGCGGCCAACTTTCCTCGATAAAGGCCGCGCTCCCTCATGTAGGCCCCGCCGCCGGCGGCGCGCTGGTTCATCTCGCGGACCATCCGATGGTTCGTGCGGAGACTTTCGCCGCGGTTATCGAGGGTTATCGGCGCGCGGGCAGGCCGATAGTGATCGCGCGCTATCAGGGGCGCCGGGGCCATCCAGTGCTGTTTGCGCGCGAGCTCTTTGGCGAGCTCGCGGCCGCGCCTGAGGATCAGGGAGCCCGCGCGGTCGTGGCTGCGGACCCGGCCCGGGTCGCCTATGTCGACGTTGACGACCCCGGCGTGCTGACCGACCTCGATACTCCCGAAGACTTGGAACGTGCCGGTCTCGCCCGTCCTCCCGCGGCAGGCGAAACGCCAGGCAGGCGGAGTGCGCGATAGGCGTAGCGCTCGATGAGAACGGATCTGGCCGAAAATCGGACATTTTTCGATGTAACCATGTACTGGAGCCGTCGTATTCTCTATCAGGTATGCGTGGCATCCTTGCATTCAAGCGATTCGCGCGTAGCGTGTCGGAGCCATCGGACCAGGACCTGGTAGCGGGGGCGCTGAGCGGCGAGCCTGCGGCCTTTGCGGAGCTGGCGACGCGCCATCGCCCACGCGTCGAGCGCATCTGCCAGCGTTTTTTTTCCGACGCCGAGCAGGTGCGCGACTTGGCGCAGGAGACCTTCATCCATGCCTACGGCGGCCTGAAGGGCTACCGCGCCGGGATTCCGTTTGGCGCCTGGTTGCGCGCCATCGCGACCAACCTGTGCTATGACGAATTGCGCCGGCGTCGGCGTCGCCCCGAAGAGCTGGTGGCCGACTTCAGCGCAGCCGAGGCGAATTGGGTGGGGCTGGTCAATACGGCCACGCCCGAGGAGTTGGTCGAAGCGGCCGAGGAGCGGCGCGAGGCCAAGACGCTGGCCGACAAGCTGCTGGCGACGCTGCGCCCCGAGGATAGACTGGTGTTGACGCTGCAGAACGGCGAAGAGCTCAGCGTCAGCGAAATTGCCGAGATCGTCGGCTGGAGTGAGGCTAAGGTTAAAATCCGCGCCTTTCGAGCGCGACAGGCGTTGCGCCGTCAAGCGGCGCGCCTGGTCGGGCCAAGCAAGGCGGAGAATAAATGATGAACTGTTTCGAGGCACGTCAGGATTTCGTGGGCTTTTGGCAGAGCGTGCTCGACGGCGGAAGCCGCCGCGAGCTGCTCACGCATCTCAAGGGATGCGCCAAGTGCGACCGGGCATTTCGGGCTTTTGCGCTGACCGCGCCGATGCTCCATCTAACCGGCGCGGCGGCGGACAAGGCGGTGGCTGACGAGGACGGAATCCTCGCGACGCCGCATGGCGTGTCACGGGACGTTCCCAATATCGCGCCGAATAACGCGCCGCACGTAAAGCAGAGCGCTCCACTAAGCGCTTCAATCAACATGCCCATCGAGATGGGCGGCGTGCGCCGTGCCGACGCTCATCGTGCGGCTGAAATCCTGCGGCGCGCGTCGGTTTACCGTCTTGCGGAGCGGCGCCCGTCGCGGCCGTGGCGTGACGCCGCGGCGGGATTGTCGGCGGTGGCGGCGGCTGTGCTGTTCGCCTACTTTTCGGTGGCCGCGCCGTCCCAGTCCTTCGACGACGCCATGACCAATACGGATTCGATTTCCGAAACGGCCGCACAGTCGGACATGGACTTCCTCGGCCAGCAGCTACCCTCGATGCCCGCGGTGAGCAACGATCTTGCCGGATAAGAGCAAAGGCTGGCTCTTTGCGGCGATTGCGCTCGCGGGCTTGGTGATCGGGTTCGCCGCAAGCAGTCTCGCCTACCGCAACCGATGGCTGCGTATTCCGCATGCGCCGTTCATCGAGCGGATGCAGCATGAACTGAACCTGACGCCCACGCAGCGCGATCAAGTTCTTCAGATTATAAACGAGACTCGCGCCAAGGTTATGAACTTGCGCGAGGATTTCGAGCATCAGCGGCGCGAACAGATGCGTCAGGCCCGCGCGCGCGTGCATGCCCTGCTTACACCCGATCAGCAGGAGAAATTCGATCGCGAATTCAGGCCGCCGCCCGGGCGCGACCATGACGGCGGCCCCGGCATGCACGAGGGCGAAGGTGGACCTCCTCAGGGCGGACCCCACGACGGCGACGGCCCGCCTCCGTAGCTGGCCCTCGGACAAGAAAGTCGCCGGGCTTATTACGTGGAACTCGCTGAAGATGCGATAACGCAGCTTGATCCCGACCGCTTGAGCGGAGCGGTTATCGCCGTCACGCCGCGCGGCATCCGCGTCCGTCGCTAAGCGCTACATTCCGCCCATATCGCCCAGGACCTTGCGCGCCTCGGCTGCCACGCCCGGGTTTTTGGCGCTGTTGGCCGCGGCCAGATTGAGATAGTGGGCCGCCTGCTCGCGATTACCCAGTTGTGCGTACACTTCACCCAGCCTGAGCGACGCGAATGCCGAGGTTGGATCCATCTGATACGCCTTCTGGTAGTATGGGAGCGCGTCGGCCGCCCGGGCCGGCGTGAACGACATGTAGGCCTCGCCGATATTGAGATAGGCGCTGACCGAGTTTGGCTGGTACTTGATCAGTTTCTTATAGACCGCAACCACCTGGTCGAACTGCGATCGCGAGTTGTAGTACAGGCCGAGATAGACGTAGGGATCCTCCAGCGTCGGATCGATATCGCTCGCCTGCCACAGCAGCTTTACCGCCTGCTGACTGTCGGTCATATTGATGGCCGCCTCGACCAGCGAACGCGCCTTGGCCGCGTTGGCCTGGTCCGCGCGCGCCACCGCCGGCCCGCCCATCGCGAGCATCCCGACCAGGATTAGCAGAGCCAGCTTCGCCCCGATCCGCATTGAATTGTTTGTACCTGCCACTGCTAGAATCGTGGCACGCGGACTTGCGTGTTGCAAAGCCGCGAGCCCGACGCCTGTCGGGGTGGCGCGCGGCGCCGCGAGGGTCAGGAAGGGTTAAACGTCTCCGGATGGAAAAGCGAACGATTAGAAAATTCAAGGGCGCCGGAATCGAGCTCAACTGCGTCGACTACGGAGGCGAGGGCGGGCCGCCGATGCTGCTGGTGCATGGCGGCGCGGCGCACGCGCGATGGTGGGATTTCGTCGCGCCCGCGCTCACCGCACGCTTTCACGTGCTGGCGCTCGACCAGCGCGGCCACGGCGACAGTCCGTGGACCGGGCAATGGGCCTACGGCTCGCGCCATTACGCCGCCGACCTCGAGGCCGTCATCGACGGCTGGGGCCTGGGCGCGCCAGTGCTCGTGGGCCATTCGATGGGCGGCCATAGCGTGATGGTTTATGCGGTCGAGCACAGCGAGCGCCTGCGCGCGATGGTCGCTATCGACTCGATACCGGTCTACCCGGAACACGCGGTCGCGGCGCTGAGCGCGATCGCCGACCGTCCCGCCTCGATATACGAATCACTGAAGGACGCGGTCGCCTCGTTCCGCCTGCTGCCCGGCGAGACCGTAGCCACGCCCGAGGTTCTCGGTCATGTCGCGGAGCTCAGCTTTCGCCAGCGCGCCGATGGCAAATGGGTGCACAAGATGGATCGGCGCACGCTGCGGCGCGAGCCGATTCAGCTCGACGGCGAACTCGAGCGCATCCGATGCCCGGCGCTGCTAATCAAGGCGGCGCTGAGCCCGGTGCTCTCGGCCTCGTTCGCGCGCGCGATGGCGGCGCGGATGGCGCGCGGGCGGATGGTCGAGCTCGCGAACTCCAATCATCACGTGCCGATCGACAATCCGTCGGGGCTGGTCGCCGTGATGACTCCGTTTCTCGCCGAAGCCGCGGACCGGACTGCGTAGATGAGTGAGCCGCTGACTCACTTCACCGGCTCCGCGCCGCGTCTGCACTACCTGGAATGGAATCCTGGCGCGCGGCGCACGATCGTGCTGCTTCACGGCAACTCGGCCAACGCGTGGTGGTGGCAGCCGCTGGCCGAGGCGATGCACGCGGCGGACTTCCGCTTGCTGGCGCTTGACCAGCGCGGGCATGGCGACAGCGAATGGGTGCGGCCGCCGGCCTACCGCCCGCTCGAGTACGCCCACGACCTCGCACGCTTCATCGCCGAGTGCGCGCCGCCGCGCCCGTTCGTGGTCGGACACAGCATGGGCGGGATAAGCGCGTTAACCTTTGCGGCCGAGTATCCCGGCGCCGCGCGCGCGATCGTCGCGATCGACGCCGCGATTACCTCCAGCGCGCGGCGCAACCATTACCTGCGCCGGCTCAAGGGTTTGCCGGTCATCGCCTATCCCGACCTCGAAACCGCGCTCGCACGCTTTCGCCTGATGCCCAAGGAAGGCGAGATTGCGCCGGCGACGCTGCGGGCGATCGCGGAAAAGAGCCTCGGGCAGACCACCGAGGGCCGTTGGACGATGAAGTTCGACCGCGATAGCTTCCTCGGCAGCGACGGTATCGACGTGCTCGGCGCAATCGGGCGGATTCGCGACCGCCTGCTGCTGATCCGCGCCGAGCACAGCCGTATCATGACCGCCGAGGCGGCCTCGTGCGCCATCGCTTCCAATCCGATGGCCGCGCTGGTGACGATCGCCGGCGCGCATCATCACGTGATCCTCGAACAGCCGGCGGCGGTCGCGCGCACCATCGAGGAATTCATCGCCGGCCTCTGAGTACGGCCTTTATCGAATCGAGAAGGTCCGGCGGGGTTACGCAGCCGCCGCCATGTCAGGAGTGCTGATGCTGATTCATGGCCCTGGCCGAAGTTGCAAAGTGGCCCACCGCTGAGCCCGCGAGCAATTCCATCGCGACAAATACGGCTTCCGCAATTTCCTCGTCGCTGGCGCCTGCGGCCTTGGCCTTGGTCGTATGATACGCGATGCACGCGTCGCACTGCGTCACGTGCGTGATGCCCACAGCCATCAGTTCCTTGAACTTGGTCGAAAGATTTCCGGGTTGATATACGGCCTGCTCGAATTCAACGAACTTGCGGAACAATTCCGGCTGCAACTCGCTCAATTTCTGAATGTTTTTGTCTTTCGCCCAATCTGGTTGGTGGCTCATCGTCCATTCCTCGTCGTCCAGGCTGTGGGTGGCATTTTTCGGTGCCCATCCTGTATAAGCCGGAGCGGTCTGTCGGCGCAAGGTTGACTCTCCCGCATCCGCTATCGAGCAATTGATCGCGAGCGTGTAGATTCGAACCTCTGGCGAATATGCGCACGCAAATCGGAATAGTCGGGGCGGGCCCGGCGGGACTGATGCTCTCGCATCTGCTGCATCGCGCCGGGATCGAATCCGTGGTGGTCGAGAACCGCAGCCGCCAGTATGTCCAGGAGCGCGTGCGTGCAGGCGTGCTCGAGCAAGGCACCGTCGACCTGATGGAGCAAACCGGCGTCGGCGAGCGTCTCGGGCGCGAGGGCTTGATCCATCGCGGACTCGAACTGCGCTTCGGACGCCGCGGCCATCGTATCGACCTGTTCGCGCTGACCGGCGGAAAAGCGATCACGATCTACGGGCAGAACAAGGTCGTCGAAGATCTGACCGACGCGCGCCTCGCCGCCGGCGGACGGATCTTCTTCGCCGCCGAAGACGTGAGCGTGGATGGGCTCGACGGCGCGGCGCCCTCGATCCGTTTTCGGACGGACGGCAAGGCCGTCGAGCTGGAATGCGATTTCATTGCCGGATGCGACGGCTTTCACGGCGTATGCCGGCCGTCGGTCCCGGCCGGCGTGCTTACCGAGTTCAATCGCGTCTACCCGTTCGCATGGCTGGGGATGCTCGCCGAGGTCGAGCCGTCCTCGGAAGAGCTGATTTACTCGCGCCACGAGCGCGGCTTCGCGCTGCACAGCATGCGCTCGCCCGAACTCACGCGGCTCTACCTGCAGGTCGCCCGCGACGAGGAAATCGGCAACTGGCCCGACGAAAGAATCTGGGACGAGCTTCAGCGGAGGTTCGAGACCCGCGACGGCTTTACGCTCAGGCGCGGGCCGATAGTGCAGAAGGGAATCACGCCGATGCATAGCTTCGTGGTCGAGCCGATGCGCTACGGGAGCCTCTTTCTGGCCGGCGACGCGGCGCATATCGTGCCGCCGACAGGGGCCAAGGGACTCAACCTCGCAATCGCCGACGTGCGCGTGCTCGCCCGGGCTTTCGGCGATTTCTACGCGAGCGGCTCACGCGCCGCGCTCGATGGCTATTCGGAGACCTGTCTCCGCCGCGTATGGAAGGTGCAGCGGTTTTCGTGGTGGATGACCTCGATGCTACATCGCTTCGAGGACGAAAACGCCTTCGACCAGCGCCGCCAGCTCGCCGAGTTGGAATACGTGGTAAGCTCGCATGCCGCGTCACAATCGCTCGCCGAGAATTACGTCGGCCTCCCGCTCGACTGAGTATTCCCGGTCTTTCTTATCACACGCCGCCGAACCAATCGTAGCCCTGATCTTCCCAATAGCCACCGGTGCGATTGGAGAGAAAGTTCACTTCGGTTAGATACTTGACGTTTTTGTAGCCGAGCTTGACCGCGGAGTAGACCCGCACCGGCGCGCCGTGGTCGGGATGCAGGTCGTGCCCGTTCATCCCGTAGGCGAGCAGGGTCTGCGGATGCAACGCGCTGCCGAGGTCCCACGACGACCAGTAGTTGGCGTCGAACGAGCGGAACTCGACGTAGCGCACACGGGAATCGATGCCGGCCGCGCGCGCGAGTTCGCTCAGCCGCAGGCCGTGCCACGCCGCCACCGCCGACCAGCCCTCCACGCAATGATGGCGCACGCGCATATCGGTGCGGGGCATCGCTTTCAATTGCGCGAGCGTGAACACGCCCGGACGCGCAACCATCCCGCCCACCTTGAGCGACCATCCGGCGGGCGGAAACGGCATCGTGTCCGCGATGAAGTAACTCGGAAATGCGCGCTCGGGCGTCAGGTCTTTCTCGGGCGACTCGGGAGCGAGACGCGTGGGCGAGAAGATCAGGCTCTCGAAGTGCTCGTTGACGCGCAGCATCCCCTTGAGAAAGAGCGAGACGGGATGGGGCGAGTCGCATCCGGCCAGCAACGAGGCCGCCGCGAATCCGGTGAGCAGCTTGCGCCGCGTGAGTATCCTAGCCACGCTTGCCTCCGGTGATCATCGCCAGCAGCTCGCGCGGATGCAGCAGTACCAGCACGATGTGAGTCACGACGAACATCGCGATAAAGACCAGCCCGAACAGATGAACGACGCGCGCCACGTCATAGCCGCCGAACAGTCTCAATAGCCAGTGGAGCTGCACCGGCTTGTAGATAGCCAGTCCCGACAGCACCTGCAGGGTGACGACTATTACCACCGAGCTGTAGGCGAAACGTTGCAAGCCATTGTAGAAGCCGGCCGGCGGCGGCGTTTTGAGCACCCGCAGATAGTAACCGAACATCCAAAGCGCGTTGCGCGCGTCGCGCGCCGGCAGGAACAGCCGCCGCCGCCATTCGCCGCGGCCGAAGAAATACGCCAGGTAGATGAGGCCGTTCAGCACCAGAAACCAGGCGATCGCGAAGTGCCAGTGCCGCCCGCCCGCCAGCCATCCGCCGATCGTCAGCCAGGACGGCGGCGCCACTCCCTGCCACGGATACCATGCGTATTTCGCTCCCTGCGGACCCAGCGAGGGGTAGGCGGCAAAGATCTCCAGCCCGCTGCCCGTCATCAGGACGATGAACAGCACGTTCATCCAGTGGTTGAGCCGGATGGTGAGCGGTTGGATGCGCCGTCCCCAGAATCGAGGGTCGCCGACTGCTTCATCTATCGGAGTAGTCTTGCGCGCCGCGCTGGATCGCATCGCGCTACTCACTCGTATCCATACCCTTGGGCTTCATCATCGGCTTGGGCTTGCCGCCATCCATGATCGTTCCGTCCATCATCATCATCTGGCCGTCCTTCAGATGTATTTCCGCGCCGCCGGGTTCTTTGACCGTGCCGTCGGGCATCACGACCGCGCCGTTGGACATGGTCATGCTGGCGGCCATCGGGGTCATTGCCTTTCCGGCTTTCATCATCATCATTTTTCCGTCGTGCATAATGACGCCGTCCATGCCTGCGGCCATCGGGCGCGCCGACGTGCAAAGCATCGCGAGCATCGCTGCCGCCAATAGTAGTAGTGTGCGCCGGAGCATAAGTTACCTTCGATTCGATCCACTCCGTGGTTTTTTTAAGGCCTACAGCGCGCGTTCCATCCTCCGATGCATGATGCCGGCTTCCTCGAACACCCCGCCGACGGGAGTGAAGCCCTGGTTGAGGTAGAAGCCCTCGGCGTGCAGTTGTGCGTCGAGCACGGCGCGCCGAAAGCCGCGCCGGCGCGCATGTTCGACCAGGAATTGCAGCACGCGCCGTCCGATGCCCGCGCCGCGGCGCTCGGCCAGCACCGCCATCCGCCCGATCTTGACGTAGTCGCCATGCGCGAGCATCCGGCCGCATCCGACCGGCCGTTCGCCTTCGAGCGCCAGCGCATGGAAGGCGCGCGCGTCGTCGGCGTCGAGTTCGATCTCTTCGGGCACCTGTTGCTCTTCGATAAAGACGCGTCGGCGCAGCGCCCATGCCTGCTCCATGCGCGAGCGGTCGCCGCCGATCTCGATAATGCTGAGCGTCGCCGCAACGTCCATCGTACTTCCACTAGCGCGCGCTCCGGCGCATCGTCAAACCGCGCCGCGCCCGGTGAGTCGAATGCGCTTTAGAGCCGGTATCGGCGTTATGCTAGGCTCGCAACGCGAAGGATACACGGCGGCGCCGCTTGAGGCGCCGGGTGGAGACGCGACTGCGATGGCGAAAGAAGTCGAACGCGCGACCGACGAGCAGATCAGGCGGGCGGCCGAAATGCTGCTCGCGGCGCGCTACGCGATTGCGCTGACTGGCGCGGGGATGTCGGTCGAGAGTGGCATCCCGCCGTTTCGCGGCCCGGGCGGTCTGTGGACCAAATACGGCGAGCCGCCGATGAACGGCTACCAGATTTTTCTCGCCGATCCGAAGAAGGGATGGGAAGAGCGGATCAAGCGCCAGGACGACGAGCTGTTCGCGCCGCTGAAAATCGCCAAGCCCAACCCCGGCCATTACGCCTTCGCCGAGATGGAGCAGATGGGCGTGCTGCGCTTCCTGATCACGCAGAACGTCGACGACCTCCATCGCCAGGCCGGGCACAGGGCGCTCGCCGAGATTCACGGCAATTGGAAGCTCATCCGATGCCTGCAGTGCGGAACGCGCTTCCAGGCGCGAGAGATCAGCCTCGAGGTGCTGCCGCCGCCCTGTCCGAAATGCAGCGGGATGTTGAAGGCTGACACGGTGGCGTTCGGCGAACCGATTCCCCCCGACGCGCTGCGCGAATGCGCCGAGCACTCGGCGCGCGCCGACCTGGTGATCCTGGGCGGGACTTCGGCGACGGTCTACCCGGCGGCCGGCTTCGCGATCGAGGTCAAGGAGCGCGGCGGCAGCCTGATCGAAGTGAACCTCTACGAATCGGAGATCACGCAACTGTGCGATCTGAGCCTGCGCGGTGGATCGGCTGACGTACTGCCGCGGCTGACCCGGACGATTTCAGAACTCCGCCGGGCGCGTCTGTCGTAGCAGGCACCTCGTCATGAAATCCGTCGCGGCGGGGCACGTCCCTTGCTGTTGAGATTCTCGTAGCGCGCGAAGGCGCACGAAAATACGGGCGCTCGCGCGAGGTGGACGCGATGGATGCACAGCGGGTGGGCATAGCGGTGCCCGGTTGGCAGGCAGAAGCGGTCAAGCTTCAGCCGATCAACGAGATGTTCGACACGCAAGGACGGCCGCGGCCGGAGTGCGCACGGGTAATCGCCTATCTGCTTGCGATGGACTCCAAGCGGCTCGTCGATCTCGGAGAGCGCGCGCATCGGATGTTCCAGACGATGGGCGTGACCTTCAACGTCTACGGCGATCATGAGGGAGGGGAACGAATATTCCCCTTCGATCCGATTCCCCGGATCATTTCGGCCGACGTCTGGGCGGGGCTCGAAGCCGGCCTGATCCAGCGCGCGCGGGCGCTCAATGCCTTTGTCGCCGACATCTACGGCGAAAACGCGATCGTCAAGGACGGAGCGATTCCCCGCGACCTGGTGATCGGTTCGCCGCAGTACCGGCACGCCGCGGCCGGTATTTCGTCGCCCTGCGGCGTTTACGTCACGGTGGCGGGAATCGACCTGGTGCGCGGCGCCGATGGGCGCTTCCACGTGCTGGAGGACAATGTTCGCACGCCGTCGGGCGTGTCCTATGTGATCGAAAACCGGCGCATCATGACCCGCCTCATGCCCGAGCTGATTCGCGGCCTGCGCGTGCGCAGCGTCGAGAATTACCCGGCCTACCTCCTCGCCAGCCTCCGCGAGCTGGCGCCGCACGCGGCCGCGCATCCCACCGTCGCACTGCTGACGCCGGGCCCGTTCAATTCGGCGTTCTTCGAGCACGTGTTCCTGTCGCAACAGATGGGGATCGAGCTGGTCGAAGGGCGCGACCTGGTATGCATGGACCACAAGTTGTTTATGAAGACGGTTCACGGGCCGAGGCGGATCGACGTTCTGTACCGGCGGATTGATGACGACTTCCTCGACCCGGCGGTCTTTCGTTCCGATTCGCTGCTGGGCGTCCCGGGGCTGACCGCGGTGCTGCGCGCGGGCAACGCGACGCTGGCCAACGCGATCGGCACCGGAGTCGCCGACGACAAGGGCGTGTTCGCCTACACGCCGGCGATGATCCGCTACTACCTGGGCGAGGAGCCGTTGCTGCCGATCGTCGAGACCTACCTGTTGCGCGACCTCGAGGTCAGACGGGCGGTGCTGCGCGACCTCGACCACTACGTGGTCAAGCCGACCGGAGCCTCGGGCGGCTATGGAGTGGTGATCGGACCCAGCGCGACGGACGAGGAGCTGGCGCAGGCGCGCAAGCGGATCGAGGCGGCTCCAGCCGACTTCATCGCACAGCCGGTCTTTCCGCTCTCGGTGCATCCGACGCTCAGCGGCGGAGATGCCGCGGACGGCAAGGCCGCGCTGGTGGCGCGTCACGTCGATCTGCGGCCTTTCGTGCTGCTCGGGGAAAAGCCGCGCGTGCTGGCCGGTGGGCTGACCCGAGTGGCGCTGCGCGAGGGCTCGCTCATCGTGAACTCGTCGCAGGGCGGGGGCAGCAAGGATACCTGGGTGTTGGAAGAATAGTGCTGCGGCGCATTGCGGGGTCATTGTTCTGGACGGCGCGCTATCTGGAACGCGCGCAATGGCGCGCGCGCCTGGTCGACGTCAACTATCATCTGCTGCTCGAGGTTCCGCCGCGCGACGCCGAGCCGTGGGAGCCGCTGGTCCGCATCACCGCCGAGCAGGAGCTGTTCGCCGCCAAGCATAGCCACGCCAGCGAAGCCTCGGTGATCGATTTTTTCGTCTTCGACCGGGAGAACCGCTCCTCGATCCGCAGTTGCATCGAGTCGGTGCGCGCAAACCTGAGCCCGCTGCGCCATCTGATCTCGTCCGAGCTGTGGCTGGCGGTGAATCGGCTCTACCTGGAGGTCCAGGGATGGTCGACGCAGGCGCTCGCCGCGGCCGGCGTGTCGGCTTTCTTCGCCGACCTTCAGCGCCACTTCTACACCATCGAGGGAATCATCGTGAATACGATGCCGCGCGACCTGACCTATGACCTGATCGCGATGGGCACGATGCTCGAGCGGCCGGACAACGTCTCGCGCCTGCTCGACGTCAAGTATCACTACCTGCTGCCGCGGCTTGAGGACATCGGCGGACCGGCGGACATCCGCCAATGGGCGGCGGTGCTGCGCAGCGCCTCGGCGTTCGAGGCCTTTCGCAAGGTCTATGGCAACGCGATCATGGTGAACCGGGTGGTCGAGATACTGGTCTTCGATCCGTCGTTTCCACGCTCGATGCGGTTCAGCATCGAGCGGCTCGCGCAGGCGTTTGCGCGGATGGCGTTGCGGGAGGGGGAACCGGTGCCGGAAAATCCGCCCTGCGCGGAGTTGCTTTCGATGCTGCACGAGGGCTGCGCCGACCAGACCATCGCGGACGGCCTGCACGAATTTCTAATCGGTGTCGAAACGAGGTGTGCACGCCTGGCCGACCATGTATTCGACCGCTACATGTCGCTCGAGTAAGCTCCGAACGATGCTGTTGCGGATAAGCCACAGGACCCGGTTTATCTATGACCAGCCGGCCCGCGATTCGCACAACGAACTCCGGGTAAGGCCGTTGGACGACGCGGCGCAGCGCTGCCTCGATTTCGACCTGAGCCTCGACCAGCCCGCGGCCGTGCTTTCATACCGCGACTTCTTCGGCAATCACGCGCATGCGGTCTCGATCAGCCCGCCCCATCGGGAGCTGACGATTGTTGCGCAATCGCTGGTCGAGCGATTCGACGCGCCCCTTGAAGTATTTCCCGAAATGACGTTCCGCGATTTTCTCGTCGAAGATGAGGCCCACGTAGGAAACTATTGGGAGTTTCTGAATCCGAGCCGCTACGTCCCGTTCAGCCAACGGCTGCGCAAGCTGTTCTGGATGGCGCGGCCGGGGGATACCGAGGACGTCGCCAGCTACGTGACGCGAATCGTAGCCTGGGTACATGACCAGTTCGATTATCAGAAGGCCAGGACGCATGTTCACTCCAGCCTCGACGATATCCTCAAGGCCGGCGGCGGCGTGTGCCAGGATTTTGCGCACCTGACGATCGGACTGTTACGCCTTGCGGGTGTGCCCGCCCGTTATGTCTCGGGCTATCTGGCTCCCGCGATTTCGCCCACGGGCAATGCGTCGGTCGGCGAACAGGCAAGCCACGCCTGGCTCGAAGCGTGGCTGCCGTATGCCGGATGGACCGGTTTCGATCCGACCAATCGATATCGCACCGACGAGCGCCATATCAGAGTCGCGGTCGGACGCGACTATGCCGACGTGCCGCCGCTGATGGGAGTGTACCGAAGCAACGCGACCAACCAGGTGATGACGGTCGACCTCAACATCGAGCACACCAGCTCGGCCGGCCTGATCGACGGAACTTGCGCTCCACCGGGCAGCCAGGCGCAGTAGCTAACATCCGCGTTTCACTTCGGCGCTACGCAGCCTTGGATTGCGGCGGGATTCTGACGTCGAATTCAGGAGGCTCGCCCTTGCGCGGCGGCTCGGCGCCGGGCGGACCCGGGATTTCCGGCGGATTCGCCGGCGCGCATCGCAAAAGCACCATCCCGCCCGAGCCGTCGAGTTCGGTCGGATGGCTCAGCAGGACGGCGCGAAACTGCGCCCGCTTGGAGGGCGGCAGCCGCAGAAATTCCTCGCGCCACGCGATCAGATAGTCGGGACGCGGCCCGCCCCAGATCGACACCACCGGCAGGGTGCGCTCGCTGTAATATGCAACGTCATAGTTGAGCGCTCCCATGTAGCCGACACTATGCGTTCCAACGATGTTCATCGCCTCGTGCGTGAATGGCTCCAGCGTAAGCGTGTTGGCCAGTGCCGGCACCACGAAGAGGTTGGCCGCGAGCGCGAGACAGATTGTTCCGCCGGTCGCCGTCACGCACAGGCCTTCGGCGCTCCGACGGCCGCGTATCGCGAACACGCCGATCGCGAGCATGGCGATGGTGAGCCCCATCGCGATCAATGGATAGGCGGCCACGGCGAGTCCGAGCTGCGGAACGAAATCGTGATTGTTGATGATCAGATTGCTTAGCACCAGTTCCAGCGCATGAGGGGCGAAGGCGAGCAATCCCAAACCGAGCAGCGCGGCGACCCCGGCGAGACCAAAGCCCGCGGCGGCAAGCCGGGCGAGCCAGCGGATCCAGCGCTCAGACGCATCGGGAGCGCGCGCCGCGGCCTCCACGTAAATTGCCAGCAGGGCGGCGAGGGCGGGATAGAGCGCGAGCAGATAAACACCGCGTTTGCTCTGCGGCAAATTGTAAAAGAGCAGCACCACGCCGAACCAGACCATCAGGTAGGATAGCCGCGGGCCGATCGGGCGCGGGTGGCGCACGGCCTGCGCGAAAACCATCAGCAGCAGCGGCGTCCACGGCAGGAAGCCCGCCACCAGCGCTCCCTCCATGTAATAGAAGGGATGGGCGTGGCCTTCATGGAAGGCGCTGTTGTGCATGAAGCGGAAAAGGTTTTCGGCCAGCAGTTGCTTGTGCACGAACGGCATCCCACCCGCCAGCGCCGCGGCCAGGTACCATCCTCCCGCCAGCAGCGCGACCAGCGCCGCGCCGCGCCCCAGGCGCAACTCGCGCAACAGGCTCCATCGCCCTTCGATCGCGATCCACACCAGCGCGACCAGCGCGGGCAGGACGAGGCCGACCGGCCCCTTGCTCAGCACCGCCATCGCGATCGCGAAATACAGCGTCATCCGCCGCTCGGTGAGTCCCTCGGCGATCAGGATGAACTCGAAGAGCGCGATCTCGAGAAAGAAGGTGAGCGTCATGTCCACGCGCGCGCCGCTGCCGGCCTGCAGATACTGCACGGTGGTGCCGAGGACGAGCGCCGTGAGAAACCCGCTACGGTTGTCGAACAGGCGGCGCATGTAAAGATATGCGGCCAGCATCCCGCCGACCGCGAACAGCCCCGAGGGCATCCGCACCGTCCATTCGCTGACGCCCCCGGCGAGCATCGAAATGATCGCCGCCAGCCAGTGCATCAGGAGCGGCTTGGAGGGCACTTCGATTCCCGCGCGCAGGGGCAGGATGAATCCGCCGCCGTGCAGCATGTTGAAAACAATGACGGCCTCGCGCGGCTCGCCCTTGGTGTAAAACGGATAGCCGCCGAGATTGACCAGGAAGAGCGCCGTGCCCAGCAGGGTGAGGCCGACAATCGCCAGTGGCGGCTCGGCGAGATCGCTGAACCAGGCCTGGCCGCGCGCGCGGCTGGCGGCCTCTGGCGGCGCCGAGAGCCCAGGCGGCCCGGACCGGGGCTCAACAGACGACGAGGGCGGAGTAACGTTTGGCGCCGCGTCATCCATCGCAGTGAGGATACAGATTCAGCAGGCCGGAAGCATCGCGCAGCGCGGCTGCCGGAGCGGCTGGCGCGCTCAAGCTGGCGCGCCGGCTCGGCCGGCGCGCCACGGATACTTCAACGCCAGCGGATGCGTCGGGCGCGGCTCGCGCGCGCGGCGGATCCGCGGCGGTCCTCAGTATTTCTTTTCGACTTTGATCCGCGCGCTATCGTCGTAGCAGTAGAGCGAAGCGCTTTCCTCGTCGCGGGTGCGCTTGTGCGAGCCGTCGCAAAACGGCTTGTTCTTGGAGAGGCCGCACGCGCAGATGTATATGGGCAGTTCGGTGCCCTCGGCGATTTCGTAAGGAGTCTTGCGCTCGTGTTCCACCAATCGGGACATCGCGATTTCCTCGGTTTTGCCCGGCGCGGCATGGCAAAGCGCGCCGTGATTTTCTGAGCCACTGACTTCTGAGACTTCTGAGCCACTAAAGACCAGGCTGAATTGTTAGTCAAACCGCCTGCGCGGCGGCGCCCGGGTTTGGGCGACCCGGATCCTGCAGAGCGACTCGGATCCTCCAGAGCGGGCCGGACCAGTGCGAGTCGGATCAGTTCATAGGCTGATGGATCGCCTCTGCCGCCTCGGCGGAAGCGACCGGCACGCGGCGTACGCCTTCGGCGCCGAGCACCAGCAGCAGGACGCCGGAGATCGATACGAGTATCCCGATAAGGTCGCGCCAGGTGGCACGCTCGCCCAGGAAGACAATCGCGCACAGGATCGACAACAGCGGAATGCCCGGAATGACCAGCGCGGTCGTCCATGCCAGCGACAGCCTGCTGATCGCCGCATACCAGGCCAGCGAGGCGAGGAAATAGCAGACCACGCCGGTCGCGACGATTGTTCCAAGCACGACCGGGTCGGCCAGTTGCCCCAGCGCATGCGGATTGACCACGACCAAGGCCAGGGTCAGCACGATAGCGGCGTAGCCGTAACGCGCACCGGTCATGCAGACGGGCGACAGCGGCGGCATCACCGGCAGCGACAGGACATGCGAGGTCTGCCACAGCAGTGGCGTCCCCGCGACCAGCATCGCCGCCCACGCCGGCGAATAGGAACTGCTCGACGCGCCGATCGCCGAGGCGATGCCGGTTACTATGATTGCGGTCGCGGCGAGTTGGCGCAGCGTAGGGCGCTCGCCGGCGAACAGCGTCGCGAGCAGCAGCGAGTAGATCGGTTCACTCTGGAGCAGCAGGGTGCCGGCCACCGCGTCGATGCGGCGCAGGCCGAAGACCAGGGTGAGCGTCGTTACGACAGTTCCGACTATCGAGAGCAGCAGCAGCCGCATCCGGTAGCGCCGGTCGATGAGCATGCTCAGCTCCCCGCGCGCGTACACGACCGGCATGACGCATAGCGTCGCCACCAACGCGCATCCGGCCGCGAAAAGCATCGGATCCAGCCGCGTGGCGCCAAAACGCATCAGCGCCGGCTGGGTGGCAGCGGTGACCGTGCACAGCGCCGCCATCGCGATTCCGACGGCGCGGTTGCTCAGCCCGGCGATGGAGGGTCTGGAAGCGATGGCTGCCGCGTCCGTCCACTTACGCGCCGCCGCGCGCCGGCAAAGAGCCCCGCCCGTGCGCGCTCAGCCACGGGCGAAAAAGACGCTTATGACCAACGCCGCGAGGAGCAACCGATAGACCGCGAACACCACGTAGTTGCGCGTCCGCACGTAGCGAATCAGGAAAACTATCGCGATGAGGCCGAAGACGGCGGCGGAGATGAAGCCAAGGCCGACCGACAGGTCGAGACCTTCATGGACGAGCTTGCGCCCCTCGACCAAGCCGGCGCCGGCAATAATCGGCGTCGCCATCAGGAAGGAGAAATTGGCCGCGTCGCCGCGCTCGACCCTGACCGCCCGCGCCATCGTGATAGTAGCTCCCGATCGCGAGACTCCCGGGATGATCGCCAGCGCCTGGCTGAAGCCGATCGCCAGCGCGTCCCAGAAGGTCATTTCGCTCATCGTTCGCTTTTGTGGTGAGAGCTTGTCGAACGACCATAGCAGGACCGCGAGAATCGACATCGCTATCGCGATCAAAAGCGGAGAGCGAAAAGTGGTCTCAGCCTGCTTCTCGAACGCAACGCCGATGATCGCTCCGGGAATCGAGGCTGCGATGAGGAGCTGCAGGAGGCGAAGCTCGGCGGGATGACCTCCGGCTAGCGACCGCGCCATCGCGATCCAGTCCTCGCGATAGTAGATAAGGAGCGCCACAAGCGTGCCCAGATGCAAGGCGACATCGAAGGCGAGACCCGGATCCTTCCATTTGAACAGCCAGGGGACGAGCACCAGGTGGGCGGAACTGGAGATGGGAAGAAACTCGGCCAACCCCTGGACGGCGCCCAGGATTATCGCTTGGAGATGTGAAATCATTATTTTTCAGCTACTTACCTTGTGACGAGCCCGCGCAGCACAAAACTTGGGGTTTTCGGCTGAGAGCGGGGTTGAAGGAGGTCGGACGCGCTTGGCAAGGGTCCAAAACCTGCATAAGATATTATGATGAGTTCTGGAAGCAAATCAGAAGCGACTTCATCGTCGCTTCGCGGCGGCGCAAAGGCCAATGTTGTCTCCTTGCGAGAGGCCAGTATCGTCATGGACAGGGGAGCCAGAGTGGGTGACGAAGTTTTGCCGCATCTGGACGCACCGCGCCGTTTCCCGATTGTGTCCAGCCTGCCGCGCCTGCCGTTGATGATTCCGGATGAAATTCTCGACTATTACGGCTGGGTCTTCTGTCAGGGCGGATTCCTCAATCTTCAAATGACCTTCGAGCAGTTTCTCACGGTGGTGGCTGCTGTCAGTCCCACCGGGCTTTGTCCGGAATACGACGAAAGCCGCCCGGTCCAGACCAGCGACTGATCGCGCCGCGCGCGTTGGCTCGAAGCGCTCTCTTCTCGCATCCATCACATGTACGACCCAGTGTCGCGGCGGACGGCCTATTCGGCCGAGGTCGCCTTGTCGGGCGCCTTCTTTAGCAGGTCGCCTGCGACCCAGATGCTCTGGAAGGGAGTGACGTCGGTGGGCGAGTTAAGGCTATTGTCCTTGGCGATCTGCCGCCAGTTGTCCTCGTTGCCGGTCACGCGCTTGGCCAGTCCCTTAAGGTCCTCGTTGGGCAGAAGCGTAAAGTTGACTCCGCCAGAGGCGGGAGTGCTCGAGGGCGGAGGATACTTCGCCGCCAACTCGTCGATTTCGCCGAACAGAGCGAAGCGCTTGCTGGCCTTGTAGTCGGCGATCTGGTTGTCGGCGATGCCCTCGGTATGGACGTTGACCACGATCTTGCTCTTCTGGCTGCCTTCGGGCGTGACCTGGATCTCGTAGCGATAGCGCGGCTGCACTCCGACCATGCTCTGCATGATTCCAACCTTGGTGTCAGCGTTGCGCCAGAGCGTCATCAGCGAATTGTCGGGTCCGACCTCGAACAGGATACCGTCGCCGCGCAGCGCGTCCTGGGTCAGGAGATAAGTATCGTGCACCGGAAAGTTGACCACGTGCTGCTCGCCCAGGGCGGAGTCGGCGGTGCTCCAATGCTCGCTTTCGCCCCATAGTCCCGCGTAACATCCCGCCATCAAGGCCATCACGCTCACGGTCACCCAGAGCGCCCATTTCGCAGCAGCCGGACTATACTTAGCCATTGTGACAGCCTGAGAAGCGCGGCGGGCAGCGCATCGTTCAGACAACCCAACAGACAACCATGCGCCCTTGCCGCGCGCAAGACGAAAGGCACCGCAGGCTCACCAATTCATCGGTTCATATGCGCCGCCGTCTTGTGTTACAAAATTGTAGCGGATGCGTCGCGACCCCCACCAGGCTCTTTTACCGCACCGTCCTCCAACGCTAAGATTCACGCCCCATGATGGAATCCACAACCAGAGGAACGCCGCGGCATGTCGTCGCGGTAGTTGGCGCCGCTACCGCTGGCGCTGAAATCGCCCACATCCTGGCCGAACGCGGCGCGCAGGTAGTCGTGATCGAGCAGAACCCCCGTCCCTACGGCAAGATCGAGGACGGGCTGCCGCGATGGCACGTCAAGCAGCGCAGGGATGAGTACGAGGAGATAAACCGGCGCCTCGACCATCCCAACATCGAGTTCGTCCCGTTGACCCGGCTGAGCGCCGACATCACCTACGACGATCTGCGCCAGCGATGGGGTCTCAGCGCAATCGTGCTGGCGCATGGCGCATGGCGCGACCGTCCGCTAGCGGTCGAGGGCGCCGACCAGTTTATCGATCGCGGCCTGGTTTATCAGAACCGGCTCATTTACTGGTTCAACCACTACCCCGAGAAGGCCTACAACGGGCCGCGCTTCGACCTTCCACCCGGCGCCATTGTGATCGGCGGCGGCCTCGCCTCGATCGACGTGGTCAAAGTGCTTCAGATCGAAATTACGCTCAAGGCGCTGCGCGCCCGCGGCATCGAGGAAGAGATGCTGCGGCTGGAGCGCGAAGGTCTCGAGCCGGTGCTGCAGGCTCGCGGGCTCAAGTATGCCGACCTCGGCGTCGCGCCGTGCAAACTCTTCTATCGCCGGCGCGTGCTCGACATGCCACTCTCCGACATCGCGCCCGACGCGCCGCCCAAGCGGGCCGACGCGATGCGCGCGGCACGGGGCAAAATCCTCGACAAAGCGCAGCGCAAGTACCTCTTCGAGTTCGAGCCGCAGCGCGTGCCGACCGGGCTCATCATCGAAGACGGCCAGATGGTCGGGGTGCAGATGAGCCGTACCGAGGTCGCCGACGGCCAGGTGCGTACGCTTCCCGACTCGGCGTCGCCCGTGCGCGCCCCGCTCACCATCAGCTCCATCGGCAGCATCCCCGAGCAAATCCCCGGCATCCCGGTAAAGGGCGAAGTCTACGCTTACATCGACGCCACGGTGGGCCTGCTCGACGACGGGCCGACGGCGGTTTACGCGGCGGGCAACGTGCTGACCGGCAAGGGTAATATCAAGGACTCGCTCGAGAGTGGCACCTTTGTCGGCCTCCACGTGGCCGAGAGCTACTTGGGGCTCAACGGCGACGACGTTCCGTTGGCCGAGGGCGCACGCAAGCAGGCCGAGCAGCAGGGCGAGCGGATTGCCAATGCGATGAAATCGCGGCCGGGGCTGGTGCCGGAGCAGGTGGCCGAGGTGATGCGGCGGGTGCGCGAGCGCCAACGCGCGGTCGGCTACGAGGGCAACTACCGGGCGTGGATCGCGCGCGTCACGCCGGTGGATTTGCATTGATCAAGCAACACGGACGCAACGGCGGTAGAATGGAATAATGGACGCGTTTAAGCAGACCGATCCTGAAATTTACGATCTGATCCGCGCCGAAGAGCGCTACGAGATCGATTCCGTGCGCCTCATCCCCTCGGAGAACTACGTCTCGCGCGCGGTTCTCGAAGCGACCGGCTCGATCCTCACCAACAAGTACTCCGAAGGCTATGCGGGGCGGCGCTACTACGAAGGCCAGCGCTATATCGACCAGATTGAAACCATCGTCGCTGCCCGCGCCCGCGCGCTGTTCGGCGCCGAGCACGCCAACGTGCAGCCCTACTCGGGCTCGCCCGCCAACCTTGCGGTCTACCTTGGGCTGCTTAAGCCGGGCGACACGCTGATGGGCCTGGCGCTGCCGCACGGCGGCCATCTGACCCACGGATGGCCGGTCAGCGCGACCGGCATTTTCTGGCGCGCGGTCGCCTACCAGGTCGATCGCGAGAGCCAGCGTATCGACTACGACGTGGTACGCGATCTGGCGAAGAAGGAACGGCCGAAGATCATCGTTGCCGGCGCGACCGCCTATCCGCGCCAGTTCGACTTCAAGATTTTCGGTGAGATCGCCAAAGAGGTCGGCGCCTTCATGCTGGCCGACATCTCGCACATCGCGGGGCTGATCGTCGCCGGCGCGCATCCCGACGCCGTGCCGTACGCCGACGTCGTCACCACCACCACGCACAAGACGCTGCGCGGGCCGCGTGGCGCGATGATCCTCTGCCGCAACGAAGTCGCCGAGAAAATCGACAAGGCGGTCTTTCCCGGCCTGCAAGGCGGTCCGCACAACCATACCACCGCCGCGATCGGCGTGGCGCTCAAGGAGGCGGCGACGCCGGCCTTCAAGGAGTACGGCCATCAGATCGTGCGCAATGCCAAAGCGATGGCCGAGGAGTTGCTCGCGCATGGCTTCAACCTGGTCTCGGGCGGCACCGACAACCATCTCATCCTGATCGACCTCACGAATAAGAAGGTGATCGGCAAAAAGGGCGCGCAGGCGCTCGACCGCGCAGGCATCGTCTGCAACTACAACACCGTGCCCTACGATCCGCGCAAGCCCTTCAGCCCCAGCGGTTTGCGGCTGGGCACGCCGGCGGTGACCTCGCGCGGGATGGGCGAGGGCGAGATGCGCCAGATTGCGCGATGGATCGACCAGGCGGTCGCGCACGCCGACGACGAGGCGGCGCTCGCGCGGATCAACGGCGAGGTCACCGAGATGTGCCGGCGCTTCCCCGCCCCGGGCATCGCGACGTAGCGCTCCACGGCATGGCGAAAATCAAAATCGAGCGCATGCTGAATCTCGGCGCCGCCTATACGCCGGAAATGGGCGCGGGCGGCAAACCCGAACCCACCTGGTCCACGTTGCGCGATCAGGTGTGCGAGGCTGAGAAGCTTGGCTACGACACGGTGGTCGCGGTCGAGACGCAACACGACCCGTTCATGGTGCTGGCGGTCGCTGCGCAGGAGCCCTCCACGGTCGAACTCGGCACCGGGATTGCGCTCGCGTTTACGAAAAGTCCGGTCGCGACCGCTTACCTTGCGTGGGACCTCCAGCGGATGAGCGGTGGGCGACTCGTGCTCGGGCTGGGCTCGCAGGTCAAGGGGCATATCACGCGGCGCTTCGGGATGCCCTTCTCCAAGCCGGCGCAGCGGATGAAAGACTACGTCGGCGCGATGCGCGCCTGCTGGAACACCTGGCAGACCGGCGCGCCGTTCGAGTTTCAAAGCGAGCACTACAAGCTCTCGCTGATGACGCCGAACTTCGCGCCGCCGCCGCTCAAGAGCCCGCACATCCCGGTGCTGATCGCCGCGGTGCAGGAGCACATGCTGCAAGTTGCGGGCGAGGTTTGCGACGGCGTCCGCCTGCATGGCATCTGCACGCGCCGCTATCTCGACGAGGTCGCGTTCCCCAACCTGCGCAAGGGTTTCGCGAAGTCCGGACGGCCGTCCGCTGAATGGGCGAGCTTTCAGATTTCGGGTGGCGGCTTCATGTGCGTCGCCCCCGACACGGATTCACTGGCGCGTGCGGTCGAGAAGATGAAGGAGACGATCGCCTTTTACGGCTCGACGCGATCGTACCGCGCGAGCTTCGAGCTCGACGGATGGGCGGACCGGGCCGAGCAGCTTCATCGCCTGTCCGTTCAACAGAAGTGGAGCGAGATGCCCAAGCTGGTGACCGAGGAGATGGTGCACGCGTTCGCCGCGGTCGGCACTTACCGCGATATCGCGGCCGTGATGAAAAGGCGCTTCGCCGGCGTCAACCGGCTCGATTTCGAAATACCGATTCGCGGCGAGCGCGAGCGCGGCGTGGTGCGCGAAGTGATCCAGGAACTGCGCCGCTTACATCACGATCCGGATTGAGGACGACGACGAGGCGCTGCGCGGGCGATTTTCGGCGGCCGGGGTCGAGATCATTGCGGGCACCCGCTTTCCCGGCCAGGAGCGCTTTTTCGTGCGCGACCCGTGCGGCAACCGGCTCGAATTCGTCGAGCGCATCCACGGCTAGCCGGGACTTCGGAATAATCGCGCGACCGGCTCGCAACAGGCGAGGCGGGCGCTTCGGGTTATTTTCCGCTTTCCATGTCCTTCGCGTACTTCTCCATAATCGCGGCGTTCGCCTTCAGCATGTCGGCATGCATTTCCATCATCTTGGCCGCCGCCTTTAAATCCTTGGCTGTGCCCATCGTCGCTCCCATCATTCCCCAGGGACAATTAGGCATCATCATGGGCATCGTCCGCTTCCCGCACATCATCCCCTGACCGCCCATCATGCCGCGACCACCCATCATCCCCTGACCGCCCATCATTCCCTGACCGCCCATCATTCCCCCTCCCTTCATCATTCCCATGCCCGCTCCGCCATCGGTCTGGGAGGGAGCGCTCTGAGACTGGGCGTCAGGAGATTGCGTTTCGTTCTCGTTCTGGGACATCGCCGGCTGCGCCAAGGCAAGCGCGCTCCAAAAGATCAGGGTTCCCGCGATGCCAATCAGATTGACGATTGAGTAAGTGTGTTTCACGAGTATTCCTCCGGATGCGGCGCTCGGCGCGCTTTTTCCAAAACGTGTAATTGCATCTGCCGTGCCACTAACGGGACCGCATTTGTGCCCAGGAGATTCGCGCTTGCGGCGGCAAAGTCCGAGTTGGCGACGGCAGGTTGTCGCCGTTCGCGCCACCACACTGTTGCCAGCGGCTCCAGCGCCGCTGCCGTGCTCGTGTGGTGATTGGCGGGCGCTTCGCGCGCGCCGCGGCTTCTGAAATAATCGTCGCGTGGCCAGGCAGATAACCGTTGACGCAGTGCTCGAGGCGCTCGGCCGGGTGAGCTATCCCGGCTACGCGACCGACGTCGTTTCGCTCGGAATCATCGAGGCCGTCGAGCCGCTGGAGTCCGCCGGCGGCTTCGCGGTGATCGTGCGGCAGGTGAGCGAGAACGACCGCGTGATGCACGATCTCGCAAGCGCAATCAGCGCCACGCTCAAGCGCGACCTCGGCGTCGCGCGGGTCGAACTCAAGCTGCGCAAGCTCGAGGCCGAACTGGGCGAGAAGACCGGGCGCGTGCGGCTGGAGGGCACGCGCTACGTGGTCGCAGTGCTGAGCGGCAAGGGCGGAGTCGGCAAGTCGACGGTCGCGGTGAACCTCGCGATGGCGCTCAAGCAGCTCGGGATGACGGTGGGGCTGATGGACGCCGACGTTTACGGGCCGTCGGTGCCGCTGATGTTCGGGGTGGATGAAGAGCGGCCGCGCGCGGCCGGCGGCCAGAATTTCTACCCGGTCGAGCGCTATGGCGTGAAACTCATCTCGATGGGTTTTTTCCTGACCGAGAAGTCGCCGGTCATCTGGCGCGGCCCGATGGTGATGGGCGCCGTGCGCCAGTTCCTGAAGGACACGCTGTGGGGCACGCAGGACTTTCTGATCGTCGATTTGCCGCCGGGCACCGGTGACGCGCAACTTACGCTTGCCCAGCAGGTCGCACTCGACGGCGCGGTGATCGTCACCACGCCGCAGGACGTGGCGCTGCTCGACGCGACGCGGGCGGCGCGGATGCTGCATCAGTTGCACTGCCCGGTTATCGGCGTGGTCGAGAACATGAGCTACTTCATCTGCCCCGATTGCGGCGAACGCGACGAGTTGTTCGGCGCGGGCGGCGGAGCGAAGCTCGCGATGGAGGAGGGCACGCGGGTGCTGGCGCAGATTCCGATCCATCTCGAGGTGCGCGAGGCGGGCGACGCGGGGATGCCGATCGTGCTGAAGGATCCCGGGCATCCCGCCAGCCGCGCCTTTATGGACCTCGCGCGCGGTGTGTTGGCGGCGATGCCCAAGGATTAGGGCACGAATTAGGGCAAGGATTAAGGACTGACTAGCGGCGGCGCGCCATATTGCGCTTTTTCGCCCTTGCTCGCGTCGGCCAGTGCCGATAGTCTGATGAAAAGCGGCGGCCAGTTTGCCCGCCCGGGCGCACGCATAGCGGGACGCTGTGGGCAACCGAGTCCGGGGCAATTTACTTTGCTGCCGTGCTCCGATAGAAACACAGAGCATTATCAGCTCCGCTTATCCTTCGGGGGTGGCCGGCACGGGCGCGCCCGAGCGTTATTTGTGCAGCATCCGTAGATGTTGGGCGGTGAGTTGAGAAGAGGGATATGGGGAAGATTCGAGTAGCAATCGTTGGAGTGGGCAACTGCGCATCCTCACTCCTCCAGGGCATCGAGTACTACCAGCATGCCCCGGCAAATGCGCAGCGCAGTCCGATCGGCCTCATGCATTACGACCTCGCCGGCTACAAGCCGGGCGATATCGAAGTCGCCTGCGCATTCGACATCGATTCGCGCAAGGTCGGCCGGCCGCTCGAGGATGCGTGCTTCGCGCTGCCCAACAATACCATCACTATCTGGCGTGACCTGCCGAAATACGGCGTCGCCGTCGACATGGGCGAGATTCATGACGGCGTCGCCGAGCACATGTCGCAGTATCCGCCCGAGTGCAGCTTCCTGCCGGCGCAGGAGAAGCCGGTCGATATCGAGCGCCGCCTGCGCGAGAGCGGCGCCGAGGTGATGCTGTGTTATCTGCCGGTGGGCAGCCAGAAGGCGGTCGAGCGCTACGCGCGCGCCTGCCTGGCGACGGGCGTGAGCCTGCTCAACTGCATGCCGGTGTTCATCGTGTCGAACGAAAAGTGGGCGGCCGAGTTCACCGAGCGCAAAATTCCGGTGGTCGGCGACGACGTCAAGTCGCAGCTCGGCTCGACCATCCTGCACCGCACCATCATGAAGCTATTCGCCGACCGCGGGATCAAGGTGCGGCATACCTATCAGCTCAACACCGGCGGCAACACCGACTTCCTGAACATGCTCGACCGCTCGCGCCTGGGCTCCAAGCGCAAGTCCAAGACCGAGGCCGTGCAGAGCGTGATGCCCGAGCGGTTGCCCGACGCCGACGTGCATATCGGTCCGTCGGACTACGTCGCCTGGCAGCGCGACAACAAGGTCTGCTTCCTGCGTATCGAGGGCGAGGGCTTCGCCGGAATTCCGATCGAGCTGGAGCTCAGGATGTCGGTGCAGGATTCGCCCAATTCGGGCGGCGTGGTGATCGACGCGATTCGATGCCTGCGCCTGGCGCGCGATCGCAAGATTGGCGGGCCGCTCTACTCGATCGCGGCCTACACGATGAAGCATCCGCCGCGCCAGATCGCCGACGACATCGCCCGCGAACGGGTCGAGAAGTTCATCAGCGGCGAGATCGAACGCTAACGCCGGGCAAGGCTCGGCGCCGGGCGCCGATTGTCACGGCGGATGCACCGCATCGGAATCCGATGAGCGGTTCCAGCAACGCGATAGGCCAACTCTTCAGCCTCGGTGCCCAGAACTACGACGCCGTGCGGCGCAATCTCGTTCCCTGCTTCGACGGCTTTTACGGCAGCGCGCTCGAGGTCATCGGCGACTGGGCCGGCGCTCGAGCGTCCACGACGCTCGAGGTGCTTGATTTGGGCGCGGGCACCGGGCTCTTCTCCGCGATGGTCATGAGCCGTCTGCCGCTTGCGCGGCTCCATCTGATGGACGTGTCGGACGCGATGCTCGCTCACGCGCGGAGCAGATTCGCCGGCGCCGCGGACTCAGACGTCAGCTTCGAGGTGCGCGACTACACCCACGGCAGCCTCGGCGGTCCGTGGGACCTGGTGGTCTCGGCGCTTTCCATCCATCACCTGGACGACGGCGCCAAGCGCGCGCTCTTTGCGCGGGTCTTCGAGGCGCTGCGGCCCGCGGGCCTGTTCATCAATGCCGAACAAGTGTTGGGACCGACGCCGGCGGCCGAAGCGCGCTACCGGCGGCGGTGGGACGAGCAGGTCCTGGGCTCGGGCGTCGATCGCGGCGAATATGAGCGGGCGGTGGAGCGGATGCGCCACGACCGCTGCGCGACGCTGGGCGATCAGCTCGAATGGATGCGCGCGGCGGGCTTCGCCGAGGTCGACTGCGCCTTCAAACAGTGGCGTTTCGCGGTCTATTTTGGGATGCGCCCCTGAGGCACGCGCCGGGGCTCTTTCTCAACCTCCCGCGGACCCCGTAGAATCGGTTCCACAATGGGCGTGCTGAAGGACAAGACGATCGTAGTCGGCGTATGCGGCGGAATCGCCGCCTACAAGGCCGCCGAGCTGGTGCGGTTGCTGACCGGGCAGCAGGCGCGGGTGCGGGTGATGATGTCGCGCAACGCGGCCGAATTCATCACGCCGCTGACGCTGCAGACGCTCAGCGCCAACCCGGTCGCGACCAACACCTTCAGCCTGACCGAGGAATCCGAGATCGGCCATATCCGGCTCGCCGACACCGCCGACGCTATCGTGATTGCGCCCGCCAGCGCCGACGTCATCGCCAAGGCCGCGGTCGGCATCGCCGACGACATCGTGACCACGGTCCTGCTCGCCGCGCAATGCCCCGTGGCCTTCGCGCCCGCGATGAACGTTCACATGTACGCGCATCCGACCGTGGTCGAGAATCTCTCGCGGCTGAAGGCCCGCGGCGTTACGATTGTCGAGCCCGCCTCGGGCGATCTCGCCTGCGGCTACCAGGGCAAGGGGCGGCTGCCGGACCCCGCGGCGATCATCGAGGAGGTCGAGCGGATGCTCTCGGCGCAAGACCTCGCCTCCGAACGCATTCTGGTGACGGCCGGGCCGACGCAGGAGATGATCGATCCGGTGCGCTTCGTCTCCAACCGATCGACCGGCAAGATGGGCTTCGCGATCGCGCGCGCGGGGTGGCGGCGCGGGGCGAGCGTCAGGCTGATAGCCGGGCCGTCGCCGCTCGGCACGCCGTACGGCGCCGAGCGAATCGATACCGTCAGCGCGGCCGAGATGCTGAATGCGACCGTGCGCAACTTTCCCTGGAGCACGGCGCTGGTGATGGCGGCGGCGGTGGCCGATTTTCGCCCCACCCATCAGGCGCCGCACAAGATCAAGAAAAACGCGCGCGGGATGACGCTCGAGCTGGAGGGGATCGCGGACGCGATGCCGGGGCTGAGCGCGCGCAAGGGCACGCGCATCGTAATCGGCTTCGCCGCCGAGACCCAGGGCCTCGAGGAAAATGCCGCCGACAAGCTGCGGCGCAAGCGGCTCGACTTCATCGTCGCCAATGACGTGTCGCGCAGCGACGCCGGCTTCGCCGTCGATACTAACGTCGTGACCATCATCGGCGGCGACGGCCGCGCCGTCGAGCATCCCAAGCTCAGCAAGGACGAGGTCGCCGACGTGATCCTGGATCGGCTGGCGGCGCTAAGGGTGGCGAAGTCCAACCGCCGCACGCTGCGCGCGGTCCGCTAGACCGATTACGGGCGGTTGCGCCGAAGTTCGGCCTTGGTCAAGAGGTCCGACGGGCTTGGGAGCGGGAGAGATTGACGCTTACTTTGCTTGGCTCATTTTGCTTAACTGTTGGCGGCTGGCGACGAATAGCGTAAAACACCGGTCAATGCCTTTGCTGCGGGGGTTGCCCTTGATAACCGAGAGCTTGCTCGTGACTGTCAAGTTCTTTCATTCGCCAAGGGCAATCTAATGTGGTGGACGCAAATTGGCCCGCAAATTAAGGCTCGTGGGTTTCTCCGTCCGCGAGACGGGTCGCGAATGCCGCGACGTTGCTCAACCCTTCTGATGTTGTTGCTCGGCGTGCTTTTCTGTGCGGCTGATGGTTATGCCAGTTCGAACAGCCAACAGCCAAAAATGCCCACGGAGCAGCAGTTTCTTCAAGGACAAATCCAGACCTTGCGGCCGGAGCACACGAGTACCGATCTGCCGGTTACTATCGAAGGCCGCTCCCTGATTCACGACTCGAAAGCCGATACCTACACCATCACCGGAGCGGCAAAGATCGAGCAAGGCCCGACCACGATAACGGCGGACCAGATCATCCTCCAGAGCCGCTACCGTGGCATAGCCATCGGGCACGTTCACGTGGTCGATCCGACCTCGAACATCCGATCCAGCAAAGCCTGGTTCGATTTGCGCAACGAGACCGTCAGGCTCCGCGACGCGCGCGTCTTCGGGCTAAACAACAATTATTATTTAACCGGGAAAGATATACACAAACTTCCTGGACAGCACTATCAGGCTACCGATGCTTCGATAACAACTTGCGCCGATGATCCGAACCGGCCGGACTGGAGCATTTCAGCAAAGCAAATCGAGGTTCATCTGGGCGGCACAGCCACCTCGCACGACGCGTATTTTGACGTTCTGGGCCATCCGATACTTCCGGCTCCGTTTGTCGAATTCGACACCAACAGCGAACGGCACAGTGGTTTCCTGAATCCGCGATACGGCTTCTCGACTTTGAACGGCGCCACGTATTTGCAGCCCTACTTTCTCGATATCAACAGAAGTCAGGACCTCACCGCACAGGCCGACGTCGAAACCTCGGCGCGCATCGGCGGGCAAGTCGAATACCGCCTGGTGAATGGCGAGCAAGATCATATTTTTGTCACCGGGAGCTACTTCAACGAATCCATCCGCTCCCAACAAAACCGGCAAAGCGACCTGGTTGACCCGCAGATCGCCAATCCGACGATTCCTATCAACCGCTGGGGTTTCGTAGGCCTGATGCAGGAGTACCTCACGCCGAGTCTTTTCGCATACGGCAACCTGGCTTACGGCAGCGACAGCTTGTTTTTCAGAGAGATTCCCAGTGTCGCTTTATCGCATGACTATGGTCTGAATAGTGGGTCGTGGCAGGCAGATCGGGTTGTTACCTCCAATTTCGGCCTGTTTCAGGAATTCGACAATAGCTACATGCAACTCGAAGGGGTCTGGAACGAAGATCTGATTCAACCGCAGAGCTTCGCTCTGCAAACTTTGCCCTCGTTGCTGTGGAGCGGATACCAGACTCTGGCTGGTGGCTTGGCCTATCTCGACTATGACGCGTCCGCGGTCAACTACTGGCGGGAGGAAGGCATCGATGGGTCAAGGGTCGACTTCAATCCCCGCCTGACGATCCCCTGGATGTGGAGCCGGTATCTTGACGGCTGGGCGACTGTGGGAGCGGACGCGGCCGCTTATGACGTTTCCGGGCATCAGGTAAATGTGACCCCGGTGGGAAGCAAGGGTTTAATTTACAACAATGGTCTGTCGCTGGGCGGGTTGGCGCCGGGTGGCTTGATGGCTCGTGTTATACCCTACACCAACGTAGGGGTCCGGACCGCGTTGATAGACAGCGTCGAGCTGAACAGGTTCGGCTTACGAAAGATAGAAACCTTGATTCAGCCGTATGTGCAGTACAATTACGTTCCCATCATCGACCAGAACGAATTTCCGCTTTTCGACAGTGTCGACCGGATGGAAGCACGCAGTCTTATCGATTATGGCGCAAGTCTGCGGCTCTTCGCTCAGACCGGGCCTCAGGCGGCGACGGGTCCGGGCTTGAGCCATCGGCTTCTGGGGATGATGGGGCCGAGCTTCACGGGTACCAACGGCGTCGTCGCGGAGCTCCTGCGCTTAAACGTCGAACAGGCTTACGACACCTCTCATGCGGTAGCAAACGACGGCTCTCATCTGTCCGATGTTGCCGCACAGGGAACACTTTTCCCCAACAGCATTCTTTCCGCCGCGACATCGGTCGAGTATAGTCCGCGCCCCCAGCAGGGTCAGGGTCTCGATGCGCTCAGTTTCTCTCTGGGTTTTCAGCCACCCGGGCAAAGTGCTCCCAGCGTCTACACGGGGCGGGCGTTGCAAGGCTCATTTATGCAGCTGTCGTATATGTACGCAGCGCCGAACGCGGTATTGATCAATACCAGCAAATCCGTGAACTCTCTCAGTGCGGTTTCGCTATCGACTTACCTGGGTTTGTTCAACCGTGCAGGGGTCTTCTTCGCGCCTGTATACGACCTTGCCACGTCGCAAATGCTGTCGAGCGTGTTCGGATTTAGACTGAAGTCCTCCTGTGATTGTTGGTTTGCCGACTTTGCCGTCAACGATACTTACTATCCGAACAACACCAGTTACATCTTCCAGCTTACTCTATCCGGCTTGGGCTCGCTGGGCAGCGGTTCACCGTTTGGGAGCAACCCATTCCAGCTCATGGGCTTGTTGCCGACCCGCTCGATAGTTCCGCCATCGGACGCGGTCGAAAGACCTCTGACCACCAACTCCAACTAGGGCTGTGGATTATCGCGCGCGGCAAAGCCAGAAGCGGTCAAATGAGCAGAGGGATGGGCGACAGAACGCAGATGAGTGGATGCAAGACCGCTGCGGTCTTCCGGCGGTGGTCCATCATTCCGTCGATGTACTTCGTCTTGACGTTGGCGTGCCTCGCTTTCGCGAGCGCCGCAATTGACGGCTGTGCGATGCACTTTGCCGACAACGGCAGCGCGCTGCCGAGCGCGGACAAAACGATTTATGTTGCTCACTTCGAAAATCTGACTTACGCCTCCGGGATTAACGACCAGTTCATGCGTTATATGAAAGACGCCATCGCGTCGCGCGGCCGGCTGACCGTGGTGGACGATCGGGAACATGCGGATTTACTGCTTGCCGGAACGATTCTCTATACGGCCCAAGCGCCTGCAAGCCTAAGCGGTGTGTCCGAACCGCTGAGCTACGGCGACACAATCATGGTCGCGGCGACGCTTACCGATCGAAAAACCAACACGGTCATATGGCGCACCTCAGGTATTGCCGCCTCGGCCCAGGCGCCGGTGGTGGCGCAAGCCATCGTGCCGACCAGCCCGCAGTTCTTAAAACAGAATCTTCGCGGCCCGGATATCCTGAACATGACCGACATGCAGGTAGCGGCAACGCAACAGCAATTCGCGAAGGGGCAGATGATGCAGCAGATCGCCTCGGAGTTGTATGCGGACATGGCCTGGGGACTTTGAGCCGTTGCTTCGTGAGGCCGAACCGCGGACTTCCCGCAGATTCAGTCAGCAAAAAAGCGCGGGCCGGCGGCGCGGCGAGGTCACCGCGGCCGCCAGCTCGCGCTGGATCATTGCCGAGTACGATTAGGAGCTTCGCGGACTCCGAATCAGAGCTTCGGAGCGATCTCCTTGCCGAAGACGCGAATCGCCTCCTTGGTCCGCTCGTGCGAGGGGCCGCCCGGATGGCGCATGCGCAGGACCAGGTAGTCGGGCTGCACTTCCTCCTGCCACATCTGCAATTGCGCGAGGCAATCCTTGGGCGAGCCGACGATTAGCCGATTCGGCGAGGCCACGTCGAAGGTCCAATCATCTTCCGACTTGATCTTGTCGATCACTTCGTCCGGCGCGTAGCCGTTGTTGCGGTAATAGAACTTGTGCGTGTACATCAACGGGCCGCTCTCGCGCCGCGCCGAATCCATCGAGTCGGTGACCAGCACGTCGCGCATCAGCACCAGGTAGGGCTTCTTGCCGTGCTTCTTGCACTCGGAGCGATAGAGGTCGGCGAAGCGTTTGATCACCTTCACATGTTCGAGCGGCGAGGTTATCCATCCGTCCGAAATCCGCGCCACGCGTTTGATCCCGACGTCGCTCCACGCCGCCATCCAGATCGGCGGCCGCGGCTTCTGGAACGGCTTGGGCGTGATCATCACGTCGTCGAGATGGTAGAACTTGCCGTGATGAGAGAAGCGCTCATGCTCCCAGCATTTCTTGAGCACTTCGACGCCTTCTTCGCTGCGCCCGGCGCGCTCCTTGATCGATAGACCGAAGGCCCCGAAGTCGCGGTCCTGATAGCCCACCCCCACGCTCAGGATCATGCGGCCGCCGGTTATCTGGTCGACGATAGCGGCGTCTTCGGCCGCGTGTACCGGATGCCATAGCGGAATCAGCGTGACGCAGGTTCCCACCTTGATCTTCTTGGTGCACACGCCAACCATCCCGGCCATCAGGATGACGTTGGGGATGTAGCAGTCTTCCTGCTGGTGGTGTTCGCTGAACAGGCAGCTATCGAATCCGCTTTCTTCCGCCACCTGCGCCTCGACGATCGCCTCGCGGAGCACGCCTCCGATGTTGGCGCCGTTCGGCGGATCCTGCGTGCATGGAAAATAACCGACCTTCATCACTTGTCCTCCCGCATGTTGAATTACGATTGATTAACTTCGCCGGTCCAGCGCAAATGTCAAACGAACGCGTCGCCGGCCACGGCACGCCCGGCTACCAGTACCTACTTGTTCTCCGAATGAAGCACGCCCTGGCTCTGCAGCCGGGCAACCTCCGCGTCGCTCATGCCGAGTTGTTCGCGCAAAACCGCGGCCCCGTGCTCGCCCAGGAGCGGTGCGTTGATCTCCAGCGCCGTCGGGAAGGCCGAGAACTTGAGCGGGAAGCCGGGAATCATCACCTCGCCCAGGATTGGGTCGGGCACCGTGCGAATCATATTGCGCGCCTTGTAGTGCGGATGGCTCACCGTGTCGACCACCGACATCACCGGCGCCGCGGCGACGCGATGCTCCTCGAGAATCTTCAGCACCGCTTCATCGGAGGGCTGCGCCTGCATCCAGGCCTCGACGATCGCGGCCAGCTCGTAGCGATTCTTCGCGCGGTCGCGCATGGTGGCGAAGCGCGGGTCTTCGATCAGCTCCGGATGGGCCATCGCACGCGCCATCGCCGGCCATTGCCGGTCGAGCACCAAAATCACGATGTAGCCCTCCGGTCCCTTGAACGAGCCGCACGGACTCACCAGCTCGTGCTGCGAGCCCATCCGCTTCGGCACGTATTCGCCGTTGGTCATGGCCCAGACCTGGATGTTCACTTCGTGCATATGGTAAAGCGCGTCGACCATCGCGATGTCGATGTACTGCCCGACGCCTGTGCGCTCGCGATGGAAGAGTGCGTAGCCGATGGCCGAGAAGGCGTGCACGCCGCTGGTCTGGTCGCCGATGCCCATCCCGACGAACATCGGCGGCCCGTTCGGATCGCCCGTCATGTGCATCATTCCCGAGAAGGCCTGCGCGATGAAATCGTAGCCGACCTTGTGTGAGAGCGGGCCGGTGCGCCCGAAGGCCGAAATCGACGCCATGACGACGCGCGGGTTGATCTTGCGGAGCGAGGCGTAGTCGAGGCCGCGCTTTTCCATCACCCCCGGCCCGTAGTTTTCGACCACCACGTCGGCCTTCTTCGCCAGCTCGCGCAGAAGCTCGATCGACTCAGGCTTGGCGAAGTCCAGGCAGAGGCTCTGCTTGCCGCGGTTCTGCTGGACGAAGTACGCGCTGCGCCCGTTGCGCACCGCGGGCAGCAGCCGCGCCGGGTCGCCCATCGGCGCCTGCTCGACCTTGACGATCTCAGCGCCCATCTCGGCCATGAAGCGAGTCACGGTCGGGCCCGCGAGGTACTGGGTGAAGTCCAGCACGCGTACGCCGGACAACATATGAGGGCTGTGCTTGTCGCTGTTTTCCATTGTGGGGTCACCTTGCCGCGATGGTGCCGGCGTCGCCGTGATAACACCTATAGCGCGCGCATCACAAGCCCGCGTCCGCTCACGCCGGGCGGCGCATTCTGATCCCTCCGCCGACGTTTTGGGGAGGAAATGAGAAATGCACGAACGTGATCAGGATGGCTCGGACGGACCGCCGAATGGCACCTGGCGCAGATGCGTATGCAGCTCTTCGACGGTCGTGCTGGCGAGCTGGCGCGCCGCGCGTTTGGTCTCGGGCCCCATCCTGGCCAGCCGCTGCAGAGTGCGCCGCGCGCGCTGAGCATTGCGCAGCGCGCGCTGGCCCATCGGATCGAAGCGGCAGGCCGGCGCCGCGTCGCCGTCGCGAAGCACGCCGTCGATCGCCGAGCAGGAGGCGGAGCAGTAGACCTCGAGGTCCTGGCGATCGGCCGCTTTGACCCGGCCGATCGCCAGGATCACGCGATTCCACTGGCGAATCCGGCGCATCCCGCCCTCGAAGATGCGCTTTTGCGCGCGAAATGGCAGCAGCGGAGAGTCAATCTGGCGGCTGAGCTTCAAATCGAGCGCGCTGAAGTCGATGGCCATCAGCTTCACCAGGGTTTCGCGATGCGACGCGTCGTGCATCGAATCGAAGCGCGCCTCGCTCAGGATATGACTGGCGATCGCGGAGTTGAAGCGTCCGACCCAGCGCGTCGGCAGGTAGAAGTTGTGCGCCACCACGTCGGCCCCGAGATGGGCCAGGTAGCCCAGCGCGAAGGCCCGCTCCTCGCTGCCGTGGGCGGCGGCGAGCAGCCCGAAGCCGGTCGCCCAGTTGTGCGAATGGCGCCGCAGGCGGCTCTGGAAGCGGCGGCCTTGTACGATATCGGGCGCGAGCGAGCCGTACAGGAAAGCGTCGGGCATCGAGAGTAGGATGGCTTGAAGCGGCTGTTCCAGGGTGCTAACGCTCGCAAGCACTTGCACTCCGAGTGCGATATGAGTGATCGGGCCCCAGGCGAAGGCGGGCGGGGCGCTGAGCGCGATGAAACCGATTACGAAGGCGATTACACCGGCGATGATCATAATTGCGCCCGTCTCTGCCGCCGGGCCGCTGGCTTGATGTTATGAGCCGCGACCTGAGCGCGCCAGAGCATCGCCGCATGGTGCTCGATTCGGTTCGCGACTACCTGGAGCAGCTCGCCGAAGAGGGGCTGGAGGGTTTGCCCGCGACCGCGACCGCGCGCCCCGCCGCGCCCAAAGCCGCCGCGCCCGCCGCGAAGCTCGAAGCGCCCGCCACCCCGGCGCGTGCGCCTGAGGGCGCATCGTCGCCCGCTGCCGCCGCTTTGCCGCCGCGGCCGGCTCCGGCGCCGATCGAATTGCTCTCGCGCTATCCGGGCCTCGAGAAAACCGCGACGCTGGAGGAGTTGAGCGCGTTCATCGGCGATTGCCAGCGCTGCAAACTCGCACCGTTGCGCACCCACCTGGTGTTCGGCGTCGGCAATCCGCAGGCCGACCTGATGTTCGTTGGCGAGGCGCCCGGCGCCGACGAGGACGCGCGCGGCGAGCCGTTCGTGGGCCGCGCCGGACAGTTGCTGACCGACATCATCGAGCGCGGGATGGGCCTTAGCCGCGCCGACGTCTATATCTGCAACGTCATCAAGTGCCGCCCGCCCGACAATCGCAACCCCGAGCCGGACGAGGTCGCCGCGTGCGAGCCGTTCCTGATGCGACAAATCGACCTCGTGCGTCCGCGCGCGATCGTCGCGCTCGGCACCTTCGCGGTGCAGGCGCTGCTCAAAGTCAAGACGCCGATAAGCCGGCTGCGCGGCAACTGGCAGGAGGTGCGCGGGGTCAAGCTGATGCCGACGTTCCATCCGGCGTACCTGCTGCGCAGTCCGGGCGAAAAGCGGCTGGTATGGCAGGACATACAGGAAGTGATGAAGCTGCTCGGGCTGGAGATTCCCGCGCGCGGCGGCGCGCGATGAGACGGCGCGGCGGCAACCGGGCGTTTGCGGCCTATGCTTTCGCGGTACTGTGCGCGCTCGTTCTCGGAAGCCTCGCCAGCGCATCCAACGAGCACGCCGGCGCCGCACTTCAGGCCAGCGCCGCGGCGCTCGCCAGCGGGGTTGCGACGCCTGCGGCGGCTCCCACCACGGCGGGCGCCGCGGCGGCGACCTGGGTGTGTCTGTTGAAGGTCGACGGGTCGATCAACCCCGCCGTCGCCGCCTTTATCGAGGACGGGATCGGCTACGCCAGCTCGCGGCAGGCCGGCGCGCTGGTGATCGAACTCGACACGCCCGGCGGCCTGCTGGGCTCCGCGCAGCGCATCGTCAAGGCGCTGCTCAACGCGCCGCTGCCGACCATCGTTTACGTCTCGCCCTCGGGCGCCAGCGCCGCTTCGGCCGGGACCTTCATCACCGAGGCGGCGGCCATCGCCGCGATGGCTCCCGGGACCACCATCGGCGCGGCTCATCCGGTGGGCGAGGGCGGCGGCGAGATCAAGGGCGTGGTCGGCAAGAAGATCGAGAACTATACCGCCTCGTTCGCCGGCAGTATCGCTCGCGAGCGCGGCCGCAACCAGCAATGGGTGGAACAGGCGGTGCGCGAAAGCGTCGCCATCAGCGAAGCCGAGGCGCTCAAGCGCCACGTGATCGACATCGTCGCGCCCGACCTGCCAAGCCTGCTGGTGCAGGCTTCGGGGCGCGAGGTGACGGTCGGCGGCCGCACGATCAAGCTGGAGTTGGCCGGCGCCGCGATTCGCCGCTCGCGGATGACGCTGGGGCAGGCGCTGCTCAACGTGCTGGCCGACCCGAATATCGTCTATTTGTTGATGCTGGCGGGGATCGTCGGAATCTATTTCGAGTTCAGCCATCCCGGCTTCTTCCTGCCGGGGGTGGTCGGTGCGATTTGCCTGTTGCTCGCGCTCGGCTCGTTCGAGATCCTGCCGATCAATCTGACCGGCCTCCTGCTCCTGCTGCTGGGGATTGGGATGCTGATGGCCGAGGTCTTCGTCACCAGCTACGGCGTGCTCGGGATTGGCGGCGTGATCGCTTTCGTGATCGGCTCGCTGTTTCTAATCGACAGCTCGCAGACCAATCTCGAGGTGAACCGCGGTATGATCGCCGGCGCGGCGATCGCGATGAGCGCGATCATCCTGGGCCTGGGCTGGATCGTTTTGCGCGAACGGCATCGGCAACCCACGACCGGGCGGGAGGGAATGATCGGCGAAGTCGGCGAAGTGCGCGAGGCGATCGCGCCGGGCGCGCCAGGCCGCGTGTTCGTGCACGGCGAGCATTGGCGCGCGGCGAGCAACCAGGCGCTTGGCGTCGGCGCGCGGGCGCGGGTGATCGCGGTGCGCGGGCTGGAGATCGAAGTGCGCGGCGAATCGTGACGCGGCTTTTGTGCAAACCTATGCAAAGCGGCGGGCGACGGCGCCCGTGAAGCAGTGAAGCAAAGGCAGGGAGGCCCATGGGACCAGCAATCGGAGTAATTATCGTGTTCGGCGTGCTGATCTTGCTGAGCGGACTCAAGGTGCTCAACGAGTACGAACGCGCGGTGGTCTTTCGCCTCGGCCGGCTGACCCCCTTTCGCGGGCCAGGGATTATTTTCGTCATCCCGATCCTGGAGCGCTCGGTGCGGATCGATCTGCGCGTCGTGACGCTCGACATCGCGCCCCAGGACGTGATCACCCGGGACAACGTCTCGATAAAAGTCAGCGCCGTACTCTACTTCCGCGTGCTCGACCCGTCGCGCGCCGTGACCGAGGTGGCCAACTACCTTTTCGCCACCACCCAGCTTGCGCAGACCACGCTGCGCTCGGTCGGCGGCCAGACCGAACTCGACGAGCTGCTGGCCCAGCGCGACAAGCTCAACGCGCGCATCCAGGAGATAGTCGACGCGCAGACCGAGCCGTGGGGCGTCAAGGTCACGCTGGTCGAACTCAAGAACATCGATCTGCCGCAGGACATGCAGCGCGCGATCGCGGCGCAGGCCGAGGCCGAGCGCGAGCGGCGCGCCAAGGTAATCGCGGCCGAGGGCGAGTTCCAGGCCGCGCAGCGCCTCGCCGAGGCCGCCGAGATCATGAACAAGAGCCCGGTGACGCTGCAGCTCCGCTACCTGCAGACGCTCAAGGAGATCGCGTCCGAGAACAACTCGACCACGGTCTTCCCGATTCCGATGGATCTGTTCGAGCCGTTCTTGAACTTGCGCCGCGCCGCCAACAAACCCGAAGACGGCGGCACCAAATCCTGATCGATAGTTATGGGTAAGCTGATAATGGTTCGCCACGGCGAGAGCGCGGGCAATCGCGAGCGCCGCTTCACCACCACGCCCGACGCGCCGTTGACCGATTTGGGGCGCGAGCAGGCCGCCCAGGCCGCGCGCCGTATCGCGCGGCTGTTTCATCCGCGCCTCGTCATTACCAGCCCTTACGCGCGGGCGCGCGAGACCGGCGAGATAATCGCCGCCGCGCTGCGCTTGCCGGTCGAGGTCGAGCACGGCCTTTACGAGCGTCACTTCGGCTACCTGCGCGGGCAGCCCTACGACGCCGTGCGTGACGATCCGACGTTCGAAACCGAGAAGACCTGGCTCTGGCGGCCCGAGGGCGGCGAGAGCTACGAGGACGTGCGCGTACGCGTGGCGCCTATCCTGGAGCGGCTGGCCGTGCGCGCCGGCGACGGCGAACTGGCCGTCGTCAGCCACGGCGGTGTGATGCTGACCTGCTGGGCGCACCTGGTTGGACACTGGGAGAACACGCACGTGCCACCCAACTGCGGAATCGTAGTGCTCGAATACGAAGACGGACGGTTTCTGCCTCCGCAAATTGTCGAGGACTGAGTCAGGCAGACAATAGACGGGCCAGCTTCGGTGTCGCCGGCGCGGCCGTGAGTTCGGACCACGCGCCCGCCTGGACCACGCGACCGTCTTCGATCGCGATCGCGCGCGGGCAGAGCTTTGCAAGGATGTCGGCGCGATGATCGACGGCGATCAAGGTGAAGCCGAGTGCGCGATGCCATTGCAGGATCGCGTCGACGAGGTCGCCGATGGTGGGGCGGTCGAGCGCGGTGAACGGCTCGTCGAGCAGCACCAGCGGCGGGCGCCGCGCGAGCATCCGCGCCAAGGCGACCCGGCGTGCCTGGCCGCCGGAAATTCGCCGCGCCGATTCGTGCCACAGCGGGCCAAGTTCGAGGCGTTGCCGGAGTTCCTCGACCCATTGGCTCGCGCCGTTGCTTTCGCGGCCGCGCAATCCAAAGCATACGTTGTCGGCCACGCTCAGGTGCGGAAACAGCGAGTCGCTTTGCGTCAGGTATGCGAGCGAGCGCTGGTAAAGCGGCAGATTCGGCGGAAAGAAAACCGTGTCGCCAAATTGAACCCGCCCGGCGTCGGGAATTTCGATTCCCGCCAGGCACGAGAGCACCGTGCTTTTGCCCGCGCCCGAAGCGCCGAACAGCGCGAGCCGTTCTCCCTGCTCCAGGCGCAGACGCACCTCCACGGTAAGCACGCGCCGCGCCTTCACGATATGCGCATCAAGCGTCGGCATCGGCGTGGCGCCTTTGTGCGAGCAGATGGATCACCCACGGCAGCGGCAGCGCGGTGAGCAGGAACACGACCAGCAACGGCATCACGGCCGGCATCCCGGCGTCCTGGAGATTGATCCATATCTGCACGGGCATCCCGCTCGGATAGTAGGCGGTGACGATAACCGCGCCAAACTCTCCCAGGGCGCGCACCCAGGCGAGGCTCAACGCCGCGGCGAAGCCCAGGCGCGCGAGCGGAAAGGTCACGCGGCGAAATACCTGCCACGGCCGCAGGCCGAGCAGCGCCGCTATCCGCTCAAGGTCGCCGGGCACCGCGGCCAGCGCGGCGCGGGCGGCCACGATGTAGTAGCCGATACTGACGTAAACCTGGGTCGCGGCGAATGCGAGCGGGCTGTTGGAGGTGGGCAGTCCCATCCGCAGCAGCCACGCGCCCGGCGCCGTCGTGGGTCCGAAGGCGAGCGAAAGCAGGATTCCCAGCGCGAGCGGCGGCATCAGCACCGAGATGAGCACCGCCGCTTCCCAGGCGATTTTGTCGCGGCCGGTATGACGCGCGAGATACCACGCGACCGGCGTGCCCAGGATAACGTCAACCAGCAGCGCGATTCCGGTAAGGGCCAGCGAGACTCTCACGGCCGAAGCCGTCGAGCCGGGGATGCTGCCGTTCCATTGCCAATGGCCAACCGGAGCCCACAGGCCGGCGAGCGGATAGAGCAGTGCCAGCGTGAACGCGAGCATGCCCATCCGGGCCCACCATCGGGAACGCACGAAGGCTACATTACGGGACCAGGGGCTGGTCGTCACCGGGGCCGTCGTAGTGGTAGCGCGCGAGGATTTGGCGCGCCTCGGGCCCTTGGAGCCATGCGAGAAAGCGGCCGGCCAGCTTGGGCTGGGGCGCATCGTCGAGGACCGCGGCATAGAAGACCAGCGGGGCGGGCCGCTGCGGCTTGCCGTTCAGCGTGACGCTCGTTTGCTGGTATTCGTGCTCCATCGACGCGGAGCCAAGGTTAATCTCTCCGGGCAACGAAATAAATGGCAGGCCGAGCGCCGCGGGTTGCGTCTTGTAGGCCGAACTCGCATCGAGTTGCCCCGCCTGCAGCCGCGCCATCACCTGGGGCTCCTGAAAAATCTGCCGCGGATTGATTTGGGGGCCGAGGATCTTCTCGGCCAGGTCGGGCTGCTGGTAGTGGCGCGCCGCCAGTTGCATCATAAAGATGATGTTCAGCCCCTGCGGGTCGGTGTTGGGGTCGGTACGGCCGAAACGAAAGCCCGGAGTTTCCAGGATTTGCCACCACGGCTTGGCGCCGGGCTCGCCGGTCTTTTCCAGCGCCGCCGCGTATTGGCTCTTCGGGCTGTAGGCGATCACCATCTCGGTGCGGGCAATCGGAATCCCCCTCTGCGCCTTGCCCGCCTTCAGCACGACCCGCATCGGTCCCGGCGTGACCGAGATGAAAACGTCGGGCCGGATGCTGCTTGCGACGATCATGTTGGCGAGGCCGGTGGAGCCCTGCGCGCGTCCTTGCAACTCGGCTCCCAGAGCCTTCGCGATCGCCGGACGAATTCCGCCGTCCATCATCGAGCCCATCGACCCGGCATAGGCCACTTGCAGCGGGGTCGTCGATTTGGTGGCGCCCGCGCCCGCCATGAGTGCCGCGAAAGCGCCGGCCACGGACAGGACACCCGCCGGCAAGAGCCGCCTGCGACTATAATTCATCGACGTTCGACCGCGGGCCTAGAACGGGATCCGTCCGGTGGCAATCACCGCGTTGTTGTAGATCGGCTGATGCGTGACGGCGACCTGGTAGCCGGCGCCGAAAGTCAGACCGACCCGGTCATGGATCGGGATGCGCCCGATGAGGAGTCCGGGCGTAAGAAAAACCTGATTCACACCGGTCTTCTCACCGTTGGGCCACCAGGTGTAATTCACTTCGAATTCCGGCCAGAAGTACCTGAACAGGTGATACTGAAAGGTGGTATTGTAAGCGACGGGCGCGCCGAGGCGCTGCATCCCGCCGTTGGGAACCGCGATTCCGACAGTGCTCTGAAAATCGAAATCACCCCAGCCTTTGCCAAACGCGACGGTCGGCGTGAAGATCGCATGGCCCGAGCTGTTGCCGTCGCTGCCGGTGGGCGCGCTGAAACCCATGAAGAGCGTCAGGATGTAGTTGCCGTTCTCCTCGTTGGCCGACAGCAGCCGGTATTTGATCAGAAAGGTTTCGTCGGCCCAGCCGTCGACGTCCGGTTTCGAGGCCGACTTTGCCCCTTTCTTGGGCGCCTTCGGAAGCGCGCCGTTGTGCGCGATCCATCCGGGCACGCCCAGGATGACCTCGGTGTTCTGGAAGGGTATCAGTTCGAGCCCCTTGCTGCCGCCGAAGTTGTCCAGCGCCTTGCCGTGCGGCTGCGCCTGCCAGAGCTGATCGTAGCGATACTCTTCTTCCAGGCGCGGGGTTACGGTAACCAGCGGCGTAATCCAACGCGGCTGCTCGCTCTGGATGCGGGTTACGCGCGGAAACCAGTCGGCGAAGTATTGCACCACCGGCGACAGCGGAGATGGATTCGAGACCGGCGGCGGACTCGCAACCGGCATCGCGTTGCCAGCGGCCGCCGGCTTGGAAGCGGACGGTGCGCTCTGGGCGCGGGCGTGCGCGGGGAGTATCACAGGGAGGGCGAAGGCGGCGGCCGCGAGGGCCGCACGAACCAATGAAGTTCGAAGAGTCGTCAAGATTTTCATATCGGAGACGTTATGCCATGATACGAGCGTTCTGACAAGCATGATGGCAACGAAAGAGACATTGATCCGCCGCGCGCGGATCGCGCGCGGCCTGACCCAGGACGAACTGGCGCGGCGCGCCGGTCTCTCGCGCCAGGCGCTGGGCGCGATCGAGTCCGGGGTTTACCAGCCCGGCGTCGCCGTGGCGCTCGCGCTCGCCCGCGAGCTCGGCGATAGCGTAGAGGCGCTGTTCGGCGCGCCGGCCGAGTCCTCTCATCTCGAGGCCGACTGGATGGACGCGCCGGAGGCGCCGGCGGGCGCGGCGGATGCCGCGGCTGGGCCGTCGCGCAGAGCGGTCGCGCTGGCGCGCGTGGGCGGACGATTGGTCGCGCTGGCGCAGCCGCCGCCTGCGATGCGGCTGGCGCCCGCGGCGGGTGTGCTCGAGCGCGCGGAGGGCAGGCACGCGCGGGTGGCGGCGTTTCGCACCGCGCAGGAGATCGACGCGACGCTTCTGGTAGCGGGATGCGACCCGGCGGTCACGATTCTGGCCGACTGGATGGCACGCCATCGCCCGGCCACCGCGCTCGCGCCCATCACCCACAGCAGCCGGGCGGCGCTCGCCGCGCTGCTCGAGGGCCAAGTGCACGCGGCGGGGGTGCATCTGTGCGACCGCAAGGGCGGCGAGTACAACCTGGCGGCGGTGCGCGAGACGCTCAAGCGCCGGCGCGCCGTGATGGTGAATTTCGCGCGCTGGGAGCTCGGACTGGGCGTGCGGCGCGGCAATCCGCTGGAGCTGCGAAGCATCGCGGACCTGGCGCGGCCCGGTGTACGTATCGCCAATCGCGAGCCTGGTTCGGGCGCGCGGCTGGTGCTAGACCAGGCGCTGGCGGAGCTGAAGATCGCGCCGCGGCGGATTGCCGGCTACACGCGGGAGCTGAGCGGCCATCTCGAGGTCGCCGCGGCGATAGCGGCGGGTGAAGCCGAGGCCGGGCTGACGCTGCGAGTGGCCGCGGAAGCCTGGAAATTGGGTTTTGTCCCAGTGCGCGAAGAGCGCTATGATTTGGTGATTCTGGAACGCGAGACGGACTCGCCCCCGGTGCGTGCGATGCTCGACGCGCTTAACTCAGGCAGCTTCGCCAATGAAGTAAGCGGGCTCTGCGCGTACGACACCACGCGCATGGGGCAGGTCATCGCGCGCCTCAATTCATAGTCGTGTCATAACGTGGCGTTCTCAATCATGGCGCCAAGCCATCGAACAGAAAGGAGCTGAACTAATGGCAGCAACAACACCATCGGCAGAGAGGGCGGGCGGCGTCGCGCGGTCCAGCGCCGCGTTGGATTTCCTGAAGGCCTCGCCCAAGAAACTACTTATCGGGGGCAAATGGGTCGCGCCGAAATCGGGCAAGACCTTCGAGACCCTCAACCCGGCCACCGAGGAAGTCCTCGCGCTGATTGGCGAGGGCGACAAGGCCGACGTCGACGAAGCCGTCAAGGCGGCGCGCAAGGCGTTCGAAGAGGGCAAGTGGTCGAAAATCGGGCCGCATCAGCGCGCCCGCTACCTGTTCAAGATTGCCGACTTGATCGACCAGCATGCGGATGAACTGGCCGAGCTCGAGACGCTGGACAACGGCAAGGCCAAGACCCAGGCGCTCGCGATCGACGTCGCGGGTGCGGCCGAGACCTTCCGGTATTACGGCGGATGGTGCACCAAGCTCTACGGCGAGACTAATCCGTCCGACCCATCGATGTTCAACTACACGCTGCGCGAGCCGGTCGGCGTGTGCGGACAGATAATCCCGTGGAACTTCCCGCTGCTGATGGCGTCGTGGAAGCTCGGGCCGGCGCTCGCCTGCGGCAACACCGTGATTCTGAAGCCGGCCGAGCAGACGCCGCTTACGGCGCTGCGGCTGGGCGAGTTGATTCTCGAGGCCGGGGTGCCCGAAGGCGTGGTCAACATCATCACCGGCTTCGGCCCCGGCGCCGGCAGCTCGATCTCGGAGCATCCCGATATCGACAAGGTCGCTTTCACCGGCTCGGCCGAGGTGGGCAAAATCATCCTCAAAGCGTCGGCGGGCAACCTCAAGCGCGTGTCGCTGGAGCTCGGCGGAAAGTCACCCAACATCATCTTCCCCGACGCGGATATGGAAGCGGCGGTCCCGAACTCGATGATGGGCGTGTTTTTCAACTCGGGGCAGGTATGCTGCGCCGGCACGCGGATTTTCGTGCAGAAGGACGTTTACGACAAGTTCAACGATTCGCTCGCCAAGTTCAGCGCCGGCATGACGATGGGCGACGGGCTCGATCCCAAGACCATGATGGGCCCGCTGGTCTCCAAGGAGCAGTTCGACAAGGTCAAGGGCTATCTCGAACTCGGCAAGAAGGAAGGGGCTCGAGTGACCGTCGGCGGTGAGGCCGCGAGCGGCAAGGGCTACTTCGTCAAGCCGACCGTCTTTGCGGACGTGAACAACAAGATGCGGATCGCGCGCGAGGAAATCTTTGGCCCGGTCGCCGCGACCATTCCATTCAAGGATGAGAATGACGCGGTCATCCAGGGCAACGACACCGACTACGGCCTGGGTGCCGCGGTGTGGACCAGCGACGTCGGCCGCGCGCACAAGGTCGCGCGGGCATTGAAGGCCGGCACGGTCTGGGTGAACTGCTACGGCATGATCGATCCGATCTCGCCGTTCGGCGGTTACAAGCAGTCGGGCTTCGGCCGCGAACTGGGCAAGTACGCGCTCGAACTGTACACGCAAATCAAGACTGTCTACGTGAAGCTGTAAAGATATTCCGGGCCAGGAGGGGCGCCCTCGGTAGGGCGCCCTTCCTTTTTTGGTCCAGCAATAAGCGGCGCGAATGAAAGAATGATGACACCGCGCGGATGGCATCCTGCGTTCCCGAGCCGCGTGCATTCAATCGACCTCTTAAAGCGGAGAAACGATCCGCAGACACCCCGTGGCGGGGCGATCGAAAAGGTAACGGTATCCAATGGACGTCAGACGACTGGGACGAAGCGAGCTTCGCGTATCTGAAATCGGACTCGGCTGTATGGGCATGTCCGAATTTTATGGCCCTGGAGATGAAGCGGAATCGATCGCGACAATTCATCGCGCATTGGATCTGGGAATCGATTTTTTCGACACCTCAGATGCCTATGGTCCGTACACCAACGAGGAACTGGTGGGACGTGCGCTTCGCGGTCGTCGTGACGCGGTCGTGATCGCAACCAAGTTCGGCATCGTACGGGGCCCCGATCCGGCAACCCGCAGCGTCAGCGGCAAGCCCGAATATGTGCGCAAGGCTTGCGAAGCCAGCCTCAAGCGGCTGGGAACCGATAGAATCGACCTCTACTACCAGCATCGGGTCGATCCAAATACGCCGATCGAAGAGACGGTTGGGGCGATGGCCGCGCTGGTCGAAGAGGGCAAGGTCCGCTATCTGGGCCTCTCGGAGGCCGCACCCGAGACCGTGCGGCGAGCCTGCAAAATTCATCCGATAGCCGCGTTGCAGACGGAATACTCACTTTGGAGCCGCGAGCCCGAGGATGGGCTACTCGCGCTCTGCGAGGAATTGGGCGTGGGCTTCGTGGCATACAGTCCGTTGGGTCGCGGTTTTCTGACCGGCCAGATTAAGCGCTTCGAGGATCTCGCGCCCGACGACTTCCGGCGCGTATCGCCGCGCTTCCAAGGTGAAAATTTTCACAAGAATCTGATTCTGGTCGATCGAATCAAGGGGCTGGCGGCCGAGAAGGGCTGTACCCCGGCGCAACTCGCGCTCGCGTGGGTGCTCGCTCAAAGCGCGAATATCGTTGCGATCCCCGGGACCAAGCGCAGGTCGTATCTCGAAGAGAACGTGGGAGCGCTCATGATCAACTTGAGCGCGGACGACCTGCGAAGGATCGAACAGGTGGCGCCTCGCGGCACCGCTGTCGGCGATCGATATCCGGCGGTGACGATGCGCTTGATCAATGGCTAGAGCCTCCCAGACGCGACGTCGGGCGGATGTTGCGAGCTGGGCAAGTCGGGCGTTTTGAGCTTTACACGTAAATCGAGACCGTCTATGTAAAGCTAAGAGCTCGAGATGGCGAGAAAAAGAATAGCCACATTCGGCGGCGGATGCTTCTGGGGCGTCGAGGCCGCGTTCCGTCAGCTCGACGGCGTGATCGCTGCGACCTCCGGCTATATGGGCGGTTGGCCCAGGCATCCGACCTATCGCCAGGTCTGCTCGGACCAGACCGGCCACGCTGAAGTGGTCCAGGTGGAATACGATCCTGCGCTGGTGTCGTATGAGCAGCTCCTGGAGCTGTTCTGGGAGATTCACGATCCGACCACGATGAATCGGCAGGGGCCCGACGTTGGCACCCAGTATCGCTCCGTGATCTTCTACCATGACGCCCGGCAGAAGGCGGCGGCAGAGGCGTCGCTGAAGCGCCTCGATGACTCGGGCGAGCTTGGCAGACCCGTCGTCACCCAGGTAGTCCCGGCCTCAATATTCTACCGCGCCGAGGAATACCATCAGCGTTACTACGAGCGCATGGGAATCGCGCCGCACTGCGGCATCCGCCGTCCCCGGATGGCCGCCGACTAGCCATATAGCGAAGCGCGCGCGGCCGGGCCGCCGGCGCGTGGCGTTCAGGGCAGCAGGAGCAATTTTCCCACCGACTGGCGCGATTGCAGGTAGCGAATCGCCTCGACCGCGTCGGCCAGCGCAAATCTCCTGCCGATGGGCACCGTGAGCTTGCCCTCGCGCGCGAGGCGAAACACGTCGTCCAGGCCGCGGCGATGGATCTCGTGCATCCCATACACCATCGGCACCGCGAAGCCGCTTATCTTGAGCGCCTTGCCGAACAGGCTCATCGGATTCACCGGATCGGGTATTCCTCCGGCGCGGCCATAGAGCACCAGGTGTCCGAACGGCGCGAGGCACTCGAGTCCCTTCGCCATCGTGGGTTTGCCGACCGCGTCCAAAATGAGATCGACGCCGCGCCCGTCGGTGAGGCGCATCGCCTCCGCGGCGAAGTCGTGAGTTGCATAGTTGATTACTTCGTCGGCGCCGAATTTTCGCACCAGCTCGATTTTGTCATCGCTGGAGACGGTGCCGATGACTTTTGCGCCGCCGGCTTTCGCGATCTGGACGGCGGCGATGCCGACCCCGCCAGCCGCTGAATGAACGATCACGGTTTCTCCCGGCGCCGTCCGATGGCAGCTATGGAGCAGGTGCCACGCGGTGAGCACCGCGATGGGAAAAGCGGCGCCCTGCTCGAAGTCCATGAAGCCGGGCAACGGCATCGCGCGCGATTGGCGAATGCGCGTGTACTCGGCATAGGCGCCCATCCCGATGTACGCGACGCGCGTGCCGGGCGTGAGGCCTTTTACGTCGGGCGCCACGGCTTCCACCACGCCGGCCGCTTCCATGCCGGGAGTGTCCGGGAACACCGGCTTGACGAGGTATTCGCCGCGGAGAAAAAGCGTGTCGCCAAAATTGACGGCGATCACGTGGTTTTTGACCAGGATGGTTCCGGGGCGAAGGTCGGGCCTCGGCACGTCGCGCAACTCCATCACTTCCGCGCCGCCGAGCCGGTCGAATTGGATCGCTTTCATTGGTTGCGCCTCACTGTGTATCGAAGGAAGTGGATGCCCCTTGCATGGATGTTGGGGCTACGCGCGCGTCGCGGGCGCAATCACGGAGTCCAGAAACTCGACTGACCTGAGCTTGCGATCGACGACCGACGCGATGAAGCGCGCGATTGCGAGCGCGCCGTCGGCGCCCGCCGCGGTGGCCGCCGCGGCGTCCGCCAACGGCATCCCTCCCAGTTCGACCAGCGCCGCCGCGCTGGCCGCGCCAAGCCGGATGCCGCCTTCGGGCGCGCGCTCGCGGCATCGTGCGCAAACGATCCCGCCGCGCCCGATGATGAAATAGACCGCCGCCGGCCCGGCCTGAGTCTCGGCGCACACGCGGCAGCGGTCGAACTGCATACCGAATCCCGCCCATCGGAACAGCCTGAGTTCGTAGGCCTGGCGCAGCGCCGTGTTGGCCGCGCCCACTGCGAGCGCGGCGAGCGCCTCGGCCAGCAGATGGTAAGCGCCGGACGCCTCCGCATCCTCGGACGTCAGCGCTTCCGCCAGTTCCAGCATGTAGGCGCCGAGCGCGAGGCGGCCGAGGTCGTCCTCCAGGCGGAACGGTTGGAGGTCAGCCGCTTCGGCACGCGTGATGAAAACGAGCTGGCCGTGCGGGCGGCGGCGAAAATACAGCATCACGTGCGAGAACGGTTCGAGCCGATGCTCGAAGCGCCGGCGCGAGGCCTTGGCGCCCTTGGCGATACCGCCGAGCTTGCCCGCCTGCTCGGTGAGCAGGGTCACGATGCGGTCGGACTCCAGGTAGTCGCGGGTGCGGAGCACGATCGCGGGGGTGGCTTCCTCGGCTGGCATCTGCGGCGCGCGCTTTGCGAGGCTCCCGGCTACATCCGGCGCAGCAGCGATTGCTGGATTTCCTTGATCTGCGAACGCATCGTCTCGACGCCCTGCACGGTGCGCCCGCTCTCGACCGCTTCGCGCACCAGGTGGTCAAAGCGGACCAGGATGTTGGCGATCTTGGTGTGGGCCTCGACCATCGCGCGGCTGCGCAGCTCTTCGCTCTCCCATCGGCGCTCGGCGTACTCGCGCAACTCCTGGCTCTGAATCAACAGCTCGCGCGCCTGCTCCTCGTAGCCCTTGACCAGCCGATGAATCGCGTCGCGGACCTTGGGATGCTCCTCGGGATCCTTCCACAGCACGTGCTCGAGGAAGCCGAGGTCGTCCTCGGTGACGATCGCGCGGCCGCAAAGCAAGGCGTGCGCGCGCAACACGTCGAGCGAGTTGCGCCAGCGCCGGTCGGAGACCACTATCTGCTGGCGTCCGAGCTCGCGGCGCAACTCGGCGATGGCGGTCAGCACGCTGCCCGGGACTTCGACCGCGCGGGTTTGAGTGCGTAACTCGTCAAGCTCGGCGAAGCTGAGCATGGTGCGCGCGGATGAGCGCGTCCCCTCGAGCATCTTGAGGAAACGGAATTCCTCGACGATGTAGTCGACGGTGAAGCGCAGCATGAAACGGTCGTAGAGCGCGGTCAGCTCTTCTTCATCGGGCAGCTCGTTGGAAGCCCCGAACATCGTGATCAGCGGCACGCGTACGCGCTCGCGCCCGTTGTGGAACAGGCGCTCGTTGATGATGGTCAGGAGCGCGTTGAGTATCGACGAGTTGGACTTGAAAATCTCGTCGAGGAACGCGATGTGCGCCTCGGGCAGCTTGTGCGAGGTCACGCGCCGGTAGTCGTCATGCTCCAGGCCGCTAAGGCTTACCGCGCCGAAAATCTCTTCGGGCGTGCTGAACTTGGTGAGCAGCCACTGAAAATAGTCGGCGCCCTCGATCCGCCGGCACAGTTCGTCGGCCAGCATCGACTTGGCCGTGCCGGGCGGGCCGATGATGAGCACGTGGCTGCCCGAAAGCAGGGCGCAGAGCGCGCCGTCGATCAGTTCCGCGCGTTCCTGGAAATTGTGGTTGAGTTCCTCGCGGATGCGCGCGAGGCTGGCCGTCGCGTTGGACATCGATACCCCAGGCGCGCTCTCGCGCGCGCTGCAACTGGTCCGATGGCGCACGCTTGCGCGCCGCCAAGGGCAGATTCAGGATCAGGATCAACACCAATTCTTAGCAGACCGCGCTCGCGCGCGCACGACGGTGTCGCGCCGCCCGTGCTTGCCGGGGATGGCCCGAGACGCTACAAGGGATACCGGTTCGCTTCCCCGATGACAGTGCCGCGTAGCCAAACTTTCAAGGACCGGGCGCTTTGGGCGTGGCGCTCGACCCGGTTGTTCGCGATTCTCCTGGCAATAGTCGCGATCATCATCGGTGCGCATCTGCGCTTCGATCATTTAACCCGCTTCGAGATGAACGGGGACGAGGCGGCGTCCTGGGCCGCCGCTTCCGCGCCCAGCGCGCAACAAGTGGGCCAGATAGAGCGGCAACTCGATCCGGGCAAGCTCGCGCTCTATGACTTGATGCTGCACGAATGGATCGCGGTCTTCGGCGACAGCCTGTACGCGATGCGGGCGATGTCGGCCGCCCTGGGGACGATCGCTATAGTTCTGGCTTTCGTCGCGGTGCGCGAGGTCTACCGTTCGCTGGCCGACCAGCCGGACGGGCCGGTCGCCGCCGCATTTGGCGAGCTGGCGGGAGCTTTCGCCGCGCTTCTGTACGCCACCGATCTCGAGATGGTGCTGTCGGACCGCACGGTCAGGATGTATCCGCTGGTGATGTGCGCGGAACTTCTGCAGATCACATTTTTCGTGCGCGCCCAGCGCCGCGGCGGGATGCTGAACTACGCCGGTATCGCAATTTTCACCGCCGCGATGGTCGCCTGCAATTTCACCTCGACGTTTCTGACGATGGCGGAAGCGCTGTGGCTCGGCTGGCTGCTGCTCGCGGCGCGCTGGGATGCGCAGCCGCGGCGGTTGGCGGTGTTTCGTCCCGGCTTTGCGGTGGCGGCGGGAATCGCGATTCTAGCGCCCTGGTTGTCCGGCGCGTTTGCGTCTTCGCGGGACGCGGTGAAAGAGGGCGCGATCGACTGGATCAGACTGCAGCCTGTCTCATGGCCATACACGACGCTGCGCCACTCCGCCGGCGGCCACACGTTGTTCCAGATATTTGTGGTGCTGGCCGTCTTCGGTATCTGGCGGCAATGGCGCTCGGCGCGGCTGGTTATCGAATTTCTCGCTCTGTGGACGCTTGGCCCGATGCTGGTGGTGATGGCGCTGACGTATCTCGTTCACCCGCTCGAGTTTCAGCGATACGTGCTCATAACCTTCGTCGGGATGATCGCTTTTGCCGCTTTGGGAGCCGCATCGGTGCGCTCCACCGGTTTGCGGCTGGTGCTCGCGGCACTGCTCATACATCTCTCCCTGCGTCCGGCGCATGTCCGACTCGAGCGCTCTCGTGAAGCCGCCTGGCGCGAGGCGACGCTGCTGGCTGAACAACGAACCCCGCGGGGGAGCAAGGTCGCGGTGTTTCCGTCCTGGTGCATCAACGTCGTGCGCTTTTACATGCCGCACGACCGCCGCGACGACGTAACCACCGCAGAATTGCCATGCGGCGCTGCGCCCGTGCTGGTGATGAGCGGGTTCAATATCTCCCCGCCGGCAACGCTCGCTAAGATGCAGGCTTGCTATCCGCGAACTCTCGCGGATCTGCCGTTGGTGCAGGTTCGTGCGCGCTGAGTGGAAGGTCCGCATTCCCTGCTTGCTGGGGAAGGCCCGAGGGGTTACAAGGGATCAAGCACTCCCCGCGCACTCTCCGCGCCGCCCGTGGCGCGCGCGCCTGTGAGGGTGGGGGGATGATCCGAGATGCGGGAACCGCCGCGATGCGAGGGCCGCCGAGGCACAGGGTCTCGCGGGTTCGGCAGGAGGACTGAAATGGACAAGGCGTTGGCAGGCGTAAAGGTCCTCGATCTGACGCAGTTCGAGGCCGGCACTTCATGTACCGAGATGCTGGCGTGGCTGGGCGCCGACGTTATCAAGCTGGAGACCCCGGGCAAGGGAGAGCAGGGGCGCTGGCAGTTGACCGAGAAGCCCGGCATCGACTCGCACTACTTCATGCTGCTCAACGCCAACAAGCGCTCGATCACGCTCAACCTCAAGGACGAGCGCGGCAAGAAAATTTTCATCGAGCTGTTGAAGAAGGTCGACATCCTGTCGGAGAATTTTTCGCTCGGCACGCTGGAGCGCTGGGGCTTCGGATGGGAGCGCCTGCACGAGATCAATCCACGCCTCATCTACCTGACTATCAAGGGCTTCGGCACTTACGGTCCGTATAGCAAATACAAGAGCTTCGACATGATCGCGCAGGCTTCGGGCGGCGCGATGGCGCTGACCGGGACGCCGGAAACTCCGCCGCTCAAGCCCGGCCCGACGATCGGCGACACCGGTACGGGGATGCACGCGACGATCGGCTTGCTGGCGGCGTATATCCAGCGCGAGCGCACCGGCAAAGGTCAGAAGGTCGAGCTTTCGATGCAGGATGCGATCCTCAACTTCTGCCGCGTGGCCATGATGGGCACCTACATCACGCACAAGCCGGTCCCGCGCATGGGCAACCGGATAACCTCCGGCGCTCCCGCCGACACCTATCCTTGTGCTCCCGGCGGAACCAACGACTACGTATACATCCTGTGCACGACGCCGGAGATGTGGACCAACCTGTGCAACGCGATCGGGCGGCCGGAGATGGCCACGGACGAGCGCTTCAAGGATCGCCGCTCGCGTCTTCATCACGTCGAAGAATTGACCGCGGCGATCAACGCGTGGACCACCCAGCACACCAAGCACGAGGTGATGCGGATGCTGGGTGAGGCCGACGTGCCCTGCGGCAAAGTGCTCGACAGCGTCGAGCTGCTCAACGACCCGCATCTGCGCGAGCGCGGGATGATCGTCACAGTGCAGCATCCGGTGCGCGGCGAATTCACGATGCCGGGATGCCCGGTGAAGCTCGAGGATTCGCCCGTCGAAGTCCGGCGCGCGCCGCTGCTCGGCGAGCACAACAACGAAGTCTTCGCCCAGTATCTGGGGTTCGACGCCACCGAAATCGAACGTCTGAAGCAGGAAGGCGTAATCTAGGCCCACGCTTGCGCCGGCGCGATGTTCGCTTTTACTCTGCCGATCGCGCCGGGCGCGGCGACACTTTGCGTGATCGCAAAGCCTGCGGGTGGCCCTCATTGCCGCGGGCATAACCGATGACATTGACGGATCCGTTTGGCGCGGCCGAGCTGCTCAAGAAGGAGGGCCCCGATTTGCTGCGCGCTTTCATCCGCAGCCATCGCGGCGCGGTTGGCGCGGACCTGCGCTTCGAGGCGATGTTCAGCCGCTCCAGCTCGGCATCCGACGGTGAGGCGCGATCGGCTCACGAGGGCGAGAGCGCCGGGTTCGGCGTGAACGTGCGGGTCAACGAACGCGCCGGCTCCTCGAGCACCGGCCAGACCGGCGTCGAACTCGGCCGCCTCGCGCTGCGCCCGGCCCCGCTGCTCGCCGCCATCCGCGCCGGTCTGACCGAAGCCTACGAGCGGGCGCGGCTTGGCGCGCGCGAGAAGGCCGCTCTGATGCGCGCGCTCGATGGACGTTCGGGACTCGCGCGGAGCCTCGCGATGGCGCCGCCGGCGCCCCGCGCCGCCGTGCGCGACGAGGTTGCGGCGGTCTATCGGCGCGACCCGCGCACGCTCGACCCCGGCGAACTGAAGCGTCTATGCCGCGAGGCTTCGGCCCGCGTCGCCGGACTCGGTCCGGAAATCGCCTTCAACGCCGTGGCCGCGCTGAGCGAACTGCGCGAAGAATTGTTCATCAGCAGCGAGGGCGCTCTGATCAGCCAGGGCTTCGCGTTTTCGCAAGGTGATTGTTACGTCGTCGCGCAAAGCGGCGACGGCCATCAGGAGATCTACGACACCATCGGGCAGCAGCGCGGACTGGAGTGCCTGGCCGAGGAATGGCACGGCGAGCTGATGCCGAATCCGGACCTGCTCACGTTCGCGGCCGAGCTCGCAGGCGAGGCGCGCGAGCTGGCCGCGGCCCCGGCGCTCAAGCCGCCGGACGCCGAAATCACGGTAGTCACCGATCCGCATTTCAACGCGCTGGTCGCGCACGAGATCATCGGCCATCCGAGCGAGGCCGACCGGGCGCTCAAGATGGAGGCGGCGTACGCGGGGCGGAGCTGGTTTTTGCGCTCGCTCGAGGACAACGAGGTCGGCCGCCAGGTCGGCTCGCCACTGATGAGCGCCTGCTCCGACCCCGGCCTCGAAGGCTACGGCCATTACCGCTACGACCATGAGGGGACGCGCGCGCGGCGCGTGACGCACGTCGAAAATGGCGTGTTCCGCGGCTTTCTCAACTCGCGCGACACGGCCGCGGTGCTCGGCGCGGAGCCCAACGGCTCCGCGCGCGCGAGCGAGGTCTTTTACGTCCCGCTCATCCGGATGTCGAACACCTTCCTGCTGCCCGGCGAGAGCGACCCGCACCGGATCATCGCCGACGTCGAGCACGGCTACTACGTATGCGGCAGCGCGGTCCCGTCGATCGCGGAGTCGCGCGAGAACTTCCGCATCTCGGCGCGCCGGGTTTACGAAATCGACCACGGCCGCCTCGGCCGGCTCTATCGCGCGGGCAGCGTAATCGCCGACTCCAAGGAGTTTTTCATGCACGTCGACGCGGTCGGCAACGATCTGCGCCTCATCGCGATCCCCAACTGCGGCAAGGGGCAGCCGATGCAGGTCAAGCGGATGTCCAACGGCGGACCGACGCTGCGCTCGCGGGCGCGGCTGGGCGGAGGATGAGGCGCGGATGCGTGCGGCGGCGGAACTGAAAAACTTCGTGCGCGAGGCGCGCGCGATGCTCGGGCGCGAGCGCGACCTGGCCGAGTTCGAGATCTATTGCGCCTCGGCTGAGCATCGTGTGGCGCGCCTCGCCTATACCTCGGACATTCCGTGCCACGGCGTCGAGGAGCTGAAGTCGCACGTGGCCGACGGCTTCACGGTGCGAATCGTGATGCGCCGCGACGCGCGCGAGATCGGGACGGCGACCGAGGCTGGAGATTTGAGCCTCGAGGCGCTGCGGGCGGCGCTGGAGCGTGCACGCAGCGCAGTACTCGTCGATCCTCATTTTCCCGGGCTGCCCGGGACGCCGCATTTTCCCGCGGTGCCCAATACCCCGCGTAAACTCGGGCACAGCCCCGCCGACGCAGCGGACGACGGCCTCATCCGCGCCGGGGACGGCGCACTGGTCGAGGCGGCGTGGCGAATCGTCGGCGGTGCGCTCGACGCTTTCACGCCGCCCGTGGCGATGCGCGGCCGGCCTCCCGGCCTGGTGCTGGGCGGCGACGTCTCGATGATGCGCGATCGGATGGCGCTTGCGAGTTCGAACTTCGACGACATGCGAACCGAGGCCGGCGCGCACTTCACCTGCACGGTGACGGCGCTGATCGAAGCGCTCGGCGCCAAGGGCACCGCGTCGGCGCTTGGCGCGACGTTAAGCGGGATGCGCGCGGCGGCGGCGCGGGCCGGGAGCGACGCGGTTGCGCGCGCGCTCGCGCTCGGCGGCGGCGAACGGCCGCCCGGCGGAGTCTATCGCGTGGTGTTCGGTTCGCAGCCGGTCGCGGAAGTACTCAACTACATGGTGGTGCCGTCGCTCTCGACCGGCGCGTTTCACACCGCCAGCACGGCCTATCATGGACGCTTCGGCGCGCAGGTGATGGACGCGCGGCTCAGCCTGTCGGATGACCCCGCGCCGGCACGCGGTGCGATTCGCCGCCGGCTGACCTGCGAGGGGCTGCCCGCGCGCCGCACGACGATGATCCGGGACGGGCGGCTGGTCGGGTTGCTGTCGAATTTTTACGACAGCCATCGGCTGGCGACCGACGAGCATCGCGCGGAGAAGCTGGGGCCGCTCGGCGCCGGGCAGACAAGTTTCCCGCCCAACAGCGGATATCGCCTGGGCGAGAGCGCGGTGCGGCGCTTCGACGCCAATCCCGGCTCGGCCGCGACCAACGTGGTGATGCGCGCGCGCGGCGGGAAAAGTGAACGCGAGTTGATCCGCGCGGTGGGCGAGGGCATCTACGTCGGCCGCGTGTGGTACACCTATCCGATAAACGGGCAGCGCGCGGGCGACTTCACCTGCACGGTGAGCGGCGATTCCTACCTGATTCGCAACGGCGTGCTGGCCGCGCCGCTCGCGCCCAACGCGCTTCGGATCAACGCCAACATCGAGCAGGTCTTCGCTCATCCGATCGCGGTCGGCAGCCGTGCGCAACCGGCGCTGGTATGGGGCGCGCCGGAGGCGTACTACACGAGCGCGCTTGCGGCCGCGGATATTCCGTTCGCCGCGATCGAGGCGTCGCAATCATCGATGGAATAGTGATGCCTGCGTCTGTAAGTTTTTGCGGTTCGACGCGATTTTTATCAGAGTGGAGGCCGCTGCGGCCGGAGTCGAAAGATCCCGAGTTTTTCCAGGAGATCTTTCGACTCGCGCAGCGCGCGCTTAGGATGACACCAACCGCTGAGGCTACGGAACCTTCATCTTAGGGCCGGCGCTGACATCGCCCGAGAGCTTGATGTCGTCCTTGTAAACGTCGGTCCATTGCTTGAACCCGTTGGGGTCCCATCGATGCCACACGCCCTCGCGTTTGCCGTTGCGGTACTCGCCCTCGATCGCCTTGGCGCCGTTGGCGTACCAGCTCGTGTGCATCCCGTTCTGCACGCCGTCGGTGTAATGGTCGACCGAGGAGCGCTGGCCGTTGGCGTGCCACATCGTCCATTCGCCCGACTGTTTTCCGTCGTGGTAGTAGCCTTCGATCATCCTGGCACCACTGAGATTGTACACGACGAAAACACCGTCCTTGACCGGTACTCCGCCGACATCCTTTTCGCACCAGATTTCCGTGCCTTCGGGCGGCGGTGCGCCCTTGAGTTCGGCGCCGTCGGGGCAGCTCTTCGGAACGGCCGCGAGCTTGTTCGCGTCCGTGAATTTGCATCCGGCGGGAGCGAGCGCAAGCGGGATCAGCAAGGTCAGCGCGGCCATCCCGGCCGCGAGGCGATGCACTCGACGAACAGGCTGGGCAACCATCGTAGTCCAAGCTTACACGGTCCGCGCGCGAGCGAAAGCGGTCCGCATCCTGTCACCAAGCGTCAACGGTAAGGGGCGATGAGACGGTTGTCTCATCGCCCCCGTTTTGTGCGCCCAGCATGGCGCGTGACTTAAGAGGTGGAAGTCCTCTGTGCGAGCAGGCCGCGTCGAGCACTAGCGAAGCGCAAGGGCGTCATCGTGAGATGGGGTCTGGAGGAAGCGTGGAGCAAA
>Ga0307373_10000094_pt1 | contig 146960 bp, 101 predicted proteins | sample OX2MG_FD_202534 | JGI IMG/M metagenome (GOLD analysis project Ga0307373, IMG submission 202534) | Soil microbial communities from Risofladan, Vaasa, Finland - OX-2 | ecosystem: Environmental > Terrestrial > Soil > Coastal area > Acid sulfate soil | place: Finland: Risofladan, Vaasa... | reverse complement strand
GGAACCGAGGCCTGCTTCGATGCTGGAAACCGGGATGCCTTCCAAGACTTCTCCAAGAGGCCGAATCGACGGCCGGCCAAGCTCACGGATAATCGCATAAGCCGTATCTCCGCCAAAGACGACCAGCGCGTCCGGTTTTTTCTGAGCCAGGAGTTCGCGGACGATTTTGCCGGCGCGCCCGGCGAAATCGTCCGCCGTATCCGATGAACGATCGGTGAGTTCCAGAATGGCCCATCCGCCTTTCTCAAGGATCTGTGGGATTTCGGCGGGAGCGGCGGCCACAAACCCGTTTTGAGCGGCGTGCCTCAATTGCTCTTTGGAGACCTTGTTGCGGCTGCCACTGACAACCAGGCCGTTCCGCAAGTTGCGCGGCAGCGCCGGGGAAGGTTGCGAGGGTGTCATGTGATCTGCAAGGCTTGCGGCGAATGCGGCCGGCCCTGCCGCAAGGCGCAGCTTATCGGAGCGGGCAAAGGCCCGGGCGGCTTGCGCCACCTGTTCGTCGGTTTCGGAGTCGCACACATAGATGGCGGAAGAATCCGCGCGCTCCACGGCATCGTAGGCGATTGAAAAAACCGGGACGGAGCATTGGGATCGGATCATTGCCGGAATGGAACTTTCCCGCACGGGATTGAGTTCGTCATCTGCAAATTCGGTTTCTCCAACGGGCACGCCGTGGACGTAGAGCGTGCCGCCTCTGACAGTTCGTCCCATCTTCGGATACGCGGGGACGTAGAGCAACGGGGAATCGGGCCAGGCTTTGAGCAGCGCTGCAAGTTCGCTTGCGATGTTGCCGCGCAAGGTGGAATCTGTTTTCTTATACACGCGCGAAAATCCATTTTGATGAGCCGACCCCGCCCATGCGGAGACTCTTGCCGCAGCTTCGCCTGACCCAAGGTGCCGCGTTTCGGAATCAATGACCATGGCTTGTATCGCAGTGATCCCTTCGCAGTCTGAGAGATTCATCTCGGTGGTGACGCTCGTCCGGACGCCCCGGGAGCCCCATTTGGCTCCAACTTCGAGAGCGCCGGTCAAATCATCTGCGAGAACGAGAATTCGGTCGTCGGAGTTCATAGTTTAGTTTTCGGGCTTGGCGGAAATGATTCCATTCCTGAACTGGTACTGGCCGGTTACATGACCGGATTGATCCCACAAGGTGGCGGGGCCGTTTGCGACTTCTTTTTGCCATTCGGACTGCTGCTTCTTGCGCCCGCTGGGCCAGTAATGAGTCCACACGCTCCCGCCGCTTGCTCGGTGGTCCCATTGCCATATTTTACGGCCTTGGGGAGACCAGTAGGTTTCGGTCCCAATCTTTGAGCCGTCGCGGTAATCCACCTGATAAGCCTTGGCGCCGTTCGCGTAATACCAGGTTTCCAGACCGTTCAGTTCATAGCGGCCATCCGGCTCGATTTTTCCCGTCCAGGCGGCCTTGAGTTTTCCGTCCGGATAAGTCTCCCTGCCGTGGACGACTTTGCCGGGGCCGGTTGGGGCAGGCGTCGCGCCGCGGTCATCCGAGAGAATCCAGGCCTCATTCATTTCGAACTCCTGGGCCGGGTGGTTCATGCTGGAAATCAGGTAGATCACGCCGTTCGGACCCTGGGCGGCCACGGCATAACCGAGTGTGCCGTATCCGACCTGATTCTTTTTGTGCCAAGGTCCTCGCGGAGTCACGCGGTACATTTCATGGGGCAGGGCAGTGGCAAGACGCTTGATTTTCCAGGTTCTGCCCTCGTCGCTGGAAAGAGCCACAAAGGCGCCGCGCTCGTTTACGGCGGCGGGAGATCTTTTATTCAGATCCTGGAAGTCGGAAGCAAAAAAGAGCTTGCCGTCCGCCAGACGGATGATAGTGGGGCGCTGGTTGTAGCCGAGCGCCGGGAAAGGACTTTGGCGGACGGTCCAGGTGCGCCCGCCGTCATGGGAAATAGACTCCGGCATGTAGCCGTTGATGTTGGTGTTCTTCCCGCCCATGCCCAGGATGCCGCCGTCCTTAAGCAGCACGAAGGTGGTATGGCGGCCGCCGGTGCGGCCGAGCGTATCCTGCCAGGTTTTACCGTTGTCGTGGCTCGCCCACAAAACGGACTCGCCGCCCGATGCGTCCGTGGCGACGTACATTGTGCCGTGGGGGCTGCGGAAAGCGCTGGTGATCGGCTGCGGGCTGTACCCGCCGACGGTGCCGATGAGAGTGGGGAATTTTATGGGGCTCCAGGTGGCGCCATTGTCTGTGGACGACGTCCAACGGAAGGGAACACCCACCAGTCCGATGCCGCCGCCGAAGAAATTGACTTTGTCGCCTTCCGTCCAGAGCAGGGCGGATTGCTCGTTGACGTCGGCAAAGTCATAGAAGAGATTGGGCGGGTCCCAGTGATTGGAGCCAAAGCGCAAGCGCGTCGCAATGAAGCTGGTGCTGGGGGCATATTCGGCGCCTCCCGGCGAGGAAGAGAAGAAGATGGCCAGCAAGTCCCCGTTCGGCAACACGGCGAGTCCGGGTGAATGGTTGTGGTCGTTGATGCCGCCGCCAAAGCCAGCCGCCTCGATTTCAAGCGTCGAGGCGTTTTCCGGCGGGATGGGAAGCAACGCTCGTTGCTGGAACCAGGGCTTGTCCGGATCGGGGCCGGCCGCTACAGGGACGCTGCCTGAGTTTTTGGTGAAACGGCGAACGAATGGAATGTGCTGAGGCCAGGGTTTTGTGTCCGGCATGGGAGCCAGAACGATCCGGAAACCGATCACTTCCTGGCCGTGATAACCGGGAGCCACGCTTGCGCGGTTGGCGCATCGCCGGTAGAAGGGCAGAAAGGTATCATCTTCCTTTTTGCCCCGGCGCGCAGCCATAAATCCGCCGCCACGCACCACACGCGAAAATCCGTTGGCAGGACCCACCGGGTCCGTCAGAGATTTATCCGGATAGGGCCCGTACCAGTCAAGCACCCATTCCGGGACGCCGCTTTCCATGTTTTCAAGTCCCCAGGCGTTGGCTTGGCCGGGCTGGAGAGGCTGCTCGCCTGATGAAAACGGAGCGGTCGATCCTGCGCGGCAGGCGTACTCCCATTCCGCTTCCGTGGGCAAACGGTAATTGCGGTGCTCCTTGCGGCTGAGCCATTGGGTGAACCGGACTGCGTCATTCCAGCTCATGCCGCTCGCAAAGGGTGGAAACTGGCCTTCATTCTCGTAGGACATCTGGAAGTCCTGATACTGCCTTGCGGTGATCTCAGTTTCGGACATGTAGAAGTCGTGGGAGAGGGTGACTTCATGGGCGGGCCGCTCGTCGTAATGGAGGCGGGCAAGGAACTGGTCCGGCTGGTAGCGAGTTGGCGGTTCAAGATCGCCCATGCGGAACTTGCCCACCCGAATGCGAATCATTTTGACGCCAATCGAATTCACAAACTGCGAACCTTGAGGTTCCGGCCGGAGACGGGCCCGGCCTGAAGCAAGCGTTCGAAATCCTACGGTCATAAGCGCCAGCAGCAACACTGCACATGCCCATCGAATTTTCAGCTTCATTCCACCCCCTTGTCGAGAACCTTGAATGCGTTTATGGATTGAATCCTCTCCAGGCTTGCCTGTCGCCAATACAACCTGCATATCTTCTTGCAATACGAAGGCGAGTGCAAGGCCTTCCGGCTTTATCCGAACAAGCCGGGTATTTTGACCAGGGGGAGGATTGCGTCGCTGGTCCGGCAACAAAACATGCGCGCAAAGGGTATGGAGATCGTCTAGAATTACGCCAGGATCTTCTCAACGACCCGTGCTCAGCCTGCTTCTCCCGCCGTTTCGAGCGCGGATGGCTGAAGCCGGCAGCAGGGAGCGCAGATGGCGTCAAACGCGGAAAGAGAGTTTCTGCCTGTCGAACTGATTCTGAACCCTAACTGGTGGAATCATGCGGCGGGCATTTCGTTCGAGGAGCCGTTTTACCTTGACGCAGCAACGCGCATTCAGAATGACGTTACCATGCGGCGGGTGCTGTACGAGCGCTTCGGGGATATGGGCCTGGGGGAACCCGATCCGCAGCCGCGTCCCGTGATCGGCTCTCCGTACGTTGCCGGAGGCTTTGTCGTTCCGGCGTTGCTCGGCGCTGAAATCAAATTCGAGTCCGCGGCCGCGCCCCAGCCGCTGCCTGTCCATATTAATTCCCATCAAATCGAGACTCTCGAGAAACCTGACTTTCGCGAGCTCTGGCCGGTGCGCCAGATCATCGAAGACATGGACAGGCTTGAGGCGCAGTTCGGGCCGGGCGCTCTGGTTGGCGATTTGAACACCGACGGCCTGTTGAATGCCGCTTATCACTTCTGTGGACAGGAGCTCTTCCTTGACTTCTACGAAGCGCCCGAACGCGTGCGCCGGCTGCTGGAAATCATCGGAGAGCTGATCGTCGATGTGGCGCTCTACATCCGGTCTCGAACCGGAAGCTGCTCCGTCTCCGTCAACCCCATGGTCGGACGCGTTGACCCGGCCATCTTCCTGCATGCCAACTGTTCCGTGCAGATGATTTCGCCCTCAAGCTACCGGGCGATTCACCTGCCGGTGGAAATGCGGATGGCCCGGCGCATCCAGCCTTATGGAATTCATCACTGCGGAGAAAATATGCACCGGATTGCCCCGGTCTATGCGGGGTTGCCGGCTGTTTTTTTCGATGTCGGCTGGGGCTCTGATGTCGCCGCCTGCCGCCGGGCGCTTCCCAACGCCTTCCTGAACCTTCGGCTCAGCCCCATTCGGATGCTGCAATGCACGCCTGCGGAGATTGCGGCGGATACGGAAAATCTTTTGCGGGCCGCCGGCCCGCTTGAGAACGTCGGGATCTGCTGCATCAATATGGACCACGGGACTCCCGACGAGAATATCTTCGCGATGTTTGACGTTGTCCGGCGCTATCGGGGCTATGGCGCTTAAGGCGTGTGTGGTTTCAGATCATCTGATATTTTGCGTGTCAGCGAGGCGCGTGAATCGAAGGCCCATCGCCGCCTCGATCACGACATTCGTCGGCTCTGCTCTTGACGGTTTGTTGATTCCTAGGCACTATCAAAGAACACTGTAAGATCGGGCCTGTAGCTCAGCTGGGAGAGCACCTGGTTTGCAACCAGGGGGTCAGGGGTTCGAGCCCCCTCAGGTCCACCAATTAAAGCCGGGGCTTAGTGACTTTCCGAACCCTCAAGTTTTTTCGACTGTAGTCGCCAGGGTGTGACCTGCCCTCTAAGTCCGCAAAGGAAAATGAAAAAAGGGACGGGGGCGTCGTGGCGACAAAGACGACTGCCTGGGGCGGTCAGAGCAAGCCAAGGTCGAAGAGCAGGATGGCCATGCAGGCGACGGCCATGCCTGCGCCAACCAGGATCATGTGCACAGCGCGCTTGCGCAGGCCGGTTTCCAGGTGCTTCTCCGTCTTACTGGAGATGACGAACTCTTTTTCGTAGGAGCCACTGGCCATCAGGTTGTGATCATTGGCGTCGATCGGGTGGGGGTTTTCCACACAGGTGCCGCTGATGTCGTATAGGCCGTCCGGCACCAGGCAATATTCCGTGAATAGATAGCGGCCGCTGGCGGGGCTCGGCTGGCCGGGCGTGGCGGCTTGATCCTGGCCCAGGGCCTTGGTGAGTGCGTCGAACTTGGGGGTTGATCCCGGCTTGCCGGCCATCTGTTCGGCGCGGCGCACGCCTTCCATGAATTCCTTGCTTCCCGGAGGGTGCTGGAGCGCCTGGAGCATGGTCTGACGCGCCTCTTCCTTCTCGGGGTCCGATTGCGGGCCCATCGATTCCAGGTGGCGCTTCATGCGCGGCCCCATCACGGTCATGACTCCGCGCAAGAATTCCGGAGTACCTGGAGGATGCTGGAATACGTCCTTCAAATTCTGCCGGCGCTGTTCGCTGGCGGAGCCGACCTGCTGGCCGGCATACCTGAGCCCGTGCTCGAACATGCCTCCCACCCAATGCGATTCCGCCCGGGTGACATATTCGAGCAACTCCTGCTGCGTGGCCGCAACGCCCGTGCCGGGATCGGCGCCTTCGCCGGCTTCACATGAGGCGGTCTCGGGCACGTCAAGCTCCGCTCCCTGCGCGTCGATCAGCACTTTGCCGGTGTCATCTGTGAGATGGAACCCCACGCCGTCCCAGTCGGTCTGATGAGGAACCCAGTAACCTTCGTCCTTGCCAGAATCCGCGTGCCATCGCTGGATGACGACCTTGTAGACGAAGCACGGGGTATGGCTGATGGGAGACTGAAGCGTCTTCTCGCCCTGAGCTTTTCCGTGAATCTCCCCGAAGCCCATGGGGATGCCGCGAATCGCAATCTCGGGCGTGTCGGCGAGCAGGAGGTAATTCCGGAACTGTCGGAACCCTTTGTAGAACATATACAGGCCGAAGAAGAATCCGACGACTGCATAGCCTTCGGAATTGTCGTGTGACATAAGGGCGACTCCCTGGGCAGATGCCAGCCAGACGGCCTGCTGCTTCTCACCGGGGTGGCCCAGCCTGGTTCTTTGAGGCTGCGCCGTTTGTGTTGATCAAGAAGACCCCACGGCGGATGCTCCAACGCCACGGCTGCTACTGCCTAATGAGATGAAAAGCAGCGGAGTTCAATAAGCAACTCTGCGCTGCATAGATTCTCACCTTGAGCGGTGAATTGTTTCCCGGCCGCTTTAAGATCTTGGACGCCGCCTTCGTGGAAACACTTCCTTGTTGAGATGCGCCTGGAAATTCGGTGACTACCGGGGCCGTACTTTAGCATTTTTGGGTGGCGAAGTATATGGAGATGTCGGGGATGTTGGGGAGGAGACAGACGCAGGAAAGAAGTAACCCCTCAGTTGCTCCGGGTTCCGCGCTTTCCGGCATGGTTTGATTCCACAGTTTTGATAATGATGACCATAAATATTACCTCCGCTTTTGCGTTTGAATTACTTGCTATAGTGCATGCATGTCGTCAATTGCTGCGCGGCTGGGAGAGCCCGGTCTTTTTGAAAATTACGATCTCGGGACGTTTTACGATGAGATGTTTAGTGCGCCGGATGTGCCGCGGCCTCACTATGCCAACGAAGCCGAACGGCTCACCGGAAAGGTGCTGGAAAGCCTGCGATACGACAAGATCGAAGACATCTTTGGCCGGGGGCTGCATTCCCAGATGAGAGCTTGTTGAAGATGTGCCGCGCGATCGACGAGGATATTGCGCGAACTTATTTCTATTACGCGGTGGTGGCATGAATCGTTATCACTTGATGCATGTTACGGAATTTCACTATGACGCGCCTGTCTCCGAAAGCTACAACGCGGTCTGCATGAGGCCGATGCACGACGACAATCAGAGTTGCCTTTCGTTCCGGCTTACCACTTCGCCTGCCTCGCGCAACACCGCTTACCGGGACGCCTTTGGGAACTGGGTGCATCAGTTCAATATCCTTTCCGAGCACCGGCACTTGACCGTGCGCTCGGAATGCGTGGTGCTTGCGCATAAAGTCCCATTTTCGGCGGACGCTTCGATCAGCCTTGAGGAGCTGAACGCGCAGCGGGATGAGTTGCGTGAAGAGTACTTCGACTTTGTTGCTGCCACAGAATATGTTCCTCACTTTCTTCCCGGGGTGGGTGAGTTGGTGGAACTTGCTGAGCAGACCGGCGGTGCAACCGTGGCGTCTTTTGCGCTGTCGGCCTCGGACTTGATTCACAAACGGTTTAACTACGTCAAGGGCGCAACGCACGTGCGCTCGTCCATCGAAGATGTTCTTAAAACCGGCGCCGGCGTCTGTCAGGATTTTGCCCACCTGCTGCTGAGCGTTCTGCGCCGACGGGGGCTGCCGGCACGGTACGCTTCCAGCTACATCGTGCCCAAGAAGACGGCTGAAGGCGTTGGAAACCTGGAAGAGGTGATTGGCGGACAGGCGTCGCACGCTTGGGTGGAAGCCTGGGTGCCGGGCTCGGGCTGGTTAGGGCTTGATCCGACGCTCGGTGCGCCGGTTGGTTTGAGGCACGTGCGGATCGGCTATGGCCGGGATTACGGTGACGTTGCGCCGGTTCGGGGAGTTTACAAAGGCGCTGCAGGCCAACGGCTATCCGTAGACGTCCGAGTGCGCCCAGCCTTGGACGACGATGGGCACGAACAGTTGCAGGAAATCGTGTCGAAACCGGCTGAACTGCCTCAATTAGAGCGGCTGCAACAGCCGGGGCAGCAGCAACAGTAAAGGCCGGAGTCCTTAACGACTACTCAATTTCTGTTTTTGAGAAAATCTCTTCCAGGCTTTCCGCAAGCCTGCCAAACAAAATTCCTCGAAGCCCGCTGCGTTTTTAAGTTCGATCGATTGGGAATCCCCTTCAGATGGTCCGTCATTTCAGAAGGATTGCGCAACGTATTGCGAGAAGGCGTTCGCCAGCCGCGTGGTGACAGGGCCGCGGACTTGGGGTATTTGCCTCGCGTCGATTTGGGAAACGGGTTGAACCTCCCGGGTTGTTGAGGTGATGAAGACTTCGTCGGCGGTGAAGAGGTCTTGAAGTTTTATGGGAGTTTCGCTGATGCGCATCCCCTGTGCGCCCGCGATTTCGAGCAATACGTTTCGCGTGACCCCCGGAAGGCAACCGGAGGAGATGGGTGGTGTTTTAACTTCGTTGCCGTCGACGGAAAAAATATTGGCAGCCGTGCACTCTGCAACCTCACCCCGCTCGTTGAGTAGAATCACCTCGTCAAAACCGCGGTGGGAGATTTGGTCAAGGGCCCAGACGTTTCCCAGCCACGATGTCACTTTTACCCCCGCGAGCGGACTTTGGGCGTGGCGGCCGTGCTCCATAACCGTCAGGCGAGCAGGGCCTTTGCGGTCTGGCAGGTCAGCAGTACAAATGAGCAAATCCACATTGGGCATGGGTTCGTCGCTGGCCCAGTAGCCTGCTTGGTTGTAAATAAAATAGATCCGCGCGCACCCTTGCTTGACTTGGTTGGTCTCGATCAGGCGGGCGAGGTGTTCGCGAGTGGCCGCAGCCTCATATTCAAACGGCAGCTTGATCCGGCCTGCGTCGGTCGCAAGCCGCTTCCAATGACGGTCGAAGGCGAAAGGCCTGCCGTCATAGAGGCGCATGGTGGTGAACAGGCCCCAGCCGTTCAAGAGCCCCGCCTGGCCCGGAGAAAAGCGCGCCTTTTCCACCGGAGTGATGCAACCGTTATGCCAAATGTATTTGTGCAACATGGAGTTCCCATCGCGATGCCGTTGGTTTCTGCAAGAACGCATCATATTGAATTTAACTCATAAAACTGTCAAGGTGGCCCCAAGAGTTTCATCCCGGCCATTAATCGGGACGAGGACTCCGACTCCCTTGATCGATCACGTACCCTCAAGGCTGCATGCTGTTCTCCTGCCTGAGCGGGGTGCAGGATGGGCGAACCTCCTGAAGTCTGTTGCCGTTGACTTGCTGGTTTCCCGAAATTCATGCGCCATTTGTTTATGCCGATTTATGATTTCATGTGCCATGCAAGTTTATACTGTTTTCAAGTTTTGGCAGAGAGGGAATGACGGATCTAGCGTTCGCAGCGACTTTCAGAGTTCAACCGTCGGGGGCAGGGAATGAAGATTGGAGTGATTTCAGACACGCATGGATATGTTGATCCGCAACTGGCCGACGTCTTGGCAGGAGTGGATGCCATCTTGCACGCGGGAGACGTAGGCTCTGAAACCGTTTTGGACGATCTTGGGCGCCTTGCCAAAGTCTATGCAGTCCGCGGGAATGTAGACATGGCGGAGATGAATTTACCACCCTCCCTGACCGTGCGGTTTGGGAACCTCGGCATTGAAGTCCAGCACCAGTTGTTGGTTCCGCAACACGAACTTGAAAAATGGGCGGACGGCGCCTTGCTTCAGAGGCTGATCCCGGAACGGAGCGCCCAATTCCTCAAGAGTTTTGATCCGGCCACCCGCGTGGTGGTGTTTGGCCACAGCCATCGCCCCTGCCTTCTTGCCGTGGGGCATTGCTTGTTCTTTAACCCGGGCAGCTCAGGGGCCAGAAGATTTTCCTTGCCCCGTTGCTGCGGCATACTTGAGCTCTTCCCTCGCGGCGTCCGAGGGTCGATAATAGGCCTAGAGGGGGAGAAAGCAAGTTTGCCCGAAAGTATCTGGCTGCCCCTTGGGGAGTAAGGCGATGTCTAAGCTGAAGAAAATCAAACGGGTCCTCGAGATCACGGCGACGGTGATTGTGGTTGCTCTTGTGGTGATTGAGAAACTGGAGAAAGTCTAACGCCGGGCGAAGCCTTTGATGGAAAAAGAGAACTGACTCTACAGATTGCCCTGAGTAGAACTGTGGATGTTGTCGGCAGCCCGGCAAAGTCGTTCAACCGTCTGCTTCTGTCCCAAAACGGCCATAACTTCAAATAACCCCGGAGCAACCGCCTGCCCCGTAAGAGCAACCCGAGCCGCATTAATCAGCAGTCCTGCCTTGATGCCTCTTTCTTCCGCGAGACCCCTTAGACATTCCTCGGTCTGTGCCACGTCAAACACTTCAATCTTTCCGAGTCTTTCCGCAAGTTGCCTTAGAAGATCGCCAACAGCCGGGTCTTTCCAGAATTTCTTCCGGGCTTCCGGAGCATATTCAAAGTCGTCGGTGAAGAACGCCCGGCTACCCTGCGAGAAATCCTTTAAAGTCCGGGCGCGCGTTTGGAGCAAGGCCAGCGTTTCGCGGAAGCGCTCCTCTGATGAAAGTGTTCGCGCCTTAATGCCGGCCGCGTTTAGTTCGGATTCGACTAGAGGCTGCAGGCGCTCCAAGCTCAACACACGCAAGTATTGGCTGTTCATCCAGGCCAGCTTTTCAGGATCGAAGACGGCGTTGGATCTTGATACCGCCGGGAGATCGAATTCGCGGACCATGGCTTCGATGGGAAGGATCTCTTCACCGCCTGGAGGCGTCCACCCCAGCAGGGCAAGAAAGTTGATGAGGGCTTCCGGCAGGATGCCTTGATCGCGGTAGGCCCCAACCGAAGTTGCGCCGTGCCGTTTGGAAAGGCGCTGGCGGTCCGGTCCCAGAATCAAGGGTAAATGTGCAAAGGCGGGCGTGTCCGAGCCGAGAGCCCGATAGAGGAGAATCTGTTTTGGAGTGTTGGAGATGTGATCGGCGCCCCGGATGACGTGGGTGATCCGCATATCCAAATCGTCCGCCACAACGCTCAGATGATAAGTGGGCTGTCCATCTGAGCGTAACAAAACAAAGTCTTCGATTTCCTGATTCTCCACTGTGATGCCGCCAAAAACCTGGTCTTCGAAGCCGGTTGTTCCTGTTTCGGGAACACGGAAGCGGAGCACGTGAGGCAGTTTTCCATCCAGCTGTTTTTGCCGTTCCGGCTCGGAGAGATTTCGGCATGTCCTGTCATATTTCCAGGGACGCCGGGAGTCGGCGTTCGAGCGTTTTGACTGAAGTTCTTCGGCCGTGCAGAAGCAGGGATAGGCGTGGCCCAGGCGTTCAAGCTCGGAAGCCAGCGTGCGGTAGCGATCCAGCCGGTCGGATTGATGGAACGGTCCTTCATCCCAATCGAGACCCAGCCATTGGAGGCTTTCAAGAATAGCAGTGACGAGCTCGGGCTTTGAGCGGTCGGCGTCGGTATCTTCAATCCGCAGGATCAGAACACCCTTTTGACGCCGTGCAAATAACCAGTTGTAGAGCGCCGTTCGGGCTCCGCCGACATGGAGATAGCCGGTGGGGGAAGGCGCAAACCGAACACGAATCTCAGCCATAGTTCAAATGCCCGCGAGGATGATCCCTCTACCCTGGCCGCCATCACAGGGTCAAACCATCCATCCTAAGCGATTTCTGGCGAGAATGCGAACCGAACGTTCATGGCCCCGAGGATTCAACCCCCGAGCCCATCCGATGTTGAAATCTGAGGTCGGCGTCCTATTCAGCCTTGAAGCGCAGGGGAGAGTAGGCTTCAAGCGGGAAAGAGGCAGAACCGGTCAGAAGGAGTTCGGAAATTAATTTGGCGGTGACGGGCGCCAGCAGAATTCCGTTACGAAAATGGCCGGTGGCAAAGACCAGGTTTTTCGCCTCGCCATAGCCCAGAATAGGGTAATGATCTTTCGTGTCGGGTCTAAGCCCGGACCAGGCGCGGCGAAAGGTGGCTTTCTTGATCAAAGGAGCAATCCTCGAAACTCCCTGAATGATCGATTCGAGCCCTTCTGCCGTGACCGCCTTTTCATATCCGACATATTCCGCGGTTGTCCCCGCAATCACTGTTTTCCCGCCGCGGGGAACTATGTAATGAATGCCCGCGCGGACGACGCACGGCAGTTCGTCGCGGGTCTCGAATTCGATGATTTGACCGTGGCAGGGTTCCATTTGCAGGGAGAGTCCTAAAGTTGACGCCAAGGACTTGGACCAGCATCCGGCGGCCAAGACAAAGCTATTCGCGGAAAAGGTCAAGGCGGTTCGTCCCTGGTCAGCGGTGGCATGGACACTTTCCACCCGGCCGCTTTGAAGCTCAAAGTCCGTCGCTGTGGTTTTCCAATAGAACTCTGCACCCAGCTTTTCTGCGGCTTTAACCAGAGCGCGAGCCAGGCGCTTGTTATCAAGCCAGTGGTCTTCGGGAACCAGGAGAGCGAGTTTGATTTGGGGAGAAAGCCCCGCGATGCGTTTCGCCGCCATCTCGCCCGTCAGTCGCTCGAGGGGCAGACCCAGGCGAACTTGATTCGTGTAGATGTGATCGAGTTCTTCGCATTCATGCTCGTCAATGGCGACAAGGAGCGTGCCGTCGCGCCGGTAGTTGATCTTCTCTTCACTGAGGTCCTCGACTTCCGTGGCGAAGCCCGGGTAGAGATCCCGGCTGGCCTTCGAAAGCTCGAAGAAAAGGTCGGGCTCCAGCATCTCGCCTTGGGGGGCAATCATGCCGGCCGCGGCTCCGCTTGCTTCAGCGCCGGGCTCGGCGCGGTCAATCACGGCAACCCTTACGCCAGATTGCGCCAGGCGAAACGCGATGGCGCTACCGATTATTCCGCCGCCTATAATCACAACGTCAGCTGTCCTCGTTGAATTCAAAGGGTCTGTCATTCGTTCTTTTCAGCCTCCAATCCACTGTTCGCCGTCGCGTTGAAAATCGCACGGCATGGTATTAAGCCCTTGATGAGTTTAACTCTTATGAGAGTTTAATTGCGGTAGTGTTGTAAACTCTATCACTGGAATGCGCACAAGAGCGATGGCTGGTCAGTTTAGTAAATGCCAAGATTCGAAAAACATTTATTTCGATGTCTTCGGACGCTCCGTAACCGAGGGGTGACCGACCGATGCGGGGCCTTCCATCTCAATTCATCTCGCGAGGCAACAATATGGATTTGAGCACCAAGTATGCCAAGAGTATCAGCCTGCTAGGATTTCTGATATTTACCTGGATGATTGCTATTCCGGGAGTCGCTCAGGAGCCGCAGCATCCGTGGATGAATAAGTCTCTTTCACCCGATGTGAGGGCCGATCTGTTAATCAAAGCGATGACGCTCGACCAGAAGATTCAGCTCCTTCATGAGAGCACTGCGGTGTACAAGCGGGGCGGGTGGGAATACGTTCCGGGAGCTTTGGGGGGCGATGGTTATGTCCCGGGAATTGCGCCTTTGGGCATTCCAGATCTTCAGCTGGTCGGCGCGGGGCTGGGGGTTACGAACTCGGGCCGGGGCCTTAAGGGGCGATCGACGGCGCTGCCTTCGTCGCTGGCGGAGACGGCGACCTGGGATCCGAAGGTTGCTGCCGAGTTTGGAACCGTGATTGGCAAAGAGACTCGCGACGAAGGGTTCAATGTTTCGCTGGGGGGCGGCATCGATCTTGCTCGCGACCCTCGAGGCGGGCGCAATTTTGAATACCATGGCGAGGACCCCATCCTGGCCGGGACGATCATCGCTCCGGAACTGAAAGCCATCCAGGATCAGGGTGTCATCGCGACCATCAAGCACTATGCGCTCAATGATCAGGATGCCGGCCGTTCCCACTGGACGAGTCCCATCCTCCACGTCGTTGAAGCTTCAGGCCGCTTCCTGGTAAGCGCGAACCTCGACGTCCGGTCCATGCGAGAAACCGACCTGCTGGCGTTCGAGATCGGGATCAAGGATTCTGGTGTGGGGGCTGTCATGTGTTCCTACAACCGGGTCAACGGCGTCTACGCTTGCCAGAACAGCTATCTGCTGAATGATGTGTTGAAAAAGGATTGGGGCTTCCAAGGCTGGGTTATGTCGGACTGGGGCGCCACGCACAGCACTGTCAAGGCTGCCTTGTCCGGACTTGACCAGGAGTTTTATGCATCCCGATACTTCGCCGGGGCGCTCAAGCGAGCCGTGAATTCAGACCTGGTACGGATATCCCGGATTAACAACATGGACCACCGCATCTTGCGGACGATGTTCTCGGTTGGAGTTATTGACAATCCTCCGGTCGTCAAGCCGATTGACGCGCAAGCGGATGCCCTGGTGGCGCAGCATGTCGAAGAGCAGGGAATTGTTCTGCTGAAGAATAGTGGAAACCAATTGCCGTTGAAACCTTCGGACCTTCGTTCGATTGCCGTCATTGGATCGCACGCAGACGTAGGTGTTATCTCGGGCGGTGGATCCTCGCAAGTCGATCCAGTCGGAGGAAACGCTGTTCCCGCTAAGGTTGTTCCCGGCGAGCAAGTGCTTTCTCCTGCGGTCTGGGATCCTTCATCACCGCTCAAAGCAATTCAAGCCCAGGCTTCGAATGTGACGGTAAAGTACAACGCTGGCACCGACCTCGCATCGGCTGCCAAGCTGGCCGCGGCGTCTGGCGTGGCAGTTGTATTTGTCCACCAATGGTCGGCTGAAGGAACAGATCTCCCGAACCTCATTCTTCCTGACAACCAGGATCAACTGATCGAGCGGGTCGCTGCCGCCAATCCGCACACAATTGTTGTGCTGGAAACGGGAGACCCTGTCCTCATGCCATGGATCAGCCGCGTGACCGCGGTGGTGGAAGCCTGGTACCCCGGCCAGCGAGGCGGGGAAGCCATTGCCAACATTCTGTTCGGCGCGGTGAATCCCTCGGGCAAACTGCCGATTACCTTTCCGCGCAGCGAGGCACAACTGCCTCGGCCTCGCCTCCCGATGCCGCCGCCCGGAGGCGGGTACTTCGATATCAACTACACGGAGGGCCTAAAAGTTGGCTATAAATGGTATGAAGCGAATCATATCCAGCCGCTGTTCCCGTTCGGGTATGGGCTTTCCTACACAGACTTTTCCTTTTCTGGCCTGCATGTATCTCCCACTTTGACGAACGGAAATTCGACCATCCAGGTAAGCTTTAACCTCCGGAATACCGGTTCGCGGAAAGGCGCGGAAGTCGCGCAGGTGTATCTGGGTTTTCCCGCAAGCGTCGGCGAACCCCCCAAGCGCTTGGTTGGCTGGACCAAGGTGAACCTTGCGCCGGGCGAGACACAGCGGGTGACGGTAAACCTTGATCCGCACGCAGTGTCGCATCCTTTGTCCTTCTGGAACGTTGATGTGGACCATTGGGATATCGCCAACGGCGTTTACACGGTTTACGTGGGAGGCTCGTCAGCGGACACCCCCCTGGTTGGCACATTGCATATCCGCCATTAAGGAAGGATGAAGCTTTCCATCCGCGCTTATCGCCGTTTAGGCTATCTCGAAATACCCTGACTCGCGCCAACCGCCGGTCAGAGTCATTCGAGATAGCTTTGATGATTGCGGTTGATTTAACTCCCCGGTTTCTCCTGTTGCGAGTGCCCGCAGCTATCGGATCAAGGTCGCCTGGAACTCGCTTACGCAACAACCCTTTGGGCGGCTGATAACGTTGCCTCGATATCTTTATCAGAATGTGCAAAAGAGACGTACCAGCGCCCGTCGGGAAGCACCAGGATGCCTTCATCCAGCAATGCCAATGCAAAATCACTGTACAAAGATTTGTCGGCGTCCATGGTTTCCCGGTAATGGCGGGCAGGCTTTTCCATAAACGAAAGCTGAAAAACCGCTCCGTAACCAGAACTGACGACCTTATGTCCTTTACCGCGAAGCAGGGTGACGAGGCCCGAGCGCAGCCGCTCGCTGCGGTTTTTTAACTCTTCATAGCGCGCGCCGTTGTTGTTTGCCAATGTTTGGAGGGTTGCATTGACGGCCGCCAGGGCAAGGGGGCTCCCGTTCAGAGTCCCGGCATGAACGACTGTGCCGGTTGCGATCAGGTTCATGAATTCGGCCCTGCCCGCGAGCGCGCTGACGGCGACCCCTGATCCGACCGCTTTTGCATAGGTTGCGAGGTCTGGCGTGACGCCGTATAACCCCTGGGCGCCCGCCAAGTGCAGTCGGAATCCTGTGATCACCTCGTCGAAAATCAATAGGGATTGGTGTTCGCGGGTGATCTGGCGCAAGAACTCAAGGAAACCAGGCTCCGGCGGGATGCAACCGGAATTGCAAAGCATCGGTTCGCAAATGACGGCCGAGATTTCATTTCCCCGGGATGCAAAAAGTTTTTGGACGCTCGCGGGATTATTCCACTCGGCGACAAGGACGTCATCGTGAGCGCGCTGTCCATTTCCAACCGGGATTGGTGCCCCCTGGGAAGACTCGATCTCCTCCCTTGTGGGGTGGATGCTGACAAGAACACTGTCGTCCCAACCGTGGTAATGTCCTTCAAATTTTAAGTATTTCTGGCGGCCGGTCGCGGCCCGCGCCAGGCGCAAGGCGACTTGAACAATTTCCGTTCCGCTGTTCGCGAAGCAGACCTGGTCCGCGCACGGAATGATCCGGGTGATTAACTCACTGACCTCGATTTCAAGATCGTGTTGTGCGCCAAAAGTCAGCCCTTTTTCGGCTTGTGACTTGATTGCCTCAATCACCGGGACGGGTGAATGTCCCAGCATGAGGGGTCCCCATGCCAGTCCGTAATCCAGGTAATGGTTTCCGTCGACATCGGTTACCTGGGAGCCTTTCCCGGAGCGGAAATATAGCGGGTAGGGGCGCGCGCCCCGGCGCAGCCCGCTGGAGACTCCGCCTGCCAGGAACCTTTGGGCCCTCGCATAGCGCTCGCGGGAACTTTTGGTCTTTTCGATAATGCTTTGCTCTCGTTGAGCGGCGTTGAATGGCTCGCCCGTCATTGGCTTTCTCCAATCGATAGAATTTCGTTCTTCCTTGAACCCTGCGCCGTCCTACTCACTTGCAGGCGGAGAAGGTTCGTCGCGCAAGATGTCGCTCCTTGCTTGTTTTCAGGGCAGAGGGGCTTCGATGGTCCGCTTGCCCCTGATGCTGGCATGGTTGTCGAGAACATTGATCCGGCCGAACCGTGCGACAGTTGCATCAACCCTGCGCTTGATGGAATCCCGAAACCGATTCCGGTACCACCCCCGGCCACAAGGGCCACTTTTCCTGAAAGGCTCATATTGCATCCAATGGGTAGATCGGGCGCTTGAGATATTGGTAATCAAATCGATGCACGTCAGCGGCAGCCAGTCCCGGCGTATCCACTTCGATGATGCGCTGCGCGATGGGCTCGTATGCCGCGCGGTAGGCAATGGCCGCCTTGACAACAACAATCCGCAGCCGCGTGGGTTCAATCCCCAAGGCGCGCAGTTGCTGAAGATTCCACATCGGCATTCGGCGCTCCGTCAAAACCACCAGCACTCCGCTTGTATCGACCACAACCGTCCGGCCCTGGTCATCCTGCACGCCATCCCGCATGGGACCAATGTTTCTGTAAATTCCGTCGCTGATGGTTCGGACCACGCCCTCGATTTCGACGGGTTCACCATGGCGCCCATCAATTTTCCCGCCTACTTTCAATCGAACCCGCTGGCGGACGCCGGCATCAATTGCTGCCGCAACAGTGGCGGGATCGCAGAAAAGGACCAAGCTCTCTTGTGCGCCCTGCTTAAGCAATTCTGTCAAGAGCACGGTGCCGTCGCCGGGGGTTCCGGCTCCAAGGTTGTCGCCAACGTCGACAAGGACGGTCAATCCCCTCTGCTCATCAAGGGCCTGCCGCACCGCTTCTTCCGCAAGGGGAAGTGACATCTGAAACTCTGCGCGGCGTTTCCAAACGGCATCAGCAACCTGGTTGGCGGCCTGGAGCGCCGCCTCGGCGTCGTTGTGCGCCACCGCATAGACGCTGAACCCTGCATCGGGAACATCGCAGTATGGAAACCCCGCCGCCACGCTGACGCTTACGATCTCCGGCCGCTGTTCCAACTCATGCGCCAAGGCAATTGCGTCTGACATTGGAGGTTTTCCCGTCAGTTGCCGCAAAATGTGCGGGAGCAAGGGACGCCGTGCCAGCGCAAGCTTGGGCTGAAGGCCCTCTTGCAACACGCGGCGCATGACGTGGGCAGCTTCAAGGCCGCGTTCGGCTTGGTCAATATGGGGGTAGGTGTCATAGCCGATGATTGCATCGGGCCAACGAATCATTTCCTGGGTCATATTGGCATGGTAGTCGAGAGTCACCATAAGAGGCACTCCAGGTCCCACGGCCTTCCGCACCCGGCGGAGGATTTCACCGTCGGCGTCGGCATAGGAGGTGGCAACCATCGCCCCGTGCAAGGAGAGGAGAACGCCATCCAATGGTTTCGCTTCTTCAATCCGGCTGAGTAACGCCTGGCTGAGGGATTCAAAGGTCGCGTCCGTCAATGAGCCCGAAGGCATTCCCCATGCCATGACGGTGGGAATGAGTTCAAACTTATATTGTTGCCCTCCTTCGATGAAGCCGCCTATCTCCGAGCAGGTTCCGTGCCAGTGCGCCATGATGTCCGCGCCAAAGTGGAGGTCCTTTTCTGCAAACCTTTCCATCGTCATGGGTTGGGAAAAGAACGTATTGGACTCATGATAAATTCCGCCGATGGCTATTCGCATAACGAGGCAATCTCCCAAATCCGGTCTTTGAGTTCGTTGGCTCCGATCAGGACAGGAGCACGTTTCGCGGCTGCCCGGTGCAGCGAATCCGGATCTTTGAATCCGTGGCCCGGAAACAACCCTTCTACGGCTAAGCCTTGGAGTATCCGAAGGTCAGAGTGATAACCGTCCATTCCGGACCCTTTGATGTTGACCACTCCCAGGACGCCACCATAAAAGATGGCGTCGCCGGGGAATATTCAGTTGTTTCCGTTGAAACAGGTCGAATAGCAAAACATGTGTCTTCACTGTGCCCACGGACATGAATCGCGCTGAAACTGATTCCCGCCGCTTTAAAATTGTCGCCGTCGGTGGCTTCAGGTTCAAGGCCCCAAGCGAAATTCGGGCGGGTACGTCCCTTGCTCGCGCCCATCCGGATACCGATCGCTTCCACGTCGCCCGTTTCCAGTATGCCACGACTTACTTAAGGTGCGGTCACCCGGCACGCTGTGCGCCCGTGGAGTTGGCCGCTCCGCCACAGTGGTCCAGGTGGCAATGGGTAAGGATCAAGGTTTTGACGGAATCTGTTCCGAGGTCGCAGCGAAGGTTTTCAAGCAGTTGCTCCGTGTGAGTTCTGCACCGGCATCAATCAACGCAATTCCTTCCGGATCCTTCAACGCATACACGTGGCAGTCGAAAGGTCCGGAAATCCCGAACTGGAGGCTGCCGATTAGCGCGAGAGCCAGGGTTAATTGCACAGACTTACAATCAAATTCGGAATAGAAAAAGACGATTGCACGTGAACGAACACGCTGTGGAATCGCCTGGAGGTTGGCAGTTCGCTCATCAGCATATCGTGCAGTGGAGAGGGATTGTTGCCCTGCGCGTTACGTGGTATAAATTCCGATAACTAACTCCGGTGTCTTCAGGAGAAGCAGGCGCTTGAGTGCCAAGGTAGGCCGAGGATGAGATGCGCATTCATCCTGGCCGAACGCATGTGGAAAGTCGAGGGCGCGCATGGAAATTGCAGAGCGCCAAATTGCAAAACGAATTCGGGATTTGAGGAAGCGGCATCGCCTGACTCTGCAGCAGGTGGCTGAGAAGGCTGGATTGAGCAAGAGCTTCCTGTCCAAGGTGGAACGCTCCAGTGTGTCCATCAGCATCGCTGCGCTCTCGCGGGTTGCGAACGCGCTGGAAGTCTCGCTAGGGGACTTTTTTGAGGATGAAGAAGTCCGGACGGATGTTCTCTATGTTCCAAGAGCCCAGCGCCGCGCGGTAACCGGTGAGCGCTCGGATTTGGCGTATCAATACGAAATGCTGATTCCTCGGCGTGGTCGGCGCCAGATGCAGCCGATTATGGTTTCGCTCGATGGCAACAAGGCCAAATTTGAGTTGCGCGAGCACCCGGGCGAGCAATTTCTGCTGATGATAAAAGGGAAAATGCGATACATCTGTGGAAACCAGGAGTTCTCGCTTCGTCCAGGTGATTGTCTGTATTTCAAGTCGAGCATCCCGCATGGGCCCAAGCCCATACCCAAACGCAAGGCCTCCTATTTGGTTGTCTTTACTGCTTAGGATTCAAGTGCTCATTTCGGTGATGATGCAATCGGCATTCGCCGGATGAGTTCGGGGCAGCGAAAAGTTTTCTCGCCCCAAGTCGAAAAACTTTACTCCCGTTACAGCAGACAGATTGGAATCTCGGGCCCATCGGAAAGGCGGCGGCCGCAGCCCAAGCTGCTCACGAAAAAGGCGCGCCCGGCCTTTCCTGTTCCTCGGGACCGCCGATGTCAGAAGATTCTTCCATCAGCACGGTGCAAAACGACCGATGGTTGACACACCCCACTATCCCCGAGTCCAGCAGCGCTTTATGAAGAATGTGTTTTGACAAGCAACATGTTGCTCAATTACATTATGCCCCTGAGAAGCGCGTCTAAAGCCAAAGCGGCAAAAGGGGAAACGCAATGAACAATAAAACAACAGGGTGATGGCCCATCGGCGCGGCTTTTTTGTTTATTGTCGCATGGGAACAAATCCATGGGGATATTGAGCGCTCCGGCGGACTGGCACGGGCAGCCGTAAAAGCGCTGAAAGCAGGTAAAACGAATGCAGCGTCGGGCATGGTTCCTCCGGGTTCGTGAAGGGAAAGAGGAAGCGTATCGCCGCGCGCATGCCGCGGTATGGCCTGAGCTGATCGCGGCTGCGCGGGAGTCGGGACTTAGAAACCATTCTTGTTTTCTGTCGGGCCGGAACGTCATGGTTTATGCGGAGGCTGAAGATATTGACGCAACCCTCGACCATCTGCTGAAGGCTGACGTTAAGAAGCGATGGGATTGCGCCATGTCCAGTCTTCTTGAAGAGACTGACTCACCTCCATTTGAAGAAGTATTTCACTTTGATTAAGTGCAGGGTCGGCGGAGCTTCATGATGCTCGGTAGTCGGATGAACGGGATCCTGGTCGTTATTCTTGCCGGATTCTCGAATGGATCCTTTCCTGCTCCATCGAAAGGGGTCACCCGGTGGAAGTGGGAACACATCTGGCTGGTCTACTCTTTTTCGGCCATGGCGTTGCTGCCCGTAGGGCTTGCGCTGCTGTTCACTCACGGAACCATCGTGCAGCAACTGGCCGGAGACGCGAGGCTGACCGGAAAGGTTGCGGCCTTCGGGGCACTGTGGGGAATTGGCTCCCTGCTCTTTGGCTTGAGCCTGGCTCGGTTGGGTATGGCGATCACCAATGCGCTGGTCAACGGCATTGTAGCTTTTTGCGGAAGCCTAGGCCCTATCCTGATCGGCGCTGTGCACGTTGGGCGCGGAAGCCTGCTGTGGTTGATGGGGGGATTAAGCCTGTTGGCGCTGAGCTTGGTCTTGTGTGCGGCCGCCTCCATCACCCGGGACCGGGCTCAGGACAAGACGGGATTAAAGACGCGGCCGGGTTCGCAGTCCCTTGTCGCGGTTTTCATTGCCTTAATGGCGGGCGTTCTGTCGGCGATGATCAATATCGGATTTGCGTATGGCGCACCGCTTGCCACGGGCGCTCGCGCCGCCGGATGTCCCGTGTTCCTTGCCAGTGTGGCAATCTGGGTCCCGGTGCTTCTTGGGGGAATTGTTTTTAACATGGGATATCCCGCGTATCTCATCCATCGAAGCGGTTCGTGGTCCACGCTCTTCCGTGGGAGGAGCATCCCCATCCTATGGGTTCGTTCGTCGTGCATGGGGATTCTTTGGTTCGGGGCGATTCTCCTCTACGGTGTAGGCGCCGCGATGATGGGAAGCGAGGGTGCCGTAACCGGCTGGGCCGTCATCATCACCGTTTCGATTTTGACTTCCAATGCCTGGGGAGCCGTGACGGGAGAATGGAAAGATTCCGGCGCAAGACCAAAAATGCTGATGTGGCTTTCGACGGCTCTTTTGATTACCTCTTTGATCCTGATGGCTAGCCATCCGTTGTCAAAGTAGGCCGGGATAGGAGTTGAAAGGGCCAAGATGATGAAGGCGGAGGGACAAACATCATGTTGAGAGCGGGAGTTGCTCGTTCCACCATAACACCACCTATTGGAATGACGATGGCGGGTTATGCTGCCCGTGACGGCGTGGCGGAAGACAAAGACGGCGAACTCTCTGCGACAGCCCTGGTGCTGGATGATGAAAGGACGCGGATTGCTATCCTGGCATTTGACTTGCTTTTCATCAAGGAGCCGATGGCTTCCACCCTTCGTGAAAAAATAGGCAAGCGTATCGGAGTGCCAAAATCAAACGTCCTGCTGAACTGCAGCCACACCCATTGTGGGCCGACGTCTGAAGGGTTGCAATACGATGATGATGCGCAGCAGGACCTGCTCAGGCAGGCGTACAGCTCCAGGCTCTTGACTGAAATCCCGGCCCTGGCCGCTCTGGCGGCCCATCGCCTCCGGCCGGCTCGAATCGGCGCGGGCGTGGGAGAAGCTCGCATTGGCATTAATCGCCGCGAGAGACAGGCCGATGGATCCATCACGCTGGGTGAAAATCCCGAGGGGCCTGTGGACCATGAGGTGGGCGTCCTGCGAATCGACGACACGGGCGGCCGGCCCATCGCAACGGTTTTTACGCATGGCTGCCACACGGTTACGATGGGGCCCAAATGCCTGCGGTGGTCAGCGGATTATATCGGACCCGCGCGGGAACTCATTGAACGTATTGTCGGAGGCCTAAGTTTGTACCTCCAAGCCAATGCTGGTGACATCAATCCGATTACGGGAATCGGGACCGAGGAAGACAATACGAATGAAAAGAATCGTCTGGGCTTTACCTTAGGGGGCGAGGTTTTGAAGGTTCTCTCAACTCTTTATACCGAGAGCACCCGAGGAGATCGAACGGTGATTGGTTCGTTAGCCAAGATTCCATACTATCCGCGGATTCCGATCACGAAAGAACGGGACTCCACGATTGCGGTCAAAGAAGAGATGGTCGAGTTGCCTCTCCAGGCCTTTCCCAGAAGGGAGCAGGCCGGCCAAATTTTGGAAAAATGGGAATCGGAAGTTTCAAGTTTGGTCAAAAGCGGCGCGCGTGGAGCTCCGATGAACGTGGCGCGTCATCTTCGTCGATGGGCTCGAATTCTCCACGAGAGGGTCGCAAGCGGGCAGAAGGCGGCGGTCCAAATTCCCATCCAGGCGATTCGGGTGGGTGATCTTGGAGTCGTAGCCGTTCCGGGTGAAACCTTCAGCCTGCAAGGGAAATCGGTGAAGAGCCAGTCGCCATTCCCTCATACTTTTTTTATGGGCTACAGTAACGGGTGTATCGCATACATTCCCACAAGGGATGCGTACCCCGCGCAGGGATGGTCAATCGAAGAACGCTACCGCGTCCCTGACATGATTTTCCAGGCCTACCTGCTCCCCACGGCGCTTGCACCGGATTCGGGCGAGCGGGTTGTGAACAAGTCATTAGAATTGCTTCGTCAGCTTCACCCTTAACCGATCGGAATGGAGCCAGTAAAGAGGAGGCACACAGGCATGTCAAAGACGCGCATCGCAGTGCTGGGAGCCGGCTGGTGGGCAGCCGAGAATCATATTCCGGTTTTAAAATCGCGGCCGGACGTCGAGGTCGCGGGGATCTGCCGCCTGGGCCGTGAAGAGCTGCACCGGGCTCAAGAACGCTTCGGCATCCCTTTTGGCACGGAGGATTACAACGAACTGCTGGCCCTTGAGAATCTCGAAGGCGTGGTTGTTAGTACGCCCCACTACCTGCACTACGAGCACGCATCTGCCGCGCTCAAAAAGGGTCTGCACGTTTTGTGTGAAAAACCCATGACGCTGCATGCTTCAGAAGCAAGGGAGCTTGCCAACCTTGTCCGGCTGCACAAACGGCATTTCGTCATTCCCTACGGATGGAATTATACGGACTATGCCGCCAAGGCCAGGGAAATCATTCAACAAGGCGAGATCGGGAAGGTCGAACACGTCCTCTGCCACATGGCCAGCGCCCTGCGCGACCTGTTTAGCGGAACAGGCGCATGGTTCGCAGCGAAAGCGTTTTTCAGGCCTCAAGGGAAAACTTGGAGCGATCCCGCAGGGGGCGGGGGATTCGCACATGGCCAATTGACCCACGCGCTGGGCTTGCTCTACTGGATCACGAATCTCCAGCCAACCGATGTTTTTTGTTTCTCGCGATCGTCCGAGAGCGGAGCTGACCTCTATGACGCCATTAGTTGCCGGTTCGCCAACGGCGCCACGGGCATGCTGGGTGGAGCGGGAACGATGCCGCCGAACTCGACCTATCAGGTGGATCTCCGGATCTTTGGAAGCGAGGGAATGCTCTTGCTTGATATCGAGCGGCCGCGGCTGGAGATGCGGCGCAATGATGGGCGCAACTCCCTTATCCCCGTGAAGGCTCAACCGGGTGAGTACTCGTGTGTTGAACCCGTGCAAAGGTTCATCGACCTGATTCAGGGAAAGACGGCGGAGAATCGCTCGAAGGCCTCGCTTGGCGCGGAGGTTGTGGCAACCCTTGAGGCTGCGGGCCGGTCGGCAAAGAGCGGCAGAGTCGAGGCGATCGGGAAGCTGTAATCGCAAAAGGCCGCGAGCGCGCGGCCGGTCGAGCCCCTTCGATGTTCACTCGCGTCAACAAAGAGTGGCTTTGGGCTCTTGATTTCAGTCCAATCCGCCCGGCTGCCTGGCGCGGCTTTGGGCGCGGCAAGGAGGATCAGGGTGAAATTTACGCGAAGCGGCATAGCGCTGATGACGGCATTATTTTGTGTTGCGGCAAGCGCAAGTTTATGGGCAGCGAGCGCCACGGGCACTCTCGTCTCGAACGGCCGGGCGGAATCCGTGATTGTGGCGGGGCCCGGGCGATTCAACCAGTGGGTTGCGGGCGAACTGCAAAGCTATTTTGAGCGCTTCACCGGCGCCCGCATTCCCATTGTTTCACCCGCGGAAGCGCGACACGAGCCTCGCGGAATCGCCTGGATTGTGGTAGGCGGCCCGCAGGCCAACGAATTGGTCAAAGAAGCCGTTGGCAAGAAGCTGGTGAATTTCGACGGTCTCAAGCCGGACGGTTTCATTCTAAAGACACTTCGTCTGGACGGGCACAGCGCGCTGGTGGTGGGCGGTAACCGGGACGCGGCGACGATGTACGCCGCCTACGATTTGCTGGAGCGCTACGGAGCGGTTTTCCTGCTGACGGGCGACATTTTGCCCCAGAAACATCCCACGTGGGAATTGCGGGATTTCGACGTGAGAAGCAATCCGGCCTTCCGGCGTCGCGGCCTGTTCGTTTCCTTCATCTATCCCAACCGCTCGGTGATGTCGCTTAAGGACGAGCGGAAGTTTGTGGACCAGATGGCCAAGATGAAGATGAACTACCTGCAAATCTTCTGGTTTCCCTACGAGCCGTTCCTGAAGTATTCCTACCACGGCGAAACCAACTGGATGGGCGACGTTTCAAGAAAGCAGACCGGATACCTGCTGTGGGCGCGCGACTTCGGCTCGCACAAGACGACGGACATGCAGGTGGGCAAAGAGCATTTCGAAAAAGCCGGAGTCTATCCCAACCTTGAGCCTCCGGAGTTTCAGCACGTGGAGAACCATGCCGAAGCGTTCACAACGGCGCAGAATTATCTGCGTGAAGTGATCCATGATGCGCACAGCCGGAAGATCAAAGTATGGCTCGATATCGACGCCACGTCCGTCGCTCCGAACCTGGCGCGCTACACGACGCGCACGCTCACTCAGCCGTTCCATCCCATTTTCGGCACCTTCATTTGCCCCGATAATCCCGCAAGCTGGCAGTTGAACGAGAGCCGGCTGAAAAGTCTGATCGAAACTTATCCGAACGTGGAGGGATATTACCTCTTCCTTCCGGAAGCGTATCCGGTGTGCAGCGCGAGCGCGAAAGACCGCCAGTTCTACTTGAGCCTGCGGCCCGAATATCCCGGCGAGGGCTTGGCGCGCGCGGCCTTTACCGGCGACATTCCGCGCGACAACGACACGGTGGTCGACGGCAACAGCGGGTCTCTCTATTTTGTTCAGAAATTCATGGAGGCGCGGAACCAGATTGCGCCGAAAGTGAAGCTGGGAATTGGCGGGCTGGGAAGGCTCTATCTTGCTCCGTACATCCAGAAGATGTTTCCAAAATCCGTCCCCTTCAGCGACATGGAATCGCGCGCCATCTGGACACCCACGGGCGTGCCCATGTGGATGTTCGGCGAGATGCCGGGCCGCGAGACCACGCTGAGCAACCGCATTGACGACGATTCCGACATGCTGGGAATGCAGTTCAACGTGAACCTTTATTACAAGGACCACGTTTTGCAAGGCGGGCTGAAATACGGCTTGGCGGGTTTCGATTCGCAACTGAACCGGGCGCGCGGCACGGAGACGAACACCAAATACATGGCCGAAGGCGAATGGAATCCGGCGCTCACGCCCCAGGAGTTCTACCGGAATTATTCAAAGCGGATTTTTGGAGAAAAAGCGGCGCCGGAAATGCTGAAGGCTTTCAATACGCTCGAGGAAAACGAAGAGGACATGGGATGGACGGGCGGAGGGAACTTCGGCTGCTGCGGGCCGCCGCGCGAGGTGAGCATTGCTTACACGTATTCCAAGCAGCCGAACCCCTTTGCCGGGCCGCACTTTGCGGGATGGCGGCCGTTCATCAGCCGCGCGCACGATCTGGTCGGGGAATACACGGGGAGCATCAAGCGGCTCCGGGAGGCGCAGGCAGATCTTGAGAGCGCGCAGGCGAACGCACTGCCCGGCTCCCAGGCGTACCTGGCGTATCTGATCAACCGCACGGACGCCTATACGATGCACCTGGAGACGCTGGTCGCGTGGGAGCAGGCGTATATTGACCTGGACCGGGCGTTTCAGGCCAAAGCGGAAGGCGCAAGCGAGCGGGACTTTGCGAACCTGCTGGACCGCGACCTCAAAGAATTCCAGGCGGCCCATGCAAAAGCCCAAGCGATGGCCGAAAAGTTTTCCGCCATCATCGACGATCCCTCGGACTTGGGTGTCCTCTACCGGATCAATGTGTTTATGGTGACGGGCACGGAACTTACCACGGAGCTGATCGAGGACGTCGACAACTTCTACCGCGGGCGCGACTACACGAAGCCGGTCGACTTCCGGAAGATCTATGTTGAATGGCCAGCGCTCGCGTCTCGGCCCTGGCAGGCGTCGGAATTTGATCCGCCCAACTAGACACTTGCGGGCCGGCGAATCTTTTTTGAGCCCTGAAAGTGTTTTGGGGGTAGTCGCGCAGTCGCTGCATTGTTAAGGCTCGATTTGGCTTTGAACACTGTTGGGTGTGGAATCCCTCAGGCTAATGTGCTAAGAAATATTGAGCCTTGCAGCGCGAGCGGTTTGAGGAATAGATTTCTCGGTTCGAAACCGTCACCGGTGCTAAAGGGAAAATGTCTCATGAAAATCAAGTCCGTCACGGCGCATCCTATGCAGTACCCTGAACCTCACGATCACAATAACATCAGGTATATTACTTTAGCCCGGGTTGAGGCGGACAATGGCGCCGTGGGATGGGGCGAATGCATCTCGCAATTTCCTGAATCCTCCTTAGCCGTGAAGACGGTCATTGAGCATGGGTACCGGCCGCTGCTGCTGGGCGAAGACCCTCGGGACGTGGAGCGGCTCTGGCACAAACTGCTGGCACGCATCTGGTGGTATGGCCCGCAGGGGATCGCGGGATTTGCGGTGAGTGCGGTTGACATGGCTTTGTGGGACTTGAAGGGCAAGGTTCTGGGTCTGCCGGTGGTCAAGTTGCTCGGCAGCCCGCTCCGCGAGAAAGTCAGTGCCATGGCTTCCATTCACTTTGACATGGAAGACCTTGATTGGACCCTGAAGGAATTCCAGTGGTTTCGCGAGCAAGGTTACGGCATCGTCAAGGGAGGCTGGGGAAAAAAGCCTAGCGCGGTCTTTGGCCTGGATCGTAACCGGGACCTGGAACTTGTCCGGCGGGTACGGGAAGTTCTTGGCGATGATATCGACTTTGTGGTTGACGTGCTCGGAGCCCGAGTCAAGTGGGACGTCCCTGAGGCCATTCAGCGCATCCGTTCCTTTGAACCTTACCGGCTGAAATGGATCGAGGAACCGCTTCCCCCGCACGACCTCGAGGGGCACGCGCGGCTGCGCAAGGCGATCGGCACGAATATCGGGACCGGTGAACAGGAATGGAATGTGGAAGGATATCGCCGTCTCATCAGGGCGGGCGGGGTGGACATCGTGCAAATGGATCCCGGCCGCTGCCTTGGCCTGACAGCCTGTTCGCAGGTGATCAAGCTGATCGAAGCTGAAAATCTTCACTTTACGATGCACACTTGGAGCAGCGCGTTGAACACTGCGGCAAGCGTGCATCTGCTGGCCGGGTCAACCCACGGCGTGTGCATGGACTTCAAGCCTCATGAATCTCCCATGCAGCACGAACTGGTCAGCGATCCCTGGGTCCAGGAGCAAGGGTACGTTGCCCTGCGCGAGACACCGGGGTTGGGCGTCACGGTCCGCGAGGACGTGGTCAAAAAGTACGAGTACCGCTCATGATATCGCTTTGCATAAGGGCACGAAGTAAACGGCCAAAATAATCCGGTAGCCGATGACCGGATAGCAGTCGAAACTTTATTCACGCGGGGAGAAAATTGTGGGCCAAATTCCACTAGCCTGTTCTGACTTCAGTTTCCCGTTATTGCCGCACGAGATCGCTCTTGATTTGATTGCGGGGATGGGGCTTGAAGGTGTCGATATTTCAATGATTTTAAGCAATTCCCATCTTCCGGTTGAAGAAGTCCTTGCCAACCCTTTGGCGTGGGGACGGGATATCCGAACCCGAGTCGAGCAGCGGGGATTGAAGATCGCCGACGTGAACTTCACCCCGGGCTGGGACTTTGAGGACCGGGCCTTGAATCATCCCGAAGCCAAAGTGCGGCTGGAAAGCAGCGACCGGTTCCGGCAGGCGCTTGAGTTCGCCTCCGAGTGTGGCACCAAGCACATGACGCTGCTGCCGGGGGTCCACTGGGAAAGCGAGCCCAAGGAGAGTTCCTTGAAGCGCTCTGCCGAGGAGTTGGCCTGGCGAGTCGAAGAGGCTTCAAGAGCCGGAGTCGCCGTTTCGGTCGAACCTCATCTCGGTTCGATCATTCCGACTCTGCCGGAAACCAACACCCTGCTGCGCGAGTGCCCCGGACTTACGCTGACGCTCGATTACACACATCTCGTCTACCAGGGAATTCCTGAAAGCGAGTGCGAAAAGCTGCTTCCCCACGCCAGCCATTTTCACGCGCGGGGCGGGCGCATCGGGCGGCTTCAGGCCCCTCAAAAAGAGAACACGATAGATTATGCTCGGGTTCTTCAGAAAATGAAGGAGGTTGGGTATCAAGGCTACTTTGCGATGGAGTACGTCTGGATCGACTGGGAACATTGCAATGAAGTGGACAATGTATCCGAGACGGTCCTCCTTCGCGATCTTGCCAACCAATTCCGATGAGCGTCTTTCGATTAGACAACAGAGTTGCGGTGGTCTCGGGAGCAGCGGGAAGTATCGGTACGGCCATTGCGAAGCTCTTTTCGTTGCAGGGAGCACGCCTTTTATTGGCGGACCTCGAGTTTGACAAGGTGCAGGCGCTTGCTGCGGCGCTACCCGGGGAGGCTTTCCCCTGCTGCGCCGACTTCAGCCAGGTTTCAGATTGCCGTGCGGTGATTGAGAAAGCGGTCGCGCGTTATGGCCGGCTCGATATCCTCGTCAATAATGTCGGCATTTGCCCCCGCATTCCTTTTCTCGACTCGACCGAGGAAGACTGGGAGCGCATTGTCGCGGTGAATCAGAGAAGCATGTTTTTTTGTTCCCAGGCTGCCGCGCCCCATTTGCGGGAATCCAAGGGACGGATTGTCAGTTTAGCCTCCTACGGCGGAAGGGCGGGGGGCGCTGCGAATGCATCCATCTACAGCGGAACGAAAGGGGCCATTATTTCCCTGACCAAGTCGCTGGCGCGCGAACTGGCCCCCGACGTGCTGGTTAATGCCGTGGCGCCTGGGGCAATTGATACGGCGTTGGTCCGGAACCTGCCGCCGGAGAAAATCGCGGCGCTGGTGGAAACCATCCCACTGAAACGCTTGGGAACGGCTGAAGAAGTTGCGAGCGCTGTTCTGTTTTTGGCCGCTCACGATTGCGGTTACCTTACCGGAGCGACCATTGATATCAACGGCGGCTGGATGATGATATGAAAGTTGCTCTTGTCCCAATTTACGTGGACTATTACGAAGCACTCTTGCCGGGCGTTCGCAAGTCCAAGGAAAAGCTTCTTCAAAAAGTCGTGGCCGCCATCGCAAACGGCCACGAAGTGCGCCTCTTCGAGTGGGTAACTTCGGTGGCCAGCGCCCGGCGCGCCCGGCGGAAGCTCGGTCAAACCAAGCCCGATTGTGTGGTCGTACTTCCGCTGGTTGCGGCTTTTTCAGCGCTGACCGATGAGCTTGCCAGAGGCTGGCATGCACCGCTTGTCCTTCTGAGCGCCATGGCGGGCGCCAAAGTTCCCGCAGGCTTGACCATGCCCCAGGTTGTCGCGGAAAGCCAATCCTTTGGTTGCCAGGCGATCGCGAACGGATGGCAGCGCCAGGGCATAAAGTTTTATGCTCTTCATCAAATACCCGGAACCCCGGAAGGCGATAGCGCCCTCCAGCGCCTCCTGATGTCCATCGAACTCCATCATCAGCTCAGACATCTGCGAATGGGGCTCATCGGCGAGCCCTTTGCGGAAATGAGCGACGTGATCCTTCCCAAAAAGGAATTTGAAGCGCGAACAGGCGCTCGCATCGTTCGCATCCCCATGGAACGCGTGCATCGGTTGGTGGCAAAAGCCTCTAAGCAGGAGCTCGCAGAGTTTGAGAAGAAATTGGCAAAGACGTTTGTGTTCGGCCGTTTTTCGCGCCGCGAAAAAGAGTTCTCTTTGCGTGCCGCGATCGCGATTCAAAAGCTGGTGTCAGAAAAGAAACTGGACTGCGCAGCCTTTAATAGCCACGGTTTCCAGGGGCTGAAGAATGAGAAGCTGGGATTGATGTGTGCGCTCGGTCTGACCCTCGCAACAAGTTCTGGCTGTCCCATGGCTGAAGTCGGGGATCTTTGCACGGCGCTGGCGATGTGGGTTGGTCGAAAGCTTGGGAGCGCAGCCTATTATACGGAGATGGACTCCGCGTACATTTCCGGCCACAACTGGTTGCTGCTCAATTCCGGCGAGCATGATTTTGAATGGCTTCGTCCGGGGTTCAAGCCCAAGCTGGTTCCCAATAGTAATTTTACGGGTGTTAACGGCCGAGGGATATCCTTGTGTGCTCCGCTTCGCACCGGACCTGCAACCATGATCAACTTCACTCCCACTCCCCACGCGGATCGGCCTTATCGGCTTCTGGTTTGCGAAGGGACCGTAACGGAAAACTGGCTTCCTGAGATGCAAGTTGGCAACGCTTGTTTTAGGGTCCATGGCGACGCGCGCGCTTTGTATGAACAATGGCTGGCTGCGGGTCCGGTTCATCACTCGGCAACGTCCCCAGGACACTTGTCGGCGGCAATTGAGATCTTATGCCAGCTCCAGAATTGGAATTTTATGAGAGTTGGTTAGAGGATCGATGGCCGGACTTATTAACCGTCCCCGAACCGGGCCGATGGGAATGTGCGGGGTGTTCCGTGTGTCCTGGCAGGACAAAAGTGGAATGACACGGTTGACTCATCTTTCTGGGCATCCTAGAATGTACCTTACGCGCCAGCGACAGAAGCAAGGAGTAAGGAGCAAGTTTGCCGCCTCGAGCGCATAGCATCTTTGAGCGAAGAGGCCGATCCCGTAACAAAATTGCCATAAGTCAATTACTGGCCTGCCTAAGACAAAACCCGGAAATAGATTGAAGGTGGATGATGCGTCAGATCAGCATGAGTCAGGCAATCAACGAAGCGATCCGCGAAGAGATGCGGCGTCAACCTGACTTGATCCTGCTGGGGCAAGATATCGGCGCCTACGGGGGAACCTTTGGAGTCTACCGCGGGATCTATGAAGAGTTCGGAAAGGAACGGGTTCGCGACGGGCCGCTGTGTGAGTCGGCGACGGTGGGTTTTGCCATCGGGGCGGCGATCAACGGGGTGCGGACTGTTGTGGAGCTCGAATTCATGGACTTCATTCCTGTGGCCATGGACCAGATTGTGAACCAGTCCGCCAAGATGCACTACTTCTTTGGAGGCCAGATCAATATCCCGATGGTCGTGCGGACGCCCATCGCCAGCCGCATGGGGATGGGCTCACAGCATTCCCAAAGCCTGGAAGCCTGGATGATGCATGTGCCGGGGCTGAAAGTTGCTATCCCGTCGAACGCCTACGACGCGAAGGGGCTGATGAAGACCGCCTTGCGCGATCAGAACCCGGTAATGTTTATCGAGAATGTGCGGCTTTATGCGAGCAAGGGGGAAGTACCCGAAGAAGAGTATCTTATTCCCTTTGGGCAAAGCCGAATCGCGCGAAAGGGTGAAGATCTAACGATTGTGGGCATCTCGGGAATGGTTCCTGAGGCTCTGGCGGCGGCTGAGCAGATGGCCCAGCGCGGAATCTCAGCAGAAGTTATCGATCCCCGGACCCTCAACCCTCTTGATATGCAGACGATCATCGAATCGGTCCGGAAAACAGGCCGGCTGCTGATTACGCACGATGCATGCCGCACGGGGGGCGTCGGAGCGGAGATTGGACAGCGTGTCGTGGAAGAAGCCTTTGATTACTTGAACGCGCCCATCATGCGGGTGGCGGGCTTGGACGTGCCTGTGCCGTCGGGCAGCTTGCAGAGTCGCGTCGTCCCCAGTCGCGAGAAATTAGTCCAGGCCGCACTTAAAATGCTGGGCAAATCACTTCCGGCCTCCGCTTGAATCAAATGCGGGCGGGCGCTCGAGGGTCGGCGCAAGGCTATGCCCATCAAGAGGCGCAGCTTATGACGTTGTCCGGATGGCACAGGCTGAAGGTTCCTGCAAATGAGGGAATCAAAGCAGACAGGTGAAACCATGAGCGAAGCGGTCCCGGTTCCAAAGCAAGAGTTGCTCCATTGGCACGAGCAGATGCATACGATTCGAGGCTTTGAAGAAGCCGCGGTTGAATTGTTCGCCAAAGGATTGATAACGGGATCGACCCATCCTTCCATCGCACAGGAGGCGATCGCCGTGGGAGCTTGTGCGGCGCTGAAACCCCAGGACCTTGTGCTGGCCACCTATCGGGGCCACGGCGTGTGCATTGCGAAAGGGGCGGATCCCAAGGTCCTGATGGCGGAACTCTTAGGCCGTGCGACGGGCTGCTCGAAAGGCAAAGGCGGATCGATGCACCTGGTGGACGTGACCCACGGCGTTCTGGGCACCAATGCCATTGTCGCAGCCCACATTCCGATTGCCGGGGGAGTGGCGCTGGCGAGTAAGTTGCGGAAGTCAGGCCAAGTCACGCTTTGTTTTTTTGGCGACGGAGCCTCGTGCGAAGGAGAGTTTTTTGAAACACTCAATATGAGCGTCCTTTGGAAAGTTCCCTTGGTGCTGATTTGCGAGAACAACGGATACGCTATTTCCGTTGACACCACGAAGTCTCAGTCGACGCCGGACATCGCCGACCGCGCAAAGGGTTTCGGGATGCCCAGTGCGATTGTAGACGGCAATGACCCCCTGGCCGTGTATGAGCAGGTCGCGCGCGCGGTCCAGCGTGCCCGCGAAGATCAGGGCCCAACGTTGATCGAATGCAAGACCGTGCGCTGGGAAAGGCACAGCGGCTTTTCGGCTGGCCGTTACGATGATCCTGAAGCCGCCCAGCGATGGCGGAAAGTGGACCCTTTGCCTCGTTTCCGCCAATACCTGCTCAATCTGGGTGCGACGGAAGCTGAATTAGAGGCCGGCACCGAACGCGCCAGGAACACCATCCGCGCGGCTGTGGATTTTGCTCAAGCTTCACCCGTGCCCAGCGAGCAGAGCATCCTGGACGGAGTTTTCGCAGATTGAGGAAGTTGAAGGCCCAAGAAGATGATCACTGAAGTTACCATTCCCAAGCTGACCCTCACCATGGAGGGCGGCACGCTGCTCCACTGGCTTAAGGAGGAGGGTGCGAGCGTCACGAAAGACGAAGTGCTTTTTGAGCTCGAAACCGACAAGGCTGTCACGGAGGTCCCATCTCCCGCCGCGGGAATTTTAAAGACCATCCTGATCCGGGAAGGCAAGGTTCAAGTGGGGGCCCTCGTAGGCTTTGTCGGGGATTTGAGTGACTCCATCCCGGAAAGCGCGGCTCGACCCGGAATGCCTGGGTCCGAGGCTGTTACCCCAGCCGTTTCTGCGCCGCCTCCGTCTAACCAAATCGCTGCCGCGCCGCGCCTCCTGCGGGCCACGCCGGCGGCAAGAAGGCGGGCGAAAGAGCTCGGAGTTGAGATTGCCCTGGCGCGAGCGACCGGCCCCGAAGGGCGCATCACGCAAGAGGACGTCGAACGTGCGGCAACCGAGCTTCTTGCGAAGAAGCAGACGCAAACTTCTGCCGGCGACCTTCGTCCGATTATTGCCGAGCGCGTAAGCCAGGCATGGCGCACCGTTCCCCATATCCATATCGGCGGCGAGCTAAGAGCCGAGGGGCTGCGGGCGGCGCTGGAAAATGCCAGGAATAACCTTTCGAGTGATGTCAGCGTCACCGACTTGTTGCTTTATTCAATAGCTTCCTTGCTCCCGAAGTTTCCTTCCCTGAATACCGTTTGGCAGGCCGGCAAGCCGGTGCCACAGGCGCAAGTCCATCTGGCTTTCGCCGTGCAAACGGAGCGCGGGGTCGTAGCTCCGGTACTCCGGGACATTGGGCGGCGGACGCTCCGAGAGATCTCCGACGAGCGTATGCGCCTGAGAGACGCGGCTTTGTCCCGGCAACTGAGACCGGCAGACCTGGAAGGCGGAACGTTTACACTGACGAATCTGGGCATGTTCCCCGTCGATTTCTTTGTCCCCATTATCAGTTACCCGCAGTCCGCTATCCTGGCCACAGGACGGATCAGGGACCGAGTGGAGATTCACAACGGGGCGCCCCAAAATGTTCCAGCGATGTGGGCGAATATCGCTGTCGATCATCGGGTTGCCGACGGCGTCACGGCAGCCGAGTTTCTCGGCGAACTCCAGAAAGTATTCGACTCCATCGAGGAGCGCATCCGACAGGCGGGTGATCGAGGTTAACTGCATTTTTGCCGAAGGGGCTGAGGATTCAGCACTCTCGTTGGTGCCGAAAAACATAAAAGGACGTAAGCATATGAAGATCATTGATGTAAGGGCCATTCCTCTAGTGCGGCCTCTGGAAGAAACTTTCCGCGGCGGAACTTACCAAATTACTTCCCGCAACACGCTAGTCACTGAAATCGAGGCCGACAACGGTCTGGTCGGCATTGCCTTCGGGGGCGATGAGGAAAAATATCAGAATGAGGTCGTACAGGTGATCGAGTCCGTCCTCAGACCTCTGCTTATTGGCGAGGACTTGTGGACTGTCGAGCGGTTGTGGAACAAGATGTTTCAGGCCGACCCGGGCCTTGAAAACCGCGGGATCCATACGCTGGATTTGCTCAACAAAGCCATCCAGATGCAGGCGATCGCCGCGGTGGACAACGCACTCTGGGACCTGTTGGGCAAGACTTATGGGGTTCCTCTCTACAAGCTGCTGGGCGGTTTTCGGGATGCTGTTCCGGTCATTGCCATTGGGGGATATTACGCAGATGGCAAAGGGGACAAGGAACTGGTTGAGGAGATGCGGGGTTATCAAGCGGGGGGGCTGGCTGGCGTCAAGATGAAGGTTGGCCGGGCGGACGTGAAAGAGGATGTGCACCGCGTGCGGGTTGTGCGGGAAGCTCTGGGTCAGGAATTTGTGATTGCCTGTGATGCCAATCAGGCATGGGTTCCGGAAGATGCGATCCGTTTTGGCCGCGCGGTTGAAGACCTTGGGGTCCGGTGGCTCGAAGAGCCCGTGGTGTGGTATGAGCAACTGCGGGGACTTCGGCAGGTGCGGCGAGCCGTGAAAATGCCGGTCGTGGCGGGACAAGGAGAAATCTCCCGTTTCGGTTGCCGCGACCTGATTCTGAATGAGGCCGTCGACATTCTAAACGTCGACGTGACGATTGCGGGAGGAATCACCGAGTGGCGCAGGATTGCGGCCATGGCGAGCGTGTTGGGTATCGGAATGGCGCATCATGAAGAGCCCCAGGTTGCCCTTCACCTGCTGGCTTCCATACCCCATGGCTTGTACGTCGAAATTTTTCCGAATCCGGAACGCGATCCCATGTGGTTCGATCTGCCTGTCAAACAACCCGAAATTCAGGGAGGATATATGAAGGTTCCTCAGGGTCCGGGACTGGGGATGGACTTGGATCAGAAAATCATTGCCAAGTACTCCGCCAAGTCCACGGTACTTTAAGGCAACCGGTGCTGGGGGCGCTCCCGCGAGATTCTTGACTGGCTATGGGATGCGCACAAGATGGAACAGGATATCAACCCACATCGCCGGTCTTAAGCCATTAGAAAGGAATGAAACTCCGATGGCCTTCGGAAGGTACTTTGAGGAATTTACGGTGGGTGAAACGATTAAACACTGGCCCGGGCGCACCATAACGGAATTTGACGATACCTGGTTCAGCTTAATGACCATGAACCAGCACCCCCTGCATATCGACGAACATTACGCGCGGACGACTCAACACGGGCAGCGGCTTGTTAACGGCACACTGGTCTTCAGTTTGGTGGTTGGCATGAGCGTCGCGGAGATCAGCGGGAGGGCAATCGCCAACCTCGAATATGAAGAGGTAAAGCATCTGGGACCTGTGTTTCATGGTGACAGCATCTATGCGGTCAGCGTCGTGCTGGACGTGCGCGAGTCGAAGAGCAAACCTGATCGCGGGGTCGTTTATATTCAAACCAAGGGCTATAACCAAAAAGAGGAAGTCGTCCTTACTCTCAAGCGTAAAGTGCTGGTTCCCAAAAAGCCTGCTGAAACATCAAACGCTTCCCGGTAGGAAAGGATCTTGCCGCATGTCGTTGCCCCTCGAAGGAATCAGCATTCTAACTGTCTCGCAGTTTGGCGCAGGTCCCTATTCCACGATGGTCCTGGCTGAACTCGGAGCGGAAGTCATCAAGATTGAGGACCCCTCGGTGGGAGGTGACGTCTCGCGCTCGGTTCCACCGTACACAATCGAGCATGACAGCCTGTATTTCCAATCATTCAACCGCAACAAGAAAAGTCTTACCCTCAATTTGAAGTCGCCGGAAGGGAAAGCAATCTTTCATAACCTGGTGAAGACCTCCGACGCGGTATTCAACAATCTGAGGGGCGATCAGGTTCATAAGTTGGGCCTGGATTACCATTCGCTGAAGGAAGTCAATCCCAAGGTGGTCTGCTGCTCTCTGGTAGGCTTTGGGACAAGCGGGGAACGCGCCAGCGAACCTGGATATGACTATCTGATGCAGGCCTATGCCGGCTATATGAGCATGACCGGAGATCCCGCCGGACCCCCGGCGGCCTGCGGGGTGTCGGTGATCGATCACGCAGCGGGATTTGCAGCTGCTTTAGGGTTGGTTGCCGCGCTCTATAGCGCCGCCCGGACGGGGCAGGGAAGGGACATTGAAGTCAGCCTCCTCGACACCGCTTTTTCAATGCTGACCTACCTTGCGATCTGGAATCTCAACAAAGGCTTTGCGCCTGCCCGGCGCTCCGGCTCCGCCCACCAAACCCTGGTCCCCGTGCAGACCTTCAAGACTTCTGATGGGTACCTCGTCATCTTCTGCGCGAAAGAAAGATTCTGGCAAAATCTCTGCGAGGCCCTTGGAATTCCTGAAATGGCCAACGACGAGATGTTCTGCAACTTTGCGCAACGCCATAAGAACCGCGACTTAACTGTTTCCAAGCTGCAGACCATCTTTGCAACCAAGAGCACCGAGAAGTGGCTGGAGTTGTTGCGCGGAAGGGTTCCCTGCGCCCCAGTCCGTAATCTTGAGGAAGCCCTTTCCGACCCCTGGCTGATCGAGCGGAAAATGATTATCGAAACCGAGCACCCGGTCTTTGAAACGGTTAAGCAGGTGGCCAGTCCTATCCGGGTTTCCGAAACAAGCTTTGAGCATCGCCGTGCTCCGCAGCTCGGCGAGGATACGGAAGGAATCCTGAAAACGCGCTTGGGGCTGACTGATTCAGAGATCGGGGTTCTCAAGCGCAAAGGTGTCGTGTAAGCTGGTTTTGATATGAGATGGCCCCTTGATAGACCGGCACCATGCGCTTTTCTGTTCGTCCCCGGCAACCAGCTGGAAAAACTTTACAAGTCATGGCAATTGGGTGCCGGAGCGCTGATCTTCGACCTTGAAGACTCGGTTCCGGAGTTTCAAAAACTTCAAGCGAGAAAAAATGTAAGCTTGGCTTTAAAGACCGCTCCCGAGCGGGCTACACCTGCATTCGTGCGGATCAACGACAGCTCCTCCGCGCGTTGGCAGGAAGATATCAGCGCCACAATCGACAAGAATCTGGCCGGATTTGTTCTCCCTAAGTGCGACTCTCCGGAACAAGTATCTGCCGCGGCAGACCTTATCGAAGCTTCGGAAAAAAGCGCGGGAATGGTTCCCGGATCGATGTTGCTTGTGGCCCTCATCGAAAGCGCCAGCGGATTGGTAGAAATACCTCGGATTATCGACGCCACGGACAGGCTGGCAGGTCTCGCCTTGGGCGGGGAAGATTTCTGTTTGAATATGGGAATCTCACGAACGGCTGAGGGTCAGGAGTTGCAGTACGCGCGGTCTCGCTTGGCGATTTGGGCCCGAGCCAAAGGGTGCCTTGCCATTGACACAATCTATGTGAATTTCCATGATAGCCCGGGGTTGATGCGAGAAAGCCAGCTTGCAAAGCAGCTTGGATTTACTGGGAAATTGGCCATCCATCCCAAACAACTGGAAGCCATCCGCGACGTATTCGCTCCGTCCGAAGAAGAACTTGCAGAAGCTAAGAAAGTGGTTGAAGCTTTTGCCGCAGCCCAGGTTAAAGGGAGCGTGGTTATTGCCGTTGACGGCAAGATGATCGACCGCCCGGTTTTTGAACGAGCCCGGCGTCTGCTGGCGTCTGCGCAACGTCGTTAGCGGACCTTGGAGACGCCGTCAACTTAGCCTGGCTGAGGTTCCATAACCTGCGATACCACGTAATCACAGAGCTTGCCGAAAGCGCCGCGAGTGACTCAATAATTTGCTCCATTGCCGGCCATGTTAGCCAAAAGATGCTTGAACACGATTCGCATGTTCGGCTAGAAGCGAAGCGCCGGGCCTTGGAAGCTCTCGCCACAATGCGGCCTGAAAGTGAGAATCGGGGGGATTCTGAGGGGAGTTCGTCACACGGAACGTCACAAAAACGGAGTCAGTTGACCACGAACATCGGTCCTGTGGATTGCTGGACCGGGCAAAGGCCAAGGCAGCGTCCACCCGGCGCGCGCGTCTTCTGGCTCGGAGTCTGCGGCTTCAATTAAGAACGCTACATGAGCCTCGCAGTAGATGCAGGTCGCGGTCTGCTCAACTGTTTTCATGTCAGGAGAACTCATCACCTCGAATGACGGAGGCTCGGGTGTCATGTTCTCCCCTGTAAGTCCCGGTTAGCTATGCTCAATTGTAAACATTAAATGAGGGCCACTCGCGTGTCAGTCCAAAACTGCTCACGCATGTGTTCAGAATTGCTCAGGGCTGGTACTGGGAATGCACTATCGTGTGGAGCGGACTGGAATTGCCGAAGGGTTTAACCTTGAGCTAGTCGCGCAGGATCACGCTGAGAAGGCCGCTATGGACCGTCAGTCCGCCGCTGGTACCGTCGTAATCGACAAAGCCCAGTTTCTTGAACTTGTTCATGAAGTGGCTGACCCGCGAGCGGGTGGTGCCCACCATTTGCGCCAGGTTTTCCTGATTGATTCTGGGAAGGACATTCTCGGATCGGCCTTCCTTGCCAAAATGCGCCAGCAGCAGGAGAATTCGCGCCAGGCGCTTCTCGCTGGAGTTGAAAAGCTGGTCGACGAGATCCTCTTCATATCGGATGTTGCGGGAAAGCAGGTGGGTGACGAACAATTCCGAAATCTCGTGCTGCTCGTGCAGCATGCGCGCCATCCGTGACTTCTCAATCCTGGCTAAAGTGCAATCGGTCAGCGCGACAGCCGTCGACACGCACAACGCCTGGCCGGCCAGGCATCCCTCGCCGAAGAACTCCCCGGCGCCCAGAATCGCAACGATCGCTTCCTTGCCTTGGTGAGAGGTCACCGTAAGCTTCACCTTGCCTTTCCGGAGGTAGAAGATGGCATCCGCAGGCTCTCCTTGCCGGAAGATGATGCGGTTCTCGTTGTATTCTGTAACGGTCTTCCCGCCGCTAATTCCCGCGAGGAGGGCTTCCCAATCAACAGGCTGAGTTTTCTGATTTGCCGTAATCACCTCAGGCTGGCCTTTCTTCAGCGCCGTAACAACCTCAGCTTGGTCTTCCCGGTTGGATGTCACTACATCAGAATGATGTTTCCTCTTTCCAGCGTCCCCCGTAGGCTTGGCCTTGTTGCCGTTGGCCCCGTCCCTCTTAGCCTGGCTCTTCCATAAGGTCATAAGAACCTTTCTTTTTCCCCTTGCGTCATAACAACTTCTCATCACTGACCTTCATGAGCCTTTTCGGGAGCCTGCTCGTTAGTGACATGCTCGCCAATATCCATCAGTCTCCCTTGACGTATGCCCGCTTTCAGTGTCCCGTCACCCCGTTCCTGAGATGGGTGTTCCGGGGGGTTTGCCGCGGCTGGCGACTGGGCTGGATATACTGCTCACTTTTTTTCAGGAGGTTCGACGGTCCCGTCGGCTCCATTTGCTCCATCATCAAGTATGTCTTCCTCCGCAATCTTTTTGACTATTTCCAGCGGAACCTGCTCGAAGTGTGTTTTCGGTTCTTCTGACTTGGTCATTCGTTTTCTCCTTGCATCCCAACTGAAGACTAGCAGCCCACAATCGATACGGGTTAAATCTTTTAGAAAACGGCTTTAACTGTTAGTGTGGCTAACATGCTGAAATAACAATACCTGTACCAACTCCTATCGTTTGCGAGACGGTAGCATTCGCTGGTTCTGCAGCCGCCATTTTTCGTGGTTCGACTTTTTAACGGTGGCATTCGCTGGTTCTGCAGCCACCGTTTTTTGTGGTTCGACTTTTTAATTGTAGGTTGTCGTCACGGTGTGTTACGATTAGTTAACGCATGTTTAACATTTTGCAGGTGCGGAGGCAGGTATGAGCCCTCGATCCACGGTAGTCCCTTCCCATTACAAGACGATGGAGCAAGCGGATGTTCCGCAAGGGCGGCACGGAAAGCACAAGGAAGTTGTCACCGCAATCCTCATGGATCTTGACACCCTGAAGGACGGTTCTGCTATTAGAATCCCCCTGGCAGAATTGGTGGAAAGCAAAGAGAAGGTTCGGTCAGCCTTGAATCGTGCAACGCGCAAAGCTGGGCGGAACGTTGCAACCGCCAGCGACGATAACTTCCTGTATGTATGGAACGTAAGCTCGCGCTAGAGGCCGCAGAACTCAAGTACAATCGGGTAGCGCAACTCGAGGCTGACAACCGTTAAGCTTTACCGTGGATCGTCAGGGTAGGGCTTCAATGATGCCGGACTCTTGAGTCTTTCACCCCCATCTCTGCTCCATGTCGAACCCTTCGTAGTTTCTACCGACCCCACACCATAGTCACCCTTCATTATCTGGGATGAGCAATTGTGGCCAGATGGCTGAGCCGTAGGGGACTGACACGCGTATTACTCCAGGGTATAAGCAAGAGTGTGTCGGGCTGCCAGCCGGGCTCCGGTGAAGGAGCGGCTAAAGCGACCTTCCGGCTTCGCGGGTAAAAGGAGCTTCAAATGAAAACATTAACTGTGGCGTGTCTGCTTCTGAGCTTCTGCGCGACGTCCGCAGTTGCCGTACCATCTCCCCAAAGCAACCGCCAGACTTCGGCAGAAAGAAAGTGCAGCGCCGGATTCAAAGAGTGCAAAGAAAGTCTTAATGCCTTCAAAGAAGCTGACCAGTTCATGCGATTGAAAGCCACCGTCCTTGCGGATTTGAACCGGATGGAAAAGTCGAGCCTGGCAAAAGCGAAGGGCGCCACTGGTCGAGTGGTCGATATAAATCGCCAGACAACCGGAAACGTCATTGTTCTCAGCGCCACCGTGGGACCGATAAGAAATTCGTCTGTGCAAGCTAAGAGCGCAGTACTGCCTGTGTCATCGATGCCTGCGGGGAGTTCAAAGCCATAACCAGGTCCAGACAATCAGGAGCCTCGATAAAGCCTGCGCAGCGAATCCTATTGGTATGGGCCGTGTTGAAGTTAAGGAGATTAGGAGATAAATGGTCACGCGCCGACTTAAGAAGAGCATAAGCCCATCAATGGGCCAGGAATCTCACACGATTTCACTCTGTCCCCGGCCTCCTCTCTGGAAGAAAATCCTGCTCGGAGCTGGACTGCTGATTTTCCTTACCGTCGCTGGTGCTTTTATTCATTTCTACTTGCAATTCACGCGAATCATTGATGCCCGCGTGGATGGAAACGTTTTCGGCGATCCTGCTGTAATCCTGGCTGCCCCAAGCGAGCTGCATTTGGGACAGCCCCTGACTGCCGGCGCGGTGGCGGCTCACCTCCGGAAGGCCAGCTATACCAACGGCCTTGCGAGCCGAGGCGTCGGAAGCTACACGGTCGTGGGCCATGAGTTGGAGATACAACCGGGGCCCGAGTCTTTCTTCCGAAATGGTCAAATGTTTGAAGGCCCGGCACAACTGGAATTCAAAAACGATCACCTCGTATCGATTAGATCTCTTAACAATATGACCGCCTTGAAGACGTACTGGCTTGAACCTGAACCCATCACGACCCTCTTTGGCGCAAGCCGCGCGAAACGTCGGCTGGTTCGTTATCAAGACCTCCCCAAGGCGCTGGTGGATGCCATTCTCGCTACCGAAGACCATCGGTTCTATTCGCACCACGGGGTGGATTGTCTCCGCATTGTTGCCGCCGCCATCAGGGATATCCGCTCGGACAGGCGACTGCAGGGTGGCAGTACGCTAACCATGCAGCTCGCGCGAAACCTCTTTTTAACGCCCCAGCGCACAATACGGCGGAAGATGGCGGAAATCTTTTTCGCCATGCTGATCGAGCGCCGGTTGACCAAGAACCAGATTCTCGCCCTTTATGCGAACCAGGTCTATCTCGGTCAACGGGATAGTTTTTCAATCTATGGCGTTGGCGAGGCCGCTTCGGCCTATTTTAACAAGGATGTCAGCGCTCTCACGCTTCCCGAGGCTGCTTTCCTGGCTGGGCTGATTCGCGGTCCCAACTTCTACCTGCCCTACGAACATCCGAAGCGGGCAGCCGAACGGAGAAATTTTGTGTTGCGGCGAATGCTTGAGGCAGGCTTCATTAGCGGCAGCGAGGCCGAACGTGCCATGCGAACTCCCCTCGGATTGACCGAGCGGCCCACCGAAGGCCGCCAGCAGGCCTATTTTGTCGATATGGTGAAGGCGCAACTGCTCGCGCGGTTTTCCGAGCACGATTTGCTTTCAAAGGGCTATCGGGTTTACACCACTCTTGACCTTGACCTCCAGCGCGCAGCCTCGGAAGGAGCGCGCGCCGGCATGATCGAAGTGGACCGACAAGTAGAGAAGGCGCGGAAGCGCAAGAAAAAGTCTCTGGCAGATTCAGGCCAGCCGCAACTCGCCTTGGTAGCTCTGGACCCGCGTACAGGTGACGTTAAGGCCCTGGTGGGCGGCCGCGCTTACGACGAGAGCCAGGTGGATCACGTTTTGGCGCGGCGCCAGCCTGGTTCGTCGTTCAAGCCGTTCGTGTATGCGGCGGCGCTGAACTCAGGCGTGGACGGCTCACTACCTCTCATCACGCCCGCCACGGTTCTGCCGGACGAACCCACCACCTTTGAATTTGGCAATCGGTCGTACTCGCCCAAGAACTATAAACAGGAGTACCGCGACTCCGTAACTGTTCGTGAGGCGTTGATGTACTCCCTCAACGTTCCCACTGTGCACCTGGCCGAAATGGTCGGTTACGGTAAGGTGCGCGACCTTGCCGTGACGGCTGGGTTTAGTAAGCGGCTGGAGCCGACTCCCGCCATTGCGCTGGGCGCTTACGACGCCACGCCACTTGAAGTCGCGGGGGCGTATACGATTTTCGCCAACCGCGGCGAGTACGTTAAACCCAGGTGTATTGTGGCCGTTGCCGATGCCAAGGCCCACACCGTTTGGGACAATTCTGTCAGCGCCCACCGCGTGCTTGACCCGCGCGTCAGTTATTTGATGGTAAGTCTCCTCGAAAGCGTCATCAACAGCGGCACAGGAGCGGGCGCGAGGACCCATGGCTTTAGGATCCCGGCCGCAGGGAAGACCGGCACTTCTCATGACGGCTGGTTTGCCGGCTTTACCCCGAACCTTCTCGCCGTGGTTTGGGTTGGTTACGATGACGACCGCGATCTGGGTGTCACCGGCGCACATTCGGCTCTTCCTGTCTGGACCGACTTCATGAAGCGGGCGACCGGCTTACCCGTCTATACCCCCTCCCAGCCGTTTAGTCAGCCCGCCGGAATCGAGACGGCTGCCATAAACGATCTGACAAACCTCGTAGCGCTCGCCGATCCGGGTTTGACCCACAACGAGTTGTTTATCGCGGGTACGGAGCCTTTCCCGCCAGTTCAGGAAGAACCGACGGGCATTGCTTTGGGGCCACAGAGTCAACCCCCGACTGCGGTTGGACGGAATGAATCGCCCCTGCGGACGGACAATGTTGCCCTGACTTATGATACGCAGGGACATAAGGTTCACATCAATACTGGAGACCTGCCTCCTACCGGCCCGAGCCAAGGCTCTCACACACTTGGGCTCACCAGACCGTCGGCGCCTTGGCGCAAGTAACAAGTAAGCGCAAACGCTGGGTTTGCAGCTTGGTCCTTGAGTCTCTCCGTAACTTGACAAAGGTCCGCATGATGACGGTGTTGCGCTGGATCGTACGTTTCCTCCTAAATACGCCCGGGAGCATGGCGACATCCCGTTCCGTAAAGGCGCAGGGCAAATAACGCCGGCCCCTGCGGGACTTAGCCCCGCACCGTAACTTCCTCTGACTAACTGGGATGAGCAATTGTGACCAGACGGGTGAGCCGTAGGGGACTGACACGCGTATTACCCCAGGGTATAAAGAAAGTGTGTCTCTAGCTTCCAGCCGGGCTCTACCTGGAGACGGGAGTTAGGGAGGAGGCGCAACATGCTTTGGACCCTTTGTGTGATTTTGTTTGTCATGTGGTTGCTGGGCTTCAGCCTTCACGTTGGCGGAGGCCTCATCCACCTATTGCTGGTGATTGCAGTGATTGTGTTGGTGTACAACCTGCTCACCGGTCGAAGAACTGCCATGTGAGGCAGTCCGAACAAGCCAAAGGTGAGGGGGCGGCAAAGATTCAACCCTCTGCTGCTCCTTTCATTCCGGGCCTGCGGGCTGTCGATGTTGTGTTGGGTAGGGTCATGCAAGGACGGAGACCCGCCGAACAATCGCGGAGGTTGCGCTATTGCCCCAATGCACTTGGTTTAAGGGTCGTGAGGTGGAACTGGGCCTTTTCCAGGTGGCGACCCGGCGACAAGCCGCGTGGTTGCTTTTTCTCTATTTAGTCGCCGGAACGGCATCCGCATCGGCTCAGACCGGAAGCTCGGTCCCAACCGTGGAAAACATTATCGCCGGCATGGCGCAGGCCCGGGCGGTGAACCGCGTCCGCTTGCGTCCTTACATTGTCACGCGAGACTACCAGTTGTTTGGCGAGGATGGAAGCGAGGCCAAGTCTGAGGTGGTTGCCGATGTCGCCTTCGTCCCTCCGGACTCCAAAAAGTATACTATCCAGAAGGCGAACGGGAGCATACTGGGAAAAATGATTGTTCGCCGAATCCTGGCAAGTGAAGCGGAAATTACAAAAGATTACACTTCAACCGACCTCTCACCGGAGAATTATGGTTTTCGCTTCATCCGCGAGGAAGCAGTAAGCGGCCAACCCTGCTACGTGCTGGAGTTGCTTCCCAGGCGCAAAGACAAACACCTGCTCCGTGGGAACGTCTGGGTTGACGCCAATACCTACTTGATTCGTCGCTTCGAGGGCCAGCCCGCCAAGAACCTCTCTTGGTGGGTGCGGGATGTGCGTATCACGTTGGCCTACGGCGAAGTCGGCGGAATGTGGCTGCAGACGGCTTCGAAGTCTACGGCCAAGGCCCGGATCGTCGGCGCATATACGGTGGTTTCGCGCGATGTGAACTATCAGATCAGCGAACCCGTGGCCACCGGCTCTTCGGTCCAAACGGTTTTTTTGAGGCGGCTGCCTGGGGAAGCGCCTCGACACTATGAAATTCCAGGTGCTTCGAAGGGATTTGTTCACGAGGAGGCGCAACATGCAACTAGACAAAGCCCTTAAGCTTGCCATGATGGGCTGGCTCTGGTCTACCCGCCTACCGAAGATGAACTTGCAGAAGCCACTTGGATAAGCAAGGTTCATGGTGCTGATACTAAAGTCAGCCGCGCTGGGGATGAAAAGGTTGCAACTCTCTAAGGCGCCGTTGGCGGATGGAGCGCATCCAGGATGATATTCGAGTATGAAAGCCAATGCTCTTTGCTGGGCGGCCGTCGTGTTCGCTGGGTTCCAGTGGGCTGCAACCGTGGCTGGCGCGGGTCCTCAAACGTTCACCGAGCCGGACGCGGCTACGCCTTCGCAAACTGAAACCCAGGCAGCGCAAAAGACGCCGAAGAAGAAATCTGTCCAATCGGGTGAGTGGCATCACTTCGGCGAGCACGATAGCGCCTCCGGGGCGGGGCATCGCCATCCTGCCGAGTGGCGCCACTTCGGTCCGAACCACGACGCACCGCAGGTTGTTCCTGCCGAATCTGGTCCCCGGCAAACTTCCGGAACGAACCGGATGGCGGATTTGGAAACGCAGATGTGGGCGCTCGTCAACCAGGACCGCCGGGATCCCGAGAACTCCGCTGAAACTGCTGGGCGGGCGCAACCCCTCCGGTGGAACGAGAAACTGGCTGCGGTCGCGCGCGCGCATTCCCGCGACATGGTGGAGCACCGATACTTTGGCCATGTTGACCGGAAGGGCAGGACACTTTCGGTGCGAATCAACGCGGCCGGAATTCCCTGGCGGGCTTTAGGAGAGAATATTGCCATCAACGGAACCGTCGCCGCCGCGGAAGCCTCATTTATGAACGAGCCCCGTCTCCAGAAAAATCATCGGGCCAACATCTTAAACGCAAATTTCACTGACGTGGGAATTGGGATTGCGCGAGGGCCGCGGGGCAGTCTATACATCACGCAAGATTTTGCTGCAATTCCGCCCAGCCGTGGTAGTGTCAGCAGCGCCCCACGACCCACCTACCAACCCAAGGCAAGTTCTACTCCCACAGCCGGAAGACCAAGATAGCGGGACAGCGTGCGCATTCGTTGATGATCGATGCGCAAGGAAACGTCACAGAAACAAAGCCAACTTCAGACTGATCCAAAACCGCCTTCATCCCATGCGCCCGACGTGCATTGTGGTGATGTAATGCATGAGTCCAAAGATATTCAGGAGCCATACGACAACCACAATCACCACGACTGCATTTAAGATCGACTTAATGGATCCTGCCATGGGGATAAAGCGATTAACCAGCCAGAGGAGAACACCCACTACGATCAAAACCACGAAGATTTGAATGATAGGCATGATTTGTTGACCTCCTTGTTTTCGGAGGCAGACGCTGGAGGACTGCTCCCAGAAAATTGAGAATCAGACAAGGCCTGTTTTTCATGGATGTTTCCAGCGGCCCCATCTCGTAAACGGAGTGCGCCCGGTTCCACTCGCTCTTCTCCGACAATGGAGCCGGGCGCTTGTTTTGCGCACCTTGATGTCACAGCCTTTAGCGACTCACTTCCATGTCCAGGATTGACCCCAAAACGGCGCCCAGGATGGTGAAGGCGCCGCCAGAATGGCGACCATATTGATAGCGGCCGTAGTAGCCATCTTCATAGCCGCGCTGGAAACCCTGACGAAAGTAGTAGTTGTAGTCGGCCCGCGGTACATAAAAACCACCATAGCCGTAGTTCGCGTCCTGATAAGCATACGAGCCTTGGTAGTTAAAGCGCCACCGGTCCTGCCGGTCGGCCTGTCCGGCAAGGAAGCCTTGTTGATAACCGTAATTCACGGCCTCCCGAAGCATATTGGCGCCGTATTGATTCGTCTCATAGTACCGACCGCCACGCCGGTAACGATAGTTCGCAGCGGTGTAGAAGAATGGATCACTGTTGTAATTGTGACGATCGTTCCGGAGATTCATCTCCTGCTGACGTATGTGCCCTAAGTACGCCTGCTGATAACGGTACTGCGCCGTACGTCCCTGCCGTTGAAGCTCTGCTTCATGCTGCCGCCCGGCACGCTGCTGTTGATTTAGATGTTGACTGTACTGCCTCACGCGCTGCTGTTGCTCCCTGATAAGCGCCTGCTGTCGCTCTTGTGGGAGTCGCGCTTGCTGCTGATTCCGGTCCTGCCGTTGTTGCTGGACCTGCTGTTGCCAGTTCTGGTCCCGCTGCCATTTTCGCTGTTGGTTCTGGGCACGTTGGTTCTGGTCCCGTTGATTCTGGGCACGCTGTTGTTCCTGCCGATTCTGGTTCTGCTGCTGGGCGCGCTGTTGCTGCTGCCGATTCTGGTTCTGCTGGTTCTGGGCACGCTGGTTCTGGTCCCGTTGATTCTGGGCGCGCTGTTGTTTCTGCCGATCCTGGTTCTGCTGCTGCTGGGCGCGCTGTTGCTGCTGCTTATTCTGGTTCTGCTGCTGCTGGGCGCGCTGTTGTTTCTGGGCACGCTGCTGCTGTTTCTGCTGCGCCTGAGCTTGGTCCTTTTTCTGCTTCCTCTGTTTTGTTTGCTGTTTCTTGCCTTGCTGCGTTTGCCGCTCTGCCTGCGATTGTTGCTGGGCATTGGTCGGTAGGCTTATCCCCACCACCAACACCGCGCTCATCACAGCCGCCACAACCATTCGGTTCAAAACACTAATGTTCACGCCACACCTCCTGAGTATTCCGATCGGTCCACGGGATAAAGCCCATTAAGAGCACCCACGAGGAGCACAGCAAGGAGGATGAGAAACATTCCTACGTCCTTTTTGCCATCCGCCTCTCACCAAATTCCGGCCGGCAACTCGAGACAAGCTACTTATACCCTGGAGTAATTCGCGCGTCAGTTCCGTACTGCTCACTCGTATGGTCAAGATTGCTCAGTCAAGTCAATGAGGGAGAATCCAAAGGTGGGACGGGTGGAGTTCGCCGACGGCTTGATTCTGGAAACGCGCTGGTATTTCGTTAAAGGCGGCTTTCACTCCACCCTCGGGGAACTCGGCCCGCGTTGGGTGAATCGTTCCCCGAAGGTATCGTGGTTAAATCGTTAGAACAAGTTGAGTGTAATTCGAACGCCGGAATGCCTCGGGTTGTACAGGTAATAGCCGCCCCCGACGTATTCGACATAAACGTTGTCGTTGCGGTTCCAATTGGATGGCCAGGGCTGATTGTATCCGAACCAATAGCCGCTGTACTGGAAGCGGTTGTACCCCTTGATCATCCTGGGACGGACCATGCGGAACGAGTGGTCACGGCCGAAATGGGCACGGTAATGGTCGTCAGAAATGCGGCCATAATGGTTGCCATTGTTTCCGTTGCCGTGGAAGCCGTTGTTGCCCTGTTTTTGGGCAACGGCTGGTTGCGACCGCTGCGTGCGCCGTGTCTTGCGCTCTACCCGTTTTACGTGTTTTGATTGCTGCTGGTGCGACTGCTTGACGTTTGCCTTGCCTCCGCCCTTTTTCTCCTGTCCTTTTTGTGCAAATACAGGGAAGGTGGTTCCGAGAAGTAAAAACAGAACCGCTGTGCTGATAACTCGATTGAGGTTCATAACGGTGTTGCCTCCAACTCATCTCACATCTGCCTCTTACTGCATGCTCATGGATAGTCGAGGCAACTCCTTTTATACCCTGCGCTGATTTACCCGTCAGCCCAGTATTGCTCACGCACCCGGTCAGAATTGCTCAGCCCAATCGACGAGGGGGCTCCCGATCTGTGCCGGACGTGAGTTTGTGACGGAAATTGCCGAGAGTCGGCACCGCCACCAGGGGCGTTCCGAGGCGTTTTTTATGAGGTGCTATGCGTCGGAGTCAAGCAGCGGCTCACCGGCGCCGGAGGCTTCAGAAGCTGCCGGGCCACTGAGCCACTTGAGGAAAGTATCCATGTAGGTGTAGAAGACAGGCGTGAGATAGAGCGTTACTAATTGTGCAAAGAGCAGGCCGCCGACCACGCAAAGGCCCAGCGGGCGCCGGGCGCTGGCATCGGCGCCAAAGCCGATGGCGATGGGAAGGGTGCCCATGATCGCGGCGGCCGTCGTCATCATGATGGGGCGGAAACGAATCAGCGAGCCCTGGTAGGCCGACTCACTGGCCGTGAACTTTCCCTTGCGCTCAAGGTCCAAAGCGAAATCGACCATCATAATGGCGTTCTTTTTGACGATGCCGATCAGCATGATCAACCCGACGAAGCCATAGATATCGAGCTGCATGTGAAACAGGGAGAGCGTGAGCAGTCCGCCGAAAGCCGCCGCCGGCAGTCCGGTGAGAATCGTGATGGGATGAACGTAGCTCTCATAGAGGATGCCCAGAACGATATAGATGATCACCACTGTCATGATCAGCAGAATGCCCAGGCCGGTGAGAGACTGTTTGAAGGCTTCCGCTGTGCCCTGGAAGCTGGTGTTAATGGAAAAGGGCAGTATCTGCTTCGCTAGGCTCTCGACTTCGCCCACTGCCTGGCCCAGAGCAACGCCAGGCGCCAGGTTAAAGGATATGGTTGCCGAAGGGAGTTGGCCGCTGTGGTTGACCGTGAGGGGGCCCACGCTCGTCGTGAATTTTGAGACAGCGCTGAGCGGAACAAGCTGGCCGGAGGAAGAGTTGATGTAAAGCTCCGAGAGCATGTCGGGATCGCTTTGGAAGCGATTCTGGACCTGAAGGACCACCCAGTATTGGTCACTCGGGGTGTAGATGGGGGAAACCAGGCGCTGACCATAAGCGCTGTAGAGGGCGTCCTCAACCTGCTGGGGCGTCACTCCCAAGGCAGCCGCCTCCTGGCGGTCAACCACAACGTTGGCCTGAGGATTTTTGATCTGCAGGTCGCTGGTGACGTCAGTGAGCCCGGGCAAAGTCCGCATTTTTGCTTCGAACATCTCCGCGTACTTATAGAGGTCGCCGGTCGACGGGCTCGACAAGGTGTACTGGTACAGGCTCTTGGTGAGCTGGCCGCCGATCCGGATGGCGGGCGGATTCTGGAGAAAACACCGCATCCCCGGGATCGTGTTGAGCTTGGGTTGCAGCCCGTGGATGACGTCGTTAATCGTCAGGTGGTGTTCATAGAGAGGCCGGATGAAGCGAAGCGCAGAATCAAGCACGGCGGCGTGCCCGTAACGCGCAACCAATCGCTCGTAGGCCGGGCTGCGGGTCCAGGGACGGTCAGGGCGGTCCTTCAAATGGAGGAAGGCGCGGCCATTGTTGAGGCCGGTGCTGTTGGAGCCGCTGATGCCCGAATAGAATTGAACGACGCTTGGATCGGCCTGTATGATGCGATTGACGGCCTCCTGGTGCGTTTTCATCGCCTCAAACGAGATGCCCTGATTAGCTTCGGTGGAGATGTAAACCTGCGAAAGGTCAGAGTCGGGCAGGAAACCTTTCGGAATCGACCAGAACTCCCAGGCGGTCCCCACCAGAACGAGAAAACCGAAAAGCATCACCAGGACGCGATGCCGCAGCGCCCAGCGAAGGCTTGTGCCGTACCACTGGAGAGAGACGTCGAGCGTGTTTTCCAGCTTGCGATACAGCCACCCGTGCTGTCTCTCATGCTCGGAGCGCAGGTAACGGCTGCAGAGCATCGGGCTGAGGGTGACGGAAACCAAGCCCGAAACAAGAACCGCGGAAATGATAACAACGGCAAATTCGTGGAGCAGGCGGCCGAAGACACCGGGCATGAAGAAGACCGGAACAAAGACCACGGCGAGCGACAAAGTCATCGAGAGAATGGTGAACCCAATTTCCTTTGAGCCGTCAAGCGCTGCTTCAAGCGGTCTCTTTCCCATCTCAATGTGGCGCACGATATTTTCGAGCATCACGATGGCGTCATCGACGACAAAACCCACCGACAGGGTCAGAGCCAGCAGGGATAAATTGTCAATGGTGTAGTCCAGCAGGTACATCACCGCAAACGTCCCAATGATCGCCATCGGGAGGGCCATGCTGGGGATCAGGGTGGCGGAAGCTTTGCGCAGGAATAGGAAGATGACAAGAATCACCAGCAGGACGGCAAGGAAAAGAGTGAACTTGACGTCGTTGACCGAATCGTGAATCGGAACAGAGCGGTCATATTCAATGGACAGAATGATCGACGGCGGCACCATCGAGTAGAAGCGCGGGAGCAGTTTGCGGATGTTCCGGACGATGTCGATGGTGTTGGTTCCGGGCTGACGGTCGACGGCCAGAATGATGCCGGGGACGTTGTTGATCCAGTTGGCTACGTACTGATCCTGAACCCCGTCGTCAACCGTCGCCAGCTGATCAAGCTGGACGGGGGCTCCGTTGCGGTAAGCGACAATCAGCGGGCGGTAGACAGCGGCGTCGGAGAGCTGGCCGTTGGACTCGAGGTTATAAGCCTTGTGAGGCCCGTAGAGCGTCCCCATCGGCATGTTGACATTGGCATTTTTTATGGCCTGTTCAACCTGGTCGATGCCGATCTGCCGGCTGGCGAGTTCCTTGGGGTTCAGTTGCACGCGCACGGCGTATTTTGCCGTGCCGTGAACGTCAACCTCGGCCACGCCGGGAACCATGGAAATCTGCTCGGCGATGAGATCTTCAGCGTAGCGGTCGACCTCGTAAAGCGGCAAGGTCGGCGAGGTGACAGCCAGCACGAAGATGGGCCGATCGGCCGGATTCACCTTTCGAAAGGTCGGAGGGAAAGGCATGTTGGCCGGAAGCTGATGGGAAGCGGCGGAGATAGCTGACTGGACATCGAGCGCCGCGGAGTCGATGTCGCGGGCGAGATTGAACTGAAGAGTGACCTGGGTGTTGCCAAGCGAACTGGTCGAAGTCATCGAGTCCAGGCCGGAAATGGTTGTGAACTGCTTCTCCAGCGGCGTGGCCACAGATGAAGCCATCGTATCGGGGCTCGCCCCGGGAAGGCCCGCGGACACCTGGATGGTGGGGAAATCAACGTTCGGCAAGTCACTGACGGCCAGGTTGCGGTAGCCGAGAATGCCAAACAGCAGAATGGCCAGCATCACGAGGCTGGTCATGACCGGCCGGCGGATAAAGGGTTCACAGAAATTCATGGCATTCCGGCCTCGTCACAGCGACTTGGTGAAATAGACTTTGGTTCCGGGAACCAGGCGCACTTGCCCGTCAGCGACGATCGTTTCGCCGGCGGAGAGCCCCTGCAAAACTTCGGTTTGGTCCTTGACGGTGAGTCCGACCTTCAGTGGCCGGACATCGACGGTCTTGTCTGCTTTCACGACGAAAACGTAATCGCCTTGCTGCCCCGCCTGTACAGCCTCCGAGGGAATCACCAGGGCATTCGGCCGCTCGCCTAGGCTCAGCGAAACATTGCCGAACTGGCCGGGCCAAAGATGGTGATTGGGGTTGGGAAACGTAGCCATCAACTGAATTGTCCCGGTGGTGGTGTCCACGGTGTTGTTAACAAAAGTCAGAAGGCCGATTTCGGCAGCGGAATCGCCGGGTGGGGTGGCCTGAACGCGCAAACGGGAACGCGCCATGGCCCTTTTGATCGGCTCCAGATACTGCTGGGGAACTGAGAAATTGACGTAGATCGGCGAGACCTGGTTGATCACCACCAGCACCGGGTCATCATTGGCCTTTACCGTGGCCCCGGGCGAGACCAGCTGGGCTCCCGTGACACCGCTGATGGGGGCGTAGACCGAGCAGTAAGATAGCTGGATTTGGGCTGTTCGGATGGCCGCTTCGTCGGCGCGGACCGTAGCCTGGGTGCCCGTTGAGGTAGCCAGAGACTGGTCGTACTGTTCATGAGAGACAATGCCTTGCTTATAGAGCTTCTCACTGCGTTTCAGGTCCGCTTGGCTCAGTTGGGCCTGCGCTTTGTCCCTGGCAAGCGCCGCGTCGGCCTGTGCGAGGGCGGCGAGAAAAGGATCCTTGTCGAGGGTGATCAACAAGTCGCCCTTGTGAACAAACTGGCCCTGCCGGTAATGCACTTCCTTGACAATACCGGCAACCTGCGATTCCACCGACACGGTCTGGAAGGCCCGTCCGGTGCCGATGGCGCTTAAGGTAACGGGAATCGTACTTCGTTCGACTTTGGCGACGACCACCGGCACGGCGGCGGCATCCTCGGGTCTCGCAATCGCTCCGCTGGCGTCCGATCCCTGTTTCGGAGCGTCGCTGCCTGTGCAGCCGACAAAAACCAGTACAGATAACAGCGTAATGGATGTGAGAACTCTGCCAACTCTGCTCATTCGTCCCGTCTTTCTGTACTTGGCGGCAATTATCACACATTTGCACCTGAAGGGGAAGTAGTGAAGACCTGGATGTCCTCTCCGCAAACTGGTACAAAAAAACGGGTGGGGCAGTCGCGCGGGCAGTAGAATTCTTGGAACGGGAAAATCTTGAAAGCAGCGATTTCATGCGGGCCTGAGGCTTTCCAACTGTTTTGAGGTAGGGGCGGTGGTTATTGCTGCTGGCGGAGGTCTTCGAGAGCTTCATCATACGTTACCACGCGGCCGCCGTGCTTCTCGCGATAAGCTTCAGCTTCGTTTCGAGAGGCAAAAGCCACCAGCGTGGGCAGGCATCGGTCATATGTGCGCGTCTGGAGTCCCATCGGAGTGCGCTCGACCGGAGACTTGTGGGCAGTGCAATATTGGATGTCGCCTCCTTCGTCGTAGTAGGCGGATTTGGCCGCGATCATGTGGCCGGAGTTCAAGTCCGTGGCCCAAGCCTGGCGCACCAATCCGGGATGGTGAACGATGTGGTGCATGGCGCAGCGCGGGCAGCACGCCATAATGGTTCCGTGAGTTGTCTCCATGCGGAAGGCGGTTTGTTTGGGAATGTCCCGTCCGCAGACCTGGCAAAGCTCCGGGCCCTTTGAACCTTGCCATCGGTAAACGCCCACGGCAATGGCGGCAATGCCGATAAGGGCCGCGACCATTGCGAGGACTGGTTTCGCCCGCATTTTTCCCCTCTTAAAAAAGTCTACCATATCGTCATCCCTCGAGTGCTGTCACTTATCCCTGGCCCTGATACTACCGGAAAGAAATCCTCATGAAGAAAAGCGTCGCATAAGGTTATTCAGGCTCGTGTGCTGCCTCACCTGACGCTCGAAGCGTGCCGCGCCGCAGCTGCCGTTCCTTGAGGGACATGAAAAGGACCGGCAGCAGGATCAAGACGGCGATGCTGGAGGTGATCATACCGCCTACGATGGGCGTGGCGATGGGTTTCATGACGTCTGAGCCGACCCCGGATTCCCATAGGATGGGGATCAAACTTGCCAACACTGCCGAGACGGTCATCAGCTTGGGCCGCAAGCGCAGCACGGCGCCGTCGATTGTGGCGGCGCGAATGTCGTCGTCTTGAAGTGGAGCGCCCCGCGCCAGGCGCTCATCCAGGGCTTCATGCAGGTAGACGACCATCACCACTCCCGTCTCAACCGCAATCCCGAACAAGGCGATGTACCCGACCCACACCGCCACGCTGAAGTTGTAATGCAGCACCCACTGCAACAGCAGCCCGCCCGTCAGTGCAAAGATGGTTGGAAAAATCAGGATGGCCGCTTCGGCGGCCGAATTAAACGTCATGTAAAGCAGCAAAAAGATCACAAAGAATACCAGAGGCATGATCAGCTCAAGCCGTTTCTTGGCTCGCAACTGGAACTCATACTCTCCGGACCAATGATAGGAGGCGCCCGCCGGCAGGCGCAGCTTCTGGTGGAGCAGGGCGTCTGCTTTTTGAACAAAGCCTCCGTAGTCGCTGGTGCTCAAATCCACAAAGACGTAGCCCGTCAACTGCGCATCTTCATCGCGGATCATTGCCGGACCGCGCGAGAAGGAGATGGTCGCCACTTCGTTGACGGGCACCTGGGCTCCCGTGGGAGTGGAAAGAAGAACGCGGCGGAGTGCGTCCAGGTCGTCGCGGAAGTCGCGATTGTAACGGACGTTAACAGGATAGCGTTCGCGGCCCTGGACGTTGACCGCGATATCTTCACCGCCCATGCCGGACGTCACCGCACGCTGCACGTCCGCCACCGTCAACCCGTAGCGCGCCGCCTCTGCCCTGTTCACCTGTACGTTTACGTAAAATCCCTGCGCCACGCGTTCCGCAAAGACGGAACGGACTCCTGTAAGTGACGACAGCAGGTTCTGGACCCGCTGGCCCACCTGCTGGATGTCATTGAGGTTGGGCCCCTGGATTTTCAACCCCACGGGGGTTTTGATGCCGGTCAGTTCCATATCCAAACGGTTCTGGATGGGCATGGTCCAGGTGTTGGTGATGCCGGGAAATTGCAGCTTGGCGTCCATCTCATCCACCAGCTTGGAGTACGTCATGCCCTTAGGCCACTCCGAGCGGGGCTTGAGCCTGATCGTGGTGTCGAACATGGAAAGAGGAGCGTTGTCGGTTGCGCTGTCGGAGCGGCCCACGGTTCCGAAGACGCTTGCAACTTCCGGAAACGACTTGATAATCCGGTCCTGTTCCTGCATCAGGCCAGAGGCTTGAGTAATGGAAATACCGGGATATGCCGTCGGCATATATAGGGCGTCGCCTTCATAGAAAGGCGGCATGAACTGGCTGCCGATCCGTTTGGCAAGCGGCAGGGTTACGGCGAGGAAGAGCAGGCCCACGAGCAGCGTTAGAACCCGGTGCCGCAGACAGAAGCGGAGGATGGGCAGATAGAGAAATTGCGTGAAGCGTGACACCGGGTTCCGGGATTCGGGCTTCAGGTGTCCGCGAATAAAAATAAGCATCAGGATGGGAATCACCGTGATGGCAAGCAAGGACGAAAAGCCGATGGCCAGTGTTTTGGTCCAGGCCAGCGGACGGAACATCCGGCCTTCCTGCGCTTCGAGCAGAAAGACCGGAAGAAAAGAGACCACAATGATGATGAGTGAAAAGAAGATCGGCGGCCCAACCTGTTTCGCGGCGTTGAGCAGGAGCTTGCGGCGCTCTCTGCGGCTAATCTCCGGCGGGCCGCTTGGTGTTCCTGGTGCGGCACCCGTTAATCCCGGAAGAGTGCCTTGCTGCTGCGGCGCATCGTTTGCTGCGCCGGCTATAAGCTCCTGCTGGCGCTCGGAGATAATGCGATAGCCGTTCTCCACCATTACGATGGCGGCATCCACCAGGACTCCGATGGCAAGCGCCAGCCCCCCCAGCGACATGATGTTGGCGGAGACGTGAAAGTAATACATGGGAATAAAGGACGCGATGACGGCGATCGGCAGCGTCAGGATCGGGATAAGCGCGGAGCGGAAATGGAAAAGGAAAATGATAATGACGAGACTGACGATAATAGCTTCTTCGAGAAGGTCCCTTTGCAGGGTATGGATGGATTCGTGGATCAATCCCGAGCGGTCGTAAGCGGGAACGATTTCCACGCCCGGCGGAAGCGACGATTTCATCTCCGCGATCTTCTTTTTGACGCCGTCGATGACGTTTAGAGCGTTCTGCCCATAACGCATGACGACGATGCCGCCGACGGTCTCGCCCTTGCCGTTCCAGTCCGCGACGCCGCGGCGAATGTCCGGCCCAAACGCCACCGTGCCCAGGTCGCTAACCAGCACAGGGACGCCGTTGTGTGCGCCCACAGGGATATTGGCGAGGTCCTGGAGAGATTTAAAATAGCCCAGGCCGCGGATCATGTATTCGGCTCCGCCCAGTTCCAGCAGCCGGCCACCCACTTCATCGGTGCTTTCGCGAACGTGCTGGATGACGGTGGAAAGCGGGATGTTATAGGCCTGAAGTTTGCCCGGATCAAGCCGCACCTGGTATTGGCGCACAAAGCCGCCGATGGTGGCCACTTCCGAAACTCCGTGAACCGTTTCCAGCCAGTATCGGATATACCATTCTTGCAAGGTTCGCAGATCGGCCAGGCTCAGCTTGTGGGAGTGGTCGACCAGGACGTACTCGTACACCCAGCCGGCGCCGGTCGCGTCCGGACCGAGCACCGGATGCACGTTTGCCGGCAGCTTGCCCTCAATCTGCTGCAAGTATTCGAGCACGCGCGAGCGCGCCCAATAGAGGTCCGTGCCGTCCTGGAAGACCACGTAAACGTAGGAGTCACCGAACATCGTCTGCGCCCGCACGTCCTTCACTTTTGGAGCCGCCAGCAGCGTGGTGACAATGGGATAAGTGACCTGGTCCTCGATCAGGTCGGGAGGTTCTCCCGGCCAGCGGGTGTGGATGATCACCTGCACGTCGGAAATGTCGGGAAGGGCATCGAGGGAGATGTTTTTCATCGACCAGATTCCCGCCAGAACCAGCAGAAAGGTTCCGGTAAACACCAGAAATCGGTTGCGCACGCACGCGTCAATCAGGCGGGCTATCACGTTACATGCCTCCTTCCGCGTTCACACTCAATTGCTTGGTGGCCAGGGTTTGGCCGTTTTTCTGGGCGATGACGGTCACCTGCCAGGTGCCGCCGCTCTGCAGTTGGCCATGGCCTTCGTAGAGACCGCCTCCCTGGTCAGTCAACTCAACCACGCTTTGCATGGCCGCCATCCCCATGGCGGGCATGGCGGGCATAAAGAAGCGAGCCTTCACTTGCACGCCTGTGATCGGCGTGCCATTGGCACCGGTCAGCTTCACTCGAACGGTGAGCGGGCCCTTGCTGGGCGGCGAGGGGGCGGTTGAGAATTCGACGTTGGTTTGGGCAACGTTTCCCTGGTTCATGGCAGCCGCGGCGCCCGCGCCCGGAGGTGGCGGCACAAAGGAGCCGAGAGCCGCCTGAAGCTGGCTTTCTGAATCGATCAGGAAATTAGCAGACGTCACAATCCGCTCGCCGGGCTTGAGCCCCTTGAGCACCGCGTACTCGTCTCCCGCCCTGGGGCCGAGAGTGACCTCGTGTGGCGTGAGATAACCGCCGCCATGATCGACAAAGACGATGTTGCGCATCCCGGTGTGGAACACGCCGGAGGCGGGAATGGCAAGGCGCCTGCCCAGGGGAATTTTCAAGCTGACGTTCACAAACATGCCGGGCGTAAGTTTGAGCCCCGGGTTGCGAAGCACCAATCGCACCTTGACTGTGCGCGTGTTCATGTTCACGTCCGGATAGACAAAATCCACGCGGCCGTAAAACGTCCGGCCGGGATAGGCGTCGCTCGTGACGGTGGCGGGCTGGCCCGCGCGGATCTGGCCCATGTCGGACTGGAACACCTCCGCGAAGACCCAGACGGTGGAAAGGTCGGCAACCGTGTAGAGCCGCGTGGCGGGTTGAACGTAGAGGTTCGGCAGGGCGTTATATTCCGTGATGTAGCCGGAAACGGGAGAATCAATCTCCAGATCATGCCGGACCTGGCCGGTGGACTCCAGGCGCTCGATCTCACGCTCGGGCACTTGCCACTGCTTCAGGCGTTCGAGCGCGGAAGAGAGCAGGGAATTCGCGCCCGAGGCCACGCCGGGCACGGTGCTGGCTTCGAGAAGGTTCCGGTTTTTTCTGGCCAGCAGGTATTCCTGTTCCGTGGTCACCAGTTCCGGGCTGTAGATTGTGAAGAGCGGCTGTCCTTTGCGTACCAGTTGATACGTGGAGTTGGCGAAGACCTTCTGAATCCATCCGGAAAAGCGCGTCTGAACGTAGGCTTGCAGCCTTTCATCTACGGCGACGTTGCCTGCCGCGCGAATCTCGTTTGAAAGCGCTTTCACCTCGATTTCCGCGCTGGTCACTCCAATGCTTTGCAAACGCTGCGGAGTCAGTTGCAGGGGCGCGAGCGGAATTGCAGCAGCGGCGGGTGCCTCGCCTTCGCTGCCGGAAGCCGCCACCGTTGCGGGTTCCGCTGTTTTGGCCGGGGCGCTGCGGTGCAGAATGTAGCGCCAGCCGGCCAACAGCAAGCCGGCGGCAAGCAACATGCTGATCGTTAAAGTAATGATAAAAGCTTTGCGGTAGTCTCTCATCGGATGACTCCTTCTGTTCCTGTGGGCCGGTTGATAAAAACCAGGCGCCCGGTCCGGGATGCCCGTCGAGATCTGTTTTCGTCCGAATTGCGAAACGCTATGTTCATGGCAGCGCGACTCCTGTCAGGCTTTCGAGGCGAGCCAATGCGGTCTCGTGGTTGGTAAGGGTCCGCCAGTATTCCGTGTCCAGATTGAGAACGTCGAGGAAGGATGCAAGCAGAGTTTGGAAATCCTGCTGGCCGGATTGATAAGCGGCCAGGCCCGCCTGAAAGGTTGCGGCGGCCTGCGGGATCAATCCCTGGCGGTAAATCTTGAGCACCTTGGCGTCCGCGTCGGCGGCCAGGTACTGGTCTTTGACATCGAAGTACGTCTGCTGGACCATGGCTTCATAGTCGCGGCGGGACTGGTTCAGTTGGGCGGCCGCCTGGGCCAATTCCGGCTGCTGGCGCCGGCTGTGATAGATGGGAATCTTGATGCCGAAGCTCACGCTGTAACGGTCGGGAAAAGGCGCTCCGGTTTTCTGCCACATGTACTGAACATTGAAGTCGGGGTAAAAATCCTTCCGGGCAAGCTCCACGCCCAAACTCTTGCCGCGCACCTTTTGCTGTTCGGCGGAAACCTCCGGGTTGCCGGTCCGAACCAGAGATAGCAAATCGTCCGAGCTGAACGGCAAAGGAGTTTCCGTCAGGGTTTCGGCCGTGATGTTGGCGGAATCCTGCGGGCGGTTCACGAGTTCTTTTAAGCGGGCTTCGAGGCTGCTGCGCTGCTCGCGATATTCCGTCGTGTCCCGAAGAAGTTTGGTGATCTGGAGTTGCGCTTTCAAAACGTCCTGTTGGTTTCCCCGGCCCACGCGGTAGCGGGCCTCGGCGATCTTTTCGATCTGGTCGAGCAGGCTTTTGTCGTGCGCCAGAATTTCAAGCGTCTTCTGGATGTACGAAAGGTGATAGTAAGTGACCTTCACTTGTTCCGCCACGGCGCGCCGGATGGACTCCACCTGGTCGTGCAGCGACGCCGCCTTGCGGCCGGCTACCTCGCCGCGCAGGTGAAGTTTTCCGGGGTAGGGAAAATCCTGGGAAACGCCAACGCCGAGATACGTCATTTGAATGGAGTTGAAGCTGTCGAAGGGCACGGGCGTTCCGGCGCTCACATGCTGAACCCTGATCTCCGGATCGGGAAGCGTTGAGACCTGCGAGGGCACTTGCGCAGCGGCTTGCCAGGACCGAAGCGCGGCAATCACCCGGGGATTGCTTTGCTGGGCTTCGGTGACCAGTTTCGCGAGTGGAGTGACGGGGCTGCTGGAATCCTGCGCCTGTTCCTGCACGCCCGCCGAACCCAGGGTTGCCGTGGGCTGTTGCCCGGCGGAAAGCGACAGCGCCGCGGCAAGCAAACAGACCACCGAGCCGGATGCTTTGCGCCAGCCCTTTTGCCGGATTGCTGTTTTGATTGGGTGGGTAAAGTTCATGGGCGCGCTCCTCCTTGGGGGTTGAGACCGCTCAGGTCGCGTGCATAGACGTGGTTCCAGAGCCGGTCAAAGAGCTGCTTGGTCATGGGCTGCTTGAGTTCAAAGATGAACGACTCGCGATAACCGCCGACGCGGAAGTGGTAAGGATCGGGATTGGCGATCGTCTCGATGTCCTGCCAGCGCCAGCTTCGCGCGCCGCGGTCGCCTTGTGTTACGTAATCAATGCCGGCATTGCGAAAGCGCAGGATGCCGTTGGTGCCGCCCGCGCGCGTCCGGTGGCGGGCGGCGAGCGTCGCAAAGGCGGGAGCGCTGGGGTTGGGGTCGGCGTCCTTTACGGGCTTGCCGACGCGGCGCGCAAGCTGTGCGGCAACTTCGGGTGGCACGGCGAACTTGAGGTCAAAACGGAAACTGCGTTCTCCGTGGAGGTGCCACTTGCGGTTTTGGTAGCCGGTGAGATTAAGTTCGTGCGGCGAGAGCTTAAAGGTTTGAATTTCCTCAAAAGGCCAAAAGAGCCGCTTGCCTTTCGCTGCCTGGAATTCAACTCCGCGGTTGTTGATCGCGAGCGTTCCTGAAGTTTTCTTCAAGCCATGGCGCCAGCGGGCAGGGGACTGCCAGTTGAGAGTCGCGGCGGTTTCCGCTGTGGGTTGCGCGGCCGGCTCGACGGCCGCTTGCAGCAGCTTCGGAGAGAGCGCAGCAGACAGCGCCAGAACCGCCAGCGCCAGATTTAAATGAATGCGACGAAACCGACCAATCATGTCGTCCTCCTGTGGTGCTTCTAGGTCGTGCCTTGGGAATTGTGCCCTGGCGATAGAGATGGGCGACGAGCGCGCGGAAAACCTGCCGCGCAATCCCAGTCTAGCGCCTGAAAGATTTCATTCAAGACACTTCTGGCGGGGGCACTAAATCAGGAAGCTTGTGTTGAGAAGGTAAAGCCTGGGGGGCGATAAGGCGGCGGCAGGCAAAGCGGAGCGATCAGCCCAATTTCCCGGCCGCACGACTAATGGTGGTTCAATACTCCTGGCCGCAGCCGCGACGAAGATGGGCGGAGCGACAGTGAAGGGAGCGCTTGCCGCGAGAGATGGAATGGACGGTGTGTCCAGGCGGCAGCAGGTGCAGGGCTTCATGCTGGCGGCCGCGTCACAACTTGTGCAGCACGCGTTCTTGGGATTGACGCTGGCGTCCACAACGCAGACGCCCGCCATCAACTGGGTGAGAAGAACGATTGCCGTGATCCAGCGCCGCATGGGGGCTCTCTTCAGACGGATTCTAACATTCTCTCGCATCGTCCAACAACTTTTTTAACACCCGCGCAAATCCGGCGCTGTGATCGCCGTCACACTCGATCGCCCGCGCGCAAAAATGCCCGGGATACTGGGTGGAAAGGCCCATCGATTACCCGGAAGTTCCAGCATGCGGCGGCCGCGCCCGGCTTGGTCAATCGAAGATCACGGTTTTGTTGCCGTAGCAAAGGATGCGGTGGTCCAAGTGCCACCTGACCGCGCGGGCCAGGACCATCCGTTCGAGGTCGCGGCCTTTCTGGGTGAGGTCTTCCACCTGGTCGCGGTGCGAAACTCTCACAACGTCCTGCTCGATGATCGGACCTTCATCCAGCACCTCGGTGACGTAGTGCGAGGTTGCGCCGATCAGCTTGACGCCTCTCTCGAAGGCCGCGCGGTAAGGGTGCGCGCCGCTGAAGGCCGGCAAAAACGAGTGGTGCACGTTGATAATCCGCCGCGGGTAGGTGGACACGAAATCTGAAGACAGTATCTGCATGTAGCGTGCCAGGATGACCAGGTCCACCGAGTGTTGCCGGAGCAATTTCACCTGGGCGCGCTCAGCCTCCTGCTTGCGGCCTTTTTCCACCGCGATGTGATGATAAGGAATTCCGTAGTGTCCGGCCAGCGCCTGAGCGTCAGGATGATTGCTGATGATCAGAGGGATTTTGCATTTGAATTCGCCGATTTGATGGCGGTAGAGCAGGTCAACCAGGCAATGCTGATATTTGGAGACAAAGATGGCGACGCTCGGAAGATCACGCGACAATTCCAACTGCCAGCGGATCCGGAAATTACCCGCGATGGGTTCAAATTGTTCCTGGAAGCCTTTGCGGTCCAGGTCAAACTCCTTGAGGTCCCATTCGATGCGCATGAAGAACAATCCGAGCTTGTTGTCCTGGTGCTGGTCGGCGTGCAGGACGTTTCCTCCATGCAGATAGATGAAATCAGCGATAGCCGCCAGAATGCCTTTGCGGTCGGGACAATCAACTAATAAGACTGCGGTTTCAAGAACAGGATCGGTTTCGGGCATGTCGTTCAGTTTCCTCCTTGCAGTATTAAAAGTATGAGTGGCATGCGGAATGGCGTGCGAACAAACGGCGCGTGGTTTCGCCGGGGCCTGTGCGAGGCTCTAGGGTTCAGGCTGCGCGGGTTTGGCCGCTGCGCGGCGGCCGTTCAGCCACTCGATCCATGAATCAATTCCTTCCTTTGCCGTGCAAGAGACTTCAAGAATTTCAATCCTTGGATTCACGCGGCGGGCGTTTTCACGCGCCTGGTCAAGGCTGAAAGGCACGTAGGGCAGCAAGTCGGTCTTGTTTAGCACCAGCAATTCGGCCCTGGAAAAAATGGCCGGATATTTGAGCGGCTTGTCGTCGCCTTCCGCCACGCTGAGCAGCACGATCTTGGCTTCTTCTCCCAGGTCATAGCTTGCGGGACACACCAGGTTGCCCACATTTTCAACCAGCAGCAAGTCGAGTTCGTCCAGCCGCCACTCGCTGAGCGCGCGGTCCACCATGCGGGCGTCCAGATGGCACGTTCCACCGGTTGAGATCTGCCGCACGGGGAATCCAAAGCGCGCCAGGCGCCGGGCATCGTTGTCCGTCTGGATGTCACCCGTCAGCACCGCCACGCGCTCATCGCGCGCCAGGGCGGCGAGCGTCCGCTCCAGCAGGGAGGTTTTGCCGGCGCCCGGAGAACTGATGAGGTTAAGGCAAAGGATGCCGTGCCGGAGGAAGCTTGCGCGCAGGTCTGCCGCCAGGCGGTCATTTTCGCTCAGAACTTTCCGTTCGAGGGGCACGCGGCTCATGCGTTTTCCAACTCCAGGTAAGTGAACTCCAGTTCCTGCCCGCCGATGCATTCCGTCGCCCGGGCGCCGCAACTGGGGCAGGCGAGATCGTCATTCTCGACGGCGAACTCGTTCTTGCATTCGGGGCAGCGTTGCCGGCGCGGGCCGCGTTCAATTTCAAGCGTGACAGGTTCCATCTCGGTGCCTTTCACCAACGCTTCAAAGCTGAAGCTCAGCGCGTCGGCATTCACGCCGGAAAGCTCTCCGACGCGCAGCCCGATTGTTTGTAACTGCGCTCCCGGCCTTCGCGCCAGTTCAGCGCGGACGCCTTCCAGCACCGATTTGGCAATGCTCAGTTCGTGCATGGCCCGGGCCGTCCGTTTCAGGCTGCCGGCGGTTGTGCTTTAATTCGCAGCCTGCCTTGATCATACGTCAAAGCGCGTCCCGTAATGGGATGTTTTGGGACTATCGGCAATCCGCGGATGTGCGATTCATAGCAGGGTGACGGTGTAACATTCTTGCGGCGCGCCCGCGGGTGCGGTGTGCAAGCGGCTGCTGGTTTGGCCGGGAAACTCTGCTTCCACGTAATACTCAAGCAAGGGCGCATCTGACTTGCTTGCTTCAATCTCCTTTACGAATGTTCGCCTGCCGGCATGGTCCATGGGAAACGCCCGCCACTTGCCCGAGCTGATTCGCCGCAGGAAGAGTTTCACCCGGGGCATTGGTTCTCCGCCTGGCGCGACCGCAAAGATTCGCACCTTTTCTCCCGGCCGCAAAGCCGACGGGCGGGCGGGAATAAAAACGCGCGGCACCGCGCCCGCGTCTTTCATGCGCACCGTGCGGAAAAGGGATTCCACCTCAGGCGGCAATTCGCCCAGGAACTCTTTCATCGACAGGCGCAGGCGGATCAGCGCCAGCCGTTCATACTTGTTGTGAACCGAAGCGAGTGCGCCCTGCTCGTTGCGCTCGGTGACGATCTGTTGGTAGTCGAGCAGCGCTTTGCGGACCTGAGGGGCAAGCTTTTGCCATAGCGGCACGCCTTCGTCCAAAACTTTTTGCCGCGCCTCAGCGGTTTTGCCGTCCTGTTTCAGGGCATGGGCTTCCTGCAAGATGCGGTCGATCTGCGCGGCCAGAACCCATGATTCCGAATAAGGAACCAGGAACTCCACGTAGCGGGCCAGGTAATTCAGCCGGTCGCGCTCGGCCGGGCTCGCAGCCTTGCCGGTCAAGGCGCGGAGCTGCTCCGCGACGTGCGCCTGCGAAACTCGCACGTCTTCGGGCGGTTGGTAGCCGCCCCAGAACCTGAATCCCGCGCCGTAATCGCCCGCGTATTCGTGGGTCTGGTGGTGCCCGTTCACGATCTTTCCGGTAAACGAATTCAGGATGAGCCGGTCGCGGTCCGTTTGGTTCAACAGGTCCGCCAGTTCCCGGGTGCGGGAGCCTTCCGCCTGGACGCGCGCGAAGTCCTGGAAAAATCGGGCGGGCTCGAGCGACCGGTCCCACGACGCTCGCGATTGGAATCCCGCGTCGGCGTTCATCATGCGATTCCGCCAATGGATTCCCAGCACGCCCTGGCATCCATAATTTTCCGCCAGCTTGATATCTCTTTCTCCGCGATGGACGTGGAACTGAGGCAGCCACATGGCCGGGTCGTCTTCAAGCCAGGGAATCGGCCAGCGTTCGCGTTCTCCAAGCTTTCCGTATTCCTCGCTGACGGGGTCCCATCCCAGATTGTCATTGAGCGAGGTGAAGATGACGTCCAGCGGAAGCTGCTGATGGAACTGCGCAAAGTGGCGTACCACGCCGCCCCAGCCGGAAATGACCAGCCGCTTTCCGGGAGCGTGCCGCTTGAGAAAGTCGTAAGCCTGCTTGTAGGGCGTGACGGAGAGCGGAACCTTTTCTCTTTGGCTCGCCCAGTTCATCGATTCATCTTCCCAAAGCCAGACGTAGTCAACCATCGGGTAAACTTCCAGCAGATGTCCCAGGCGCGCTTCCAGGATGTCTCGCGCCGCCACGGATTCCGGGTCGATGCGGGGGCCCGGGACTTTGGGATTATTGCTCGCGTAATAGGCTTCCGGCGGAGTGGCGAGGTAGATCTCATCGGGAATTTGATAGGGCTCAAAACCCACGCCCGTCTGGATACCCAGTTGCTTCGCGTAGCGAAACGCTTCCGCCCAAAGCTGCTGGGCGAATTTCTCATCTTCCCAGCAACTCGTGGCTCGGGTGGTAGCTTCGGAGCCGAACACCTCGCCCGAAAAAAAGTCCGCCGCGCCCATGCCGTAGTCCGAGGTCTTCTCGGGAAGGTAGCCCCAGCGGTTCGTTGCCGTGGTGTCGGTATAGGCCAGGTGGCCGACCCCCGCGTATTGAAAAGAAAGGAAAGATTCCGCCCACTGCTTGGCGCCGGAATAGGCGTGGACGCCCAGCATGTTGAATCGCATTCGCATCATGGATTCAAGGTAGGCGCGCCAGTCTTCGCGATTGTAGACGGTGACGCAGTTCAGGAAGTCGGGCCAGGGCAAAAGGCCCCGAGTCTTGAAGCGCGGCTGGGCTTGCCAGGGATGGTTCGCAGGAGGCAGATTCAGGTTTCGCGCGCCTTGCAAGGGATAGCTGTCTCCATCCAGTCCGAAGAACGCTCCCTGCCGCTCCAGGAAGTCGAACACCGCGTAGAGAACTGCTTGCGGCGTTGCGCCGGTCAGTCGAACGCGAGTTCCGCCGCCCTTGGGCGGCTCTAGAGCGATCTCATAGGACTCAGGATTTTTGAAGGCTTCTTTCTCCACTCGCAGGGCAAAAACCACATCTTCAGTTCCTGCTTCCGCGCCTGAGCCCGCCGCTTCAACGGGCGCGCGAGCAAGGCCCAGGTTCTTAAGGCCGCGAGCCAGCTCTTTGGTCGCCAGCCGCTCTTGAAAGCTTGCCTCAGCCGGGGCCACGATCCAGACTCTTTGGCGGCCTTCGGGGCCGAAGGCCATTTTGAGCCGGCCGTTGTCGGGTAATCCTTCGATAGACGCGTGCGCAGCGGCTGTTGCCGGCGCACGGCCGGCCGCGTTTGCAGCGCAGGTTCCTGCGCCCCACAAGGCGGCGGAGTGCTGCAAGAACTGCCGCCGGCCGATATTCTGTTTTCGCTTCATGGTCACATCCGATGGATTGAGATTTTAACGCGCCTATGATACACCGCTCTAGGTTATCGCCGCGATCGAGAATGAGGTATTATATCCCCGCTACGGCAGAGAATTGGCTCTTGTTATTGAATGGCTATGCCGGGCATGGCCTGTGAAATTGCCAACCGGCGTCGCAAGCTTATTCTGAGGGAAGGGAGAATCAATCGACATGGGAACTTTGGCGAAAGTAACCTGCACAAGGGGTTCGTGGAAAAAGCGGGACGCTTATGTGATGGAGAACGATCTGATCCGCTTTGTCGCCTTAACCGGCGGAGGACATATTGCCGCGATGCGTTTTCGGAATGGTCTCGACTTGCCCACGTTGAACCCTCTGTGGGTGCCGCCGTGGAAAACCATGGAGCCCTACCAATATAAGGAGAAACTCCACGCGGCTCGGTATGGCAAGCGCGACACCGGTAAGTTGATCTGCGGCATCGCCGGACACAACCTCTGCCTCGATTACTTCGGCGCGGCGTCGCCGGAAGAGGTTAAGCAGGGATTGTCGATCCACGGCGAGGCGCCGTCGGCGCGCTGGCGCGCCACCCGAAAAAGTTCCAGGCCCGGTCGCGCCGATCTTGAAATGGCGGTGCATTTGCCCGTCGCCGGTCTCCAGTTTACGCGGCAGATTACCATCCGGCAGGGGGAATCGGTGGTCTATCTCAAGGAGAAAGTCGTAAACGAAAACAGGGCGGACCACTTTTTCCATTGGACCCAGCACGTCACGCTGAGCCCCCCCTTCCTGAAGCCGCGGCATAGCCGCACCTTCCTGCCCGGCTCCAAGGGACGGACGTTTCCGCACGGATACGACGAAGGCAAGGCGCTGCTGGTATCCTCCCGGAATTTTGAGTGGCCTTTTGCGCCCGGCGTTTCAGGAGCCAATGTCGATCTGACGCGGCCGTTCAGTAAATCGGGCCGCGGAATTCTGGCCACGGTGTTGTTAAGGTCGGACCGCGAAGTGGCGTACGTTGCGGCGCTGAATACAGAAGAAAACCTGCTGATGGGTTACTGCTTCAAGCGCGCGGACTTCCCCTGGGTGGCGCTCTGGGAGGAAAACTGCGCCAGGACCGACGCTCCCTGGAACGGGGTAACTCAATCGCGCGGTTTGGAGTTCGGCTCGACGCCTTTCCCCGTGGGCAAGCGCGAGGCCTTTGCGAACGGGCCGCTGTTTGGCGCGCCGCATTTTTCCATGGTTCCGGCGAAGGGCCAGAAGACCGTCAATTATCTGGCTTTTCTTGCCGCAGCGCCCAAGGGACTCGCGGAAATCCGCGACATTAACATCCAAAAGGGCAAAATCGTGGTGGAGGGCCAAAGCGCCAAAGGGAAGCCTGTCACTTTGCAAGTCCGGGCGTCCGGATTGCGGCAGGGAAGCTTGGCGTAGCGGCCACAAGCAAGGAGACGTCGATGCTTTATCCTATATCCGAGGTTCAAAACTTTGTTGTGGGGCTGGACCATCCGGAGTGCGTGGCGGTGGGCCCGGATGGGACGCTTTACGCGGGCGGCGAGGGTGGCCAGGTCTACCGAATCTCGCCCGACGGCAAGAAAGTTGAAGTCCTGGCGAATACGGGGGGATTCTGCCTGGGGATTACCCTCGACCAGGACCAAAACATCTACGTCTGCGACATGGGCGTGAAGGCGCTGTTTAAGGTTACCCAGAAGGGCAAGGTCGCGAAGCTAGCGGATTCGGCCGCCGGGCGCAAATTTCTTTCGCCGAATTTCAGCGTCTTTGATTCCCAAGGCAATCTCTACTTCAGCGATTCCGGCGAGTGGAAACAGGTGAACGGCGTGATCTACAAGCTGGGCCGGGACGGCAAGGTCCGGTTGTTTTCTGAAGGCCCATACCATTTTGCCAACGGCCTTGCGATCGACGCCGCGGAAGAATATCTCTACGTCATCGAAAGCAATCTGGACCGCGTGCTGCGCGTGGAACTCAAGCCGGACGGCACGGCCGGCGTTCCACAGGTCTATGCGGAAGGCATGATCCACGTTCCGGACGGCATGGCTTTTGACGCGCAAGGCAATCTTTACGTGACGACCTATGCGTCCAACTGTATTTACCGGGTCACTCCGGAGCGCAAGGTGGAACTGGTCTGCCAGGACCTGGACAATCTATTCCTGTGCCAGGCGACGAATTGCGCTTTCGGTGGGCCGAACTTCGATCAACTGTATATTGGAAATCTTGGCCGGAACCATATTTCCGTTCTGGACCTGAAGATTAAGGGGCAGCCGCTCTGGTGCCACCGCGCTTCGGCGCGATGAGCCAGCCGGGCGCGGGCGCCTGTTTTGGAATGCGGCATCTGCCGGCCGGAAGCGGCGGAATGTTTAGGGAGGACGTTATGAAATTGAATTGGCTCGATCGCTGGCAGGCGGTCTTGATCGCCTCCGTCATCTTCTTTGCGTTTGCGCAGCCGCAAGCGGCAATGGCGCAGGCTGCCTGGCAGCCTGTGTGGACAGTCGGGGTTTTCGATCAATCCTCTGCGGAGTTCAAGACTGGCAACGCGCCCACTCCCGCAGCGCCCTATATTGTCGGGAAGAGTGTGCCGGCCGAGAACTGGTATGACTTCCAGCCCGGTTCCGGAAACGGCGACTTTGGCCACAAACCTCATCCGGTCAGCCTTCAGTTTGATCTTGCGGGCAAGCCCAGCGGCGTTTACCGGATGAAAATCGCCCTCATTGTGGAGCACCCGCGCACTTCAGCCCTGGACGTTTCCATCAACGGGCACACGGGACGTTTTTATCAGCATCCCATCTTGAACTACAAAATGGGAAATATCCGCAACGCATTTTACCCGGAGTATTCGGTTGATACGATCACCTTCGAATTGCCCACCCGCTACTTTGTTTCTGGAACCAACCACCTGGTTCTGACGGCCATCGATGAACCCTCTCCGGGCGACCAGCCCACGGAGGCCGGTACGCCGGTCGGAAACTCCGGGGTTTGTTATGATGCGCTTGAACTGGAACACCAGCCGGGAGGGAAATTTGATCCCCGGCAGATCAGCGCTTCCGTCCTGCCGACCATTTACTACCGCAACGAAGGCGGCCAACTCAAGGAAATGGTGGATGTGCTTGTCCGCTACCACAGCCAGCCCCGCAACGGAAAAGTGGAACTGGTGATCGGAGGGAAGACATACACCGAAGCCCTTCCCGCTGACCGCGCTTTTGGCGAACAGAGGGCGCAATTCGCCGTGCCGGAGTTCGAGGGAGTGACGCCCGGCAAGGTGACGGTTGCCATCAATGGCCATCGGCGAAGCTTTTCCCAGGAGTTGAAGCCCGGGAAGAAGTGGACTTTTTTTGTGGTGCCCAACGAGCATCTGGACGTTGGCTATACCGATTACCAGGCCAAAGTGGCGGAGGTCCATGCCCGCGTGATTGACGAGGCGATGGAACTGATCGAGAAACATCCGGATTTTACCTTCAGCGTGGACGGCTACTGGGAGATCCAGCAGTTTCTGGACACGCGGACTCCGGCTGAAAAACAGAAGCTCTTCCGGATGATTGCCGATCACAAGATTTTTGTTCCTGCGCAGGACTCAAGCCTGCTGACCGGCTTCCCGACCGCTGAGACGCTGATTCGTTCTCTCTATCCCAGTTACCGCTTCAGCCAGCAGCACGGCGGGCCTTTCGACTACGCCTCCATCACGGATGTTCCGTCCTACAGCTGGTCTTATGCTTCTGTTATGGCGGCCGCGGGCTTGAAGTATTTCATTGCCGCCAGTGACAATTACCGGGCGCCGGTTCTCCTGTTCGGGAAGCTACATGAGCGGTCGCCTTTCTGGTGGCAGGGCCCTGACGGGTCGAAGATTCTGATGTGGTATTCCCGCCACTACCACCAGATTCTCACCCTCTTCGGCATGCCGCCCCAGATTGCGGCCGGCCATGACGCGCTCCCTGTGTTTCTCCAGGCGTACGAGCATCCCTCCTACAAATCAGATGCTGTGATTCTTTACGGAACTCAGCCGGAAAATCAGGACCTTTTCCCTCAGCAGGCCACGCTGGTGACCAGGTGGAATGAAATCTACGCTTATCCGAAGCTTGAATACTCCGGCTTCGCAAAAGCCATGGATTACATCGCCGGCCAGTTCGGCGATTCCATCCCGACCATCAGCGGCGACGGCGGGCCTTATTGGGAAGACGGCATCGCCTCGGACGCTTACTACGCGGCGATTGAAAGAGAAAACGAGAGCCGCGGGCCTTCGGCGGAAAAGCTTTCCACCATCAGCTCCCTGGTTGACCGCCGCATCGTTCCCGATGAGGCCAGGCTCCGGCGCATGTGGAATGACATGGTGCTGATGGATGAGCACACGTGGGAGTTCTCCCGCAGCGTGACGGACCCGCACAGCGACGAGTCTGTCCAGCAGCGCAAAGTCAAAGACTCGCGCTCGACCGAAGCCCAGTTGCTTGTGGACAACATCATGCGGCGCGGCATGGGCTCGATCGCCAACTCGATTTCCGTTCCCAAGGGCACGCTGATCGTCTTCAACCTCATCAACTGGAAGCGCAGCGGGCTGGTGGAATATGACCTGCACAAGGGCCTCGAGCTTGTCGACAAGGCCACGGGCCAGACGGTCCCTTATGAATTGCTCAGCACCAGCCTCAACTTCCGGCGCATTCGCTTTCTGGCGGAGAACGTTCCGGCCATGGGCTACAAAGCCTACACGCTGAAGAAAACCGAAGCGGCCGCTCGAAAGCCCGAATCGACAATGTCTACCACGCTTGAAAGTCCCTATTACCGGGTTGAGATCGATCCCGCGACGGGCGCCGTCCGAAGCATTTTCGACAAGCAGCTCAACAAGGAACTGGTGAATGCGTCGAGCCCCTATCGGTTTGACCAGTATGTCTACGTCACGGGAGGCGACAAGACGCCGAACCGCCTGCTGCAATACCGGGCGGTCTCTCCGCTGCCTCAACTGACGACGCACCCGGCGACGGGCGGGCGGCTCGTATCCGTGTTCCAGACGCCTTTCGGGACCGAGGCCCGGCTGGTAAGCTCGGCGGTCAACACTCCGCGGATTGAGACCAGTATCTTGTTGTTCAACCACGAAAAAAAGATTGAGTTCATCAACCGGGTCCAAAAGAAAGAAGTCTTCACCAAGGAAGGCGTCTATTTCGCGTTTCCTTTTGCCATGGACCATCCGGAATTCCGCTATGAGATTCAAAACGGCGTTATCAATCCGGCAAAAGATATGCTGCCGGGCGCGGGCCTCGAATGGTTTTCAGTGCAGCACTGGCTCTCGCTGGAAGAGGGCGGAGCTTCCGCCGCCGTGCTGCCGCTGGACGCGTCGCTTGTGACGCTGGGGGACATTGTGCGCGGCGTCTGGCCCAAACACTTTGTCGAACGCAAGGGAACGGTTTTTTCCTATGTCATGAACAATTACTGGGACACGAATTACCGCGGCGGCCAGGGCGGAGACTTTACGTTCCGTTACGTGGTCACCAGCGGCGCGTCGCTCAATCCCGTCGAGCTTAGCCGCCTGGGCTGGCAGGAGATGACCCCGCTTGAAACGGATGAGGTGGTCTCGCAAGACAAGGCCATCGACGTTCCGCAGCCGCTCGCGGGCGACCAAAGCAGCCTGCTGACGGTCAGCAATCCGGACGTGCTGCTCGACACCTGGAAGCGCGCGGCCGATGGCAAGGGAACCATCATGCGATTCCTTGATCTGGGCGGCGCGGCGGGCGAGGTGCAGGTTTCGACGCCCTTGCTCGACGTGAAGTCGGCCTGGCTATGCAACGCCATGGAAGCGAACCAGCAGCCGATATCATCCACCAGCGCCCACGGCTTCACCTTCAGCGTCAAGCCGCACCAGATTGTGACGGTGCGCGTGGAGGGTTCGCCGACTTTGCCGATTCCGGCGATGTGAGCGGGCAAGGCAGGGTTTTAATGCGCAGACGTTTTGACTAACGCTTAATTTGGAAAGGTGCATTTGACACATGAAACTCGGACTTGGACTTTATCGCCACATGCTGACGCCTGATAATTTCCGTTTTGCCCGGCAGGCCGGAGCCACGCACATTGTGGCCCACTGGGTGGATTACTGGGGCCAGGACAAAATTCCCTCGACGGACGGCCAGCACAACTGGGGTGTGACCAACAATCAGGGCCGCCTCTGGAGCTATGAAGAGTTGCGCGACCTGAAGGCGGCCGTCAACGCCGAAGGCCTGGAGCTTGCGGCCATTGAGAACCTCGATCCCGCGCACTGGTATGACATCCTGCTGGACGGCCCCAAGCGCGCGCAGCAGATGGAGGACATCAAGACCATCATCCGGAACATGGGCAAAGCGGGCATTCCCACGCTCGGTTACTGCTTCAGCCTGGTGGGTGTTTGGGGGCACGTGCAGGGGCCTTATGCCCGCGGCGGAGCGGAGTCGGTGGGGTTTCTCGGCCCGGACGGCCCCAAGGAAACGCCTATCCCGAACGGCCAGGTCTGGAACATGACCTATGACCAGAACGCTCCGCCGGGAAATGTTCCGCCCGTCTCTTCTGATGAAATCTGGCGGCGCCTCGAAGGTTTTTTGAAGGAGATGGTTCCTGTGGCGGAGGAGGCCGGAGTGCGCCTGGCCGCCCATCCCGATGATCCGCCCATGCCTGCATTGCGCGGAATCTCGCGCCTGGTTCATCGCCCGGAACTTTTCCAGCGCCTGCTCGACGTCTATCCCTCCTACTACAACGCTCTCGAATTCTGCCAGGGCACTACGGCCGAGATGGCCGGCGGAGACGTTTACGAGGCCATCGACAAGTACACGCGCCAGGGCAACATCGCCTACGTGCACTTCCGCAACGTGCACGGCAAGGTGCCCAAGTACCACGAGGTGTTTCTCGACGAGGGCGACGTCGATTTTGTCCGCGCCATGGGGATTTACGTCAAAAACAATTTCGACGGCGTCATCATTCCGGACCACACGCCGCGCATGACCTGTGACGCTCCCTGGCACGCCGGCATGGCTTTCGCGCTTGGCTACATGCGCGCGCTTGTCCAGGCGCTTGAGTCGGGAAAATCCTGAGGGGTTGCGTGGGACAGTCGGCGGCGTATAATGCGCTCTGATCTTTCCTTCAGGAGCATGCTGTGGTCTGTTGTCCCAGGTGTGGAAGCGTGATTGAAGAGGGCGCGGATTTTTGCCCGGGCTGCGGGAAGGTGCAACTGGCGCCCCGTCCTGAGTCCGGCGCGTCAGGCGGCGACCCAAAGCTCGGCAATCCCTACGCCGGAAAAAACGAACAGATTCTTGGGCTCGCGATCTTCGTTGTGGGTTTGATCTGGGCTTTCGGCGCCACGGTTGCCAGCCAGGGGCGGGCCGATTACACCTTGCCCGTTGTGACCATGCTGGCGGGGATCGTGCTTGGGATTGTCGGCAAGCGTCGAGAGCGGAAAAACAACCCATAACAGTCCGTGCGGATGGGTTTTCAGGTCCGGGGTTTTCGCAGCGCATTCCAAGAAAGAGGAGTGAAACCTTATGGCGGCTGAAAACTTTTCTTCACTGAAAGCTTTGGTTCTGCCCGGCGTGCTGGCGCTGGTTGCTTTGCTCGGCGGTTGCTCGCCGCACCAAAAGGCGCAGCAGCAAAAGCCGGGAATTCCCGGTCCCCAACAGACGGATCTATTTATCGGCGGCGAGGGCGGCTACGCGAGTTACCGCATTCCCGCGCTGATCACCACCGCCCAGGGCGTTGTGCTGGCGTTTGTCGAGGGGCGCAAAGCGAGCTCAGCCGACCATGGCGATCACGATATCCTGATGCGTCGCAGTACGGATGGCGGCAAGACATGGGGCCCCGTCCAAGTGGTTATGAAGGGCGAGACATATGCGCTGAACAACCCGACCGCCGTTGTGGATCGCTCGACCGGAACCACCTGGCTCTTCTTCGTCAAAACTTCCACCCGAAAGTACAAAACGAACGCGGACCTTGAAAAAGCCAAAGGGCCCGTCAGTCGGATGCTGGTGATGCACAGCAGCGATGGCGGCGCCACGTGGTCCGCGCCGAGGGATATCACCCGGTCCGTGAACCGGCCCGGCTGGCGGCGCATCATTCCCGGGCCCGGCGTCGGCATCCAGACGAAGAGCGGCCGCCTGGTGATTCCCTGCAATCACGAAATCGGACCGGTGGCGACGGACCACGTGATGTACAGCGACGACCACGGAAAGACGTGGCGCCTGGGCGGGTCGACCGAGGACAAAACGGATGAGGACCAGATTGTGCAACTCGCCGACGGCTCGCTGATGCTCAACATCAGAAACTATCGCGAAAAGGGCCATCGCGGAATCTCCATCAGCAAGGATGGCGGGCTCACGTGGTCGCCGGTCGTCGCCGATCCCACGCTGATTGAGCCGGTCTGCATGGCCAGCCTGATTCGCTACACGGAAGTTCCCGAGTTCAGCAAAAACCGCCTGCTGTTTTCGAACCCCGCAAGCCAGACCAAACGCATCAAGATGACCGTGCGGATCAGTTACGATGAGGGTAAAACGTGGCCTGTCGCCAGGGAACTGAACGCCGGGCCCTCCGGCTATTCCTGCCTCACTGTTCTTCCCGATATGAAGATCGGGTGCCTTTACGAACGCGGCGAACGTTCTTCAGTTGATGAGGTGACCTTTGCGCGCTTTTCACTTCCCTGGCTCACCGGCGGCGCGGATTCCATCCAGAAACAGAGGTAGCCTTGACCATGGTTTGGTGTGCGGCTTGAGGATAATTCGGAGGGTGATTCAATGGATAACTTCCTGAAGTTGGAGAACCGGCACACGGGAGAAATTCTGCGGATGCGCCGGGTGCGTGACGCCGAGGGTCAAGCCGTATTGACCATCGACGGTTCGTTGCCGCCGCGAGCGAGCGGCCCGCCGCTTCACATGCATTTCCGTGAACGTGAGGAAGGGTACGTGAAGGCGGGATCACTCGGAGCCCGAGTCGGAAAGGAGAAGATCGCTGTGCCGGCCGGGGAGACGGCAGTTTTTCCTGCCGGGGTCGTTCACAACTGGTGGAACGGCGGGGAAGACCTTTTGGAGTTCAGCGGCCGGGTCATTCCGGTGGTTGATCTGGATCGCTTCCTCCAGGCCATCTTTGCGGTTGTCAACGCCGGCCCGTCCGGCAGGCCACCGATCTTTTACCTGGCCCACGTGTTGTGGCGGCACCGGAACACCCAGGCAGTGATGCTGCCTCCGCCAGCTATTCAGCGGATCCTTTTCCCTCTGGTTCTGCTGGTCGGCCGGATTCTCGGCAAATATCGCGGAGATAGCTGGCCCGGTTCGCCCGCATCGTGCACAGGCGCGCCGGAAGTGGAATAGGCGAGGGCGGATCGCCACCCTCCAGCCAGTCCCCGCAGGGGGCGATTCACGAATCGCCTCCGCAGAACCTGCTCACGCTGGAGCGGAATCCGCCGGGGGTTTTGCAAAGAAAAATTTCCGGGTGTAGATCAGAAACAGCACGTAGGCGCCAATCCAGAACGCGGTCCCGATGAAAACGGCATGCATCATCTGTGGGAACCACTGCGCCATCCTGGGTTGCTGCGGCTGCCAGCCTGTTTGAGCCATCAGGTCGGCTGTGTTTTGAATTGAAATGCTCAAGGCCATGGACCCGCCAGCCACGAGCGCCTTAATAAAAGCGATATTCCAGCCCGCCAGCCTTCTCTTATAGATCAGCCAGGCCGCCATTCCTGAAAAGACGGAGTACGCGAGCCCGATCAGGACCGCTTTCCAGCCGTGAACGATGAACCCGAACGCGACGGTTACCGGCCTCACCAGCAGCAACAACACGGCTGAGATTCCGAGCGCTTCAAAGATTGCAACGATGGCCAGTGGAATGGGGAAACTGGCGGATTGCGGCGCGGCCGCCGTTGCGTCCAGGAAGGTGGCTTTGACGCTCTTCCGTGTGTAGAAAATCAGGAACCCGAGCGGCAGTAGAATACCAAGGATAACCTCGATCGAAATCACAAACGCAATGGCCTGGTGATGGGCTCCAGGAGGCACGGCACGGCGCATTTCCAGCATTCGGGGCAGCATAAGAAAACTGATCAACGATCCCATCAGGCCAAACAACAGCCAGAGGCCGCTGCCGATCAGCATCATGATTCGCGCCCAGTTCTTGCGCAGCACCGAGCCTGTTCCGGCAACAAAAAAGCACGCGGCGATCACCACGTAGACCCCCACGGCGACAAGGATGGCTGCGACGGAAGGCGGAACGCGGCCCGGCGCATGCGTTCTGAGGGGAAGAATAGCCATGGAAGCGGCCAGTAAGAGAAAGCCGAGTCCTATCAGAATTTCGATCACTCCGGCGGTGATGATCCAGCCTCGGCGGTCGGGATATGGAAGGGAAGACGATTCAGCAAGGTCGTTGCCCATGGATGTGTCTCCTTAAGGCAGATATTTGGCCGAACTATATCACAGTCTGAGCAAAATGAAACACGCGCCCCAGGCTCGCCTCCGGCATCCGCAAACATCGCAAACGGCGAGGTCGATGCTGTAGCGGCGGTCAATGATCGCCGGCTGTTGCTGGGGAAATCCGGCGGTCGCAGACCGCCGCTACAATCACAGGCGCTAAAATGGGAGCGTCTGCGGTATCGAACGTAGTAGGTTGCAAAAAGGTCAAAGGCCGCGGATCTAAAGATCCGCGCTACCGGCTACACCCGCAGCACTTTAATGTCTCGATCGAGAAAGCCTTGGATGGCTTCGTCGCTCGCGCCGGTGTCGGTGATGACCAGATTGATGGTCTCAATGGGGCAGAAGAGGTGCGTGGCGATAACGCCGAGTTTGGTGTGATCGACCACTGCGATGCGTTCCTTAGCTTGCTGAACCATGACCCGGTTGAGATCGGCTTCATGCGGATGGTAGGCGAAGGCGCCGTGCTCGGCGTCCAGGCCGTTGGCGCCGATGAAAACCTTGTCCACAAAGATGTTGCGCAAGGCTTCGATGGCTGTGCTGCCTACCAGCGAGAACCATCCTCCGTGCAAAAAGCCTCCGGTAACAAACACGCTGATGTCGGGCCGGTTGGCCAGCTCCATAGCCACGTTCACGGTGTTTGTGACCACCGTGATGTTCTTGCCGGGAGCGATGCCGCGGGTGATCTGATTGGTGGTTGTGCCGGGAGTGATGGCGATGATGTCGCCGTCGTTCAGCATGTCGGCGGCGGCGAGAGCAATGCGGCGCTTCTCTTCGGCACAGTATTGCACCTGGTCGCTGTAGCTTGAGACGTGGCGAAACGGCTCATAGAGCAGCGGCTCAAGGGAAATCGCTCCGCCGTGCGTCCTGCGCAGGCGGCCCAACTGCTCGAGATTCTCCAGGTCGCGCCGCGCCGTGGCCACGGAAACGTTGAAGTCTTTGCAAATCTGCTCCACGGTGATGGTACCCGTCTTGAGCAGCTCCTCCAGAATCTTCTGCCCTCGCTGGTCGATTTCAGTCTTCGATGCCATAAGCGTTCACCAGCCCCCTTTCGGAGTTCCTTGCAAAAACTCTGCCGATGTGTGGAGCGGAACACTGGGTTGAAGCTTTTCAGGCCGCCATGCGCCCGGAGGTGCATGCCGCGGCTCCAGTCTACACCCTGCGTTCCGCCCGGCAAGGCGTGAAGTCTTTCCAGGCGCTTTCAACCCTTGCCGGTTCTGAAACCCATTGGACGCTTGCCGGATCGTTTTCATACTGCGCATAAAGTGGAGCTTCACGCGCTAAGCCCAGGTCGGAGTAGTCGCGTGGCGGGCCGATGATGAGTGAGCTTTTTTTGTAGTGAGGATTCGGCTGCCAGATAAGTTGGCCCGCGGAATCGAGCAGGGCATACCATGCCAAACCCTGGCGCGCACGGACAGCATTGTAAACAAATCCGTAGTCGCGCTCGCACCAGGCGCCGAAAGTCATCGCGGATTCGGGGTCGGCATTGATTGTGGCGTGCGCCCAGCCGGGCGGGACCACCACTTTGTCTCCGGGTCGGGCGACGACCGCGAAGCATCGCCCGGGATCATCCTGGGCAAATTCCTGCATGGTGATGACGGCCCTGCCTGACCAGATTTCATAAAGCTCGGGAGGCGACCAGCCGCTGTGCGCCGCCACACGGTGGACGTGTCCCTGGCTGCGTACCGGCTCATCGCCGAGGCGGCCCTTGGCGTAGGTGACCACGCCGTAGAGAAGCATGCGTTTTTCAAGATCGCTCTTGTGCCCTTCTTTTGCCACGTCCATGGCGATGGCATAAACAGGATCAGGGCCCGCGCAATTGGGATCGCGCAAGCTGGGCCGGATGGAATCGAGGCTGCGCAGCTCGGGCGCGGGTCCCTCGACTCCCGGCCCGTACCGGAATCCCAAAGGATCGTGGGTGGCCGTAACGCCAAGGCCCGGATCAAAGCTCATGGCCGTGTCCTCACAAAAGCTTTGAGAGTGGCGCAGCGGCCGGGCGCAGCCGGACGAATGGTGTAACGGCCGATGGCGGCCGGAACGATAAAGGTCTCCGCGTAGTGGACGGTGAAAGGCTCAAAGGCTCCCGCGGGGCTCTCGACAACGGCTTCGCGGCCTTCCACCAGATTCAAGACGTTCACTCCGCCACGGGTATCGTGTTCAACCTTTCCTTCAAACCAATGGCGGCGCGTTTCAATGAACTCGCGCTCGTGGAGGCCCGTGCGCTCTTCGCGCCAGCCGTCGCCCGTGGCAACGGGCTCCACGCGGTTCACAAGATTCGCTCGCACCCATTCGGTGGTCCTCGCCCACTGGATGTTCTCTTTGCCGTGTCCCAGGTGAATGGGCCGGGGATTGCCGTCGAGTCCCAGGCGGTTCCAATCCCACAGCTTGAACGTAAAGATGTACGGCGTGGCGCTGATCTCAAGTACCATGCTGTCTTTGCCCGAGCAGTGCACGGTGCCCGAGGGGATCAGGAAGTGGTCATGTTTTTTTGCGGGCCACTGGTTCACGTATCGCGTGTCAGGAAAGCTGTTGTCCGCCTGCTGCGCGCGCTCAAGATCGCCCAGCATCGCGCCGGGATCGATCCCTTTCTTCAGGCCCAGGTAAACCACCGCTCCTTCGCCCGCGTCGAGCAGGTAATAACTTTCGTCCTGCGTGTAGTGCATGCCGAATTTGTCCTGGATGTATTCGGTCAAGGGATGCACTTGCATCGACAGGTTGCCGCCTCCCATCGTGTCCAGCATGTCGAAGCGAATGGGGAATTCCGTCCCGAAGCGGCCGTGGACCGCATCGCCCAGCAATTCGCGCGGGTGGGCGAAGACCACGTTGATCGAGGGAACCTCGGCGCGCGCGCTTCCAAAACCCAGCAGCAGGCTGTTCTCTTCCGGCACGCAGTCGAAGCACCAGGCAAAGTTCGGGGCGTCGCGGGGAAGGTCGCAAGTCTCGCGCATCCACTCGCCGCCCCACGGCCCGGGATCGAAGAAGGGAACCACGCGGAACGGCCGCCGGACAACCGCCTTAAGCGCACGGCGGAACGTCTCGCCGGAAATCAGCTTGGGACAGTCGCGGTCGTTGGTGTCGAGCAGAAAGTCGATGCGCGGGAAAAGCTGCTTCTTTAGCCGGTCCGCCGCGCGCCAGTCCACGAAGTAGGCGCGCTTGTACTTGAGGCTGGGCTTTTCCTGGAAGTTGTCCGCGCCGAGATTCGCGGCCTCGTTGCGCCGCTGGCGCGCCTGAATTTCCCAGCGCGCCATGTCCGCGTAGACCAGCAGGTCGGCGGCGGGCGCAAGGAGCGCTGCGCCGGTTCCGATCAGGAGCGCCGTGCCTTCGTGATTTTCGATATCGCGCCGCGCGGCGGCGAGTTTGTCTCGGTCAAGGAAGTCGGCGATTTCAATGCCGTTCATCCGCCCAAAAACCGGGTCGTCGGTAAGGTAAGGCGCGAGCAGCGCCTCGATTTCCTGGGCGGGCTTCAGGCAATCGCTTGAGCGAAAAATCCGCGAGGGCTTGAGCGCATTCGCGATCTCGCGTTCAATCTGTTCCGCAAACGCGCCGGGATAACACTCAATGCACAGGACGCGAGGCTTCAGGCTTCCGATGTGGTCGAGAATTTGTGGCCAGCCTACGGCACAGTCGGCTTGAGAGGAACTGATCGGAACAACAGGGTATTTATCGTAATTGGACTTCATCAGCCGGTCGAGCCCTCCAGCAGCGGCACGGAGCCGAGTAGCGCCGCTTCGTTTCCAAGTTGCGCCGCGTGAACTTCCACCTTGCCCCAGGGCGTCCAGGCATGGCGGTGAACGTAATCCTGAACGGGAGGCACAATCTCCGAGGCCCGCCGCATCACGCCGCCGCCGATCACAATCACCTCAGGATCGTAAGCGTGGATCAAGCCCACCGCCAGGGTGCTCCACACGGCCAGGCAGCGGTCGCGGACCGTGATGGCAACCGCGTCTCCGGCTTCGGCGTGAGAGAAAAGCTCTTCAAACGCGATCGATTTTTCCCGGCTCAGGCTGCTGGCGGAAAATCCCGGCGTCGAGCGGCAGATCTCCTCAAGCGGCCATGTAGACGCTTCAGCTTCCGCGCAACCCACGGCTCCGCAGGTGCACGTGCGCCCGTTGAAGAGCACGGGCAGGTGCCCGCCAAGGCATCCCGCTTGCGCATGTTTGCCTCGCAGCAGTTGGCCTTCAATCATCGCCGCGGCCCCGATGCCCGTGCCCAGGGTCACCATGACGACGTCGTCGAATCCTTGCGCTGCGCCGCAATAGCGCTCTCCCAGCAGCGCCATGCGCGCATCGTTTTCAACTTGTAGGGGAAGGCCGAATGACGCGCGCGACCACGCCTCCAAGTCCAGAGCCGGCCCGTCATCGTATTTGCTGTTCGTCGAAAGGATCTTGCTCTTCGAGTGATCGACGATGCCGCAAAAGCTTAAGGCCAGTCCCGAGCATTCGCCGGGCGGCACGTTGGCCTGGGTGAGCACGCGATGGCAGACGGTCGCGAGCCGGGGTAGCAGCGGACTGAGTCCGGCGCTTCGGTCTGTAGCGAGAGACTCACGGGCGACAATCGCGCGGCCATCAACCAGGGCGCAGGTCGCATGCGTTCCACCAAGATCAATGGCCAGGGCTTTCATGCTTCCTCGACCAGAGTGGGAGCGCCGTTGACGTTTCGCAGCCGGGCACTGAAGCCTTCCGCGGCAATCGCCTGATAGTCGTGCCCGGCGTCGCTTGGCCAGCAGGCCAGAAAGCTCAGCACGCTCGCGCCGATGTTGGCCACGCGATGCGCGGTGTGCGGAGGGATGTAATGGAGGCTGCCGCGCTCCAGAATCTCAAATCGCGTCCTGCGGTTTTCATCCATCAGGATCAAAGCGCCCTTACCGGCCAGCCCAAGGTAGTATTCGCTGCGGCTCCGGTCAGCGTGGAAATGTCCTTTGGTCATGAAATACTCGTCGCCGACCGTTCCCGGTTGGATGAAGGTGTTACCCCAGAACAGTCCGCCCCGGGAACCCTCCGGAACGGGCATCAAGACCTGAACGCTATAGACGGTCTGGTCGAGGTCCATGGCAAGCCGGGCGGTTTCATCCCGGAAAATGCCTTGGAGGTCCCGCAAGGTGCGGACCGTGTTTTGCACCGGGCTTCCCAAAAGTTCGCCGGTACTTAAGTCGACCGTAATCTTGTTCTTAGTCCCAGTATCCATGCTGATTCTCGTTTCTGGCTAGTCGAAGCGGCTTAGGGGGGGGGATTCCCTCAAACAATCAAATTACACTGATGGCCGGGCATTATCAATCGATATTTTGAATGAACCTTTTTATATAGATCATTTATATGGCGTAAATTGATATAAGCAATCGAATTTTATGCTGTCGTTCGCTTTGCCCTGCGACGGCCGGGAAGAAGCTTTGGGATGAACCAAAGGATAAAGGAAGGCTCCTTTAGCGTCAACACCGCAGGCTCTTGTTGGGCAGAGAGCCTGCAGGGTAAACGAGACTGCGAGTTAAAGCGCGGCTTTTTCCTCAAGATGGCGCCAGTGCCTTTCGATCTCCTCAAGGCTCTTGCCCTTGGTTTCGGGGACGAGCGCATAGCAGAAGATGAAAGCTGCAACGCAGAGGGCGGCAAAAATCCAGAAGGTTCCCGCCGGGCCTGCGGCATTGACAAGCGAGAGGAAGGTTTCCGCGACGAACCAGTTGGCTCCCCAGATTGACAGTGTGCCAAGCGACATGGCCTTGCCGCGAATCTTGGTGGGATAAATTTCAGAGAGCAGCACCCAACTGATGGGTCCCAGGCTGACGCCAAAGCAGGTGGTGTAACCGATCACCTCATAAAGCATGAATCTGGTGGAGTGCGTGTAGAACGAACTGCCCACCAGCAGCAGCGAGAGAGCCATGCCGGCCGTGCCGATGAGCAGAAGCTTCCGGCGGCCCAGCCGGTCAATCAGCATGATGGAGACGATGGTGATCAGGATGTCGGCCACGCCAATGATGGCCGCCGCCAGGATGGCCGCCTTGTCGGAGGGATACCCGGCCATGCGGAAGATCATGGGCGAGTAGTAAATGATGGTGTTGATTCCGGTGATCTGCGAAAAGACGGCGACGCCCACGCCGATGAGCACGGCCATGCGGAAGCCGGGCTGGAACAGGAGTCCGAAGCCTCCGGTTTCTTCCTTGAGGGCCTGCTCGACGTCGGCGATTTCGGCCTCGGCTTCGGAGCCTTGCCCGAGCTTGTGAAAGGTCGCCAGCGCCTTCGCGCGCTCGCCCATGCGCACCCACCAGCGGGGACTTTCGGGCAGAAAGATCATTCCGGCCAGCAGCAGGATGGACGGGAAGACCGCCGACATAAACATCCAGCGCCAGTTCCGCGAGCTGGCGAGCGCGTGATCCACGAAATAGGCTGCGGCGATTCCCACCGTGATGGCGAGCTGGTTCAGGGTGACCAGGGCGCCGCGGATGCGAGCCGGCGACGCCTCGGCGATATACAGGGGAGAGACCAGCGACGCGACGCCGATCGAGACGCCCACAAAAAAGCGCGCGATGCAAAACGTCACGAGGCCCGTCGCCATGCCGCTGAGAATCGCGAAAACGCCGAACGCGATGCCGGTGGTGATCAGCACCTTCCGGCGGCCCCAGCGGTCGGCCGAGTAGCCGGCCACGGCGGCGCCGGCGAGCGCTCCGGCCAGGGCGATGGCCACGGCAAATTCCAGTTGATTGTCGGAAAGGCGGAAATCGGTTTTGAGAAACAACATGGCGCCGGAAATGACGCTGGTGTCATAGCCGAACAGCAGTCCGCCCAATGCCGCAACGCTTGCGGTCAGGATCAGCGTAAAACGCGAGTGCGAGGATTTTGACATGCAGGGCAACCTTTGACGTCAGGATCGATGCCGGTTTATGGTCCGGGCAGGGGAGACGCTGCGCAGCGCAGAATTTCCGAATACGACCTTCCCTTGTCCTCAAGGCCGACCAGCCAGCCGGAGCACGCACTAATAGCACAGTTGCCTTACCTCAAGCAAGCTGAATAGTTTTCGCGTGACGAGCCGGGGACGGTGCGCAGGCGGGGTCGTAGCGGCGGGTTTACCCCGCCAAATGCCATTGCCCGCTGTAGAGACGCCTCGCTGAGGCGTCTTAACGCCGAGACGTTCCAGCGGAACGTCTCTACATCTTCTTAGCTCTGAGCGTGTGTGTCATTCCGAGGAGCCGACCGGCGACGAGGAATCTCGCACTGGCGCGCTTTCATGGCGGAATTCCTTGCGGAGCTCACCCTGTGCCCCTACCGGGGCTTCTGCGCGAAGGCCGCTTGGCCGCCGAAAAACCATTGCTTCGCGAGGCCGCAACCGCCGCAAAACAAGCGCCTGCGCAGCAATCGTTGTTTCGCAATTCGTAACTAGTTAGTGGTCATTTGATTCTTGCACATGAATTATTTAAGAGGTATATAGTTGGTGCCTGATTTTGCGGTGAACGGTGGCCGCGCCAATGGCTTTATGCCGCGGGCTTTCTACGGATCACGATTGGCGAACCCACGGCATTGAAGGCGATGCCGTGGCGAGCAAGCAGCGACTATTTTTCGGGAGGACCGATGGATGCAAAGGTCTTGACGGATGAGGACCTCAGACTAAAGCTTGCGGCTACAGAGGACGCATTTGTCGAGAGGAAACTCTTTTCCGACTCGGGCGATTGGCTTAAGACCGCTGTCGCTTTCGCCAACTCAGTCCCGGTCGGGTACCCGGCCGTTTTGTTCATTGGAGTTAAGGACGATGGAACCCCCGAAGACAAGGCTGAGAACATCGAATCCGTGATGAAAAGTTTTGATAGGAAAGTGAGCAGGGCCTATCCGAGAGTCTATTATCTGGCTAAGGCCTTGAACGTTTGCGGCAAGGAGGTGTTAGCCATCATGATCCCGGGCAGCACTGACCGCCCGCACTTTGCCGGGCCTTCCTACGTGCGAGTAGGCAGCGAGTCAAGAGTGGCCTCCGAGAAGGAGTTCCAGCGTTTGATCGCGTCACGCAACAGTAAGACCAGTGAGATTCTGAATTGGAGCGGCAAAATAGTGTCTGTGAACCACATGAGCTCGGAAAGTGAGCTCAACGTTTATGGCTCGGTTAGGTCCACGGAGCGGTTATCCGTAGTTGACTGCAACCAGTTTTACGTAACCCTGGAAAACAAGACCTCAAACTATTGCAAGTCGATCCCCCTTGAGCGCATTGAGGTCTCGTACGACCAGAGGAATGATTGCCTTGAGCTGGAAGTCCGTCTTGTTTAAAAAACAAGCCCGTGGCTACCATCTGAGATGGGAGCGTCCGCGCCGCCCGCCGGGACATTGCTCCCCCACAGTATAATCATCCGATGCGACAACTTACAAACGCAAGCAAGGGCCAACTTGGAGAGAAGGTCGTCAGAACCTATCTGGAGAAACAAGGTTACACAGTGACGATTTCCTCCAAGAACGGAAGCGACTTGGTGGCTAAAAAAAAGAAAAGCGAGAGCTTTTGCGTGGAGGTTAAAACGAGTGGAAATCGCAAGGGCGGAATTCCGGATATGCACGCATCCGAATTTCGCAAAAGAAATGGCAGGTGGTATCTCGTGGCAGGCTACCTTTATGTGGTGAGACTTGACGGAAGCGGTAGACCGATACGAATTGATATCTTGAGCAAAGCTGAGGTTGACGCGTACAACGATTCGCACAAAGTTGTCACTAGAATTAGGACCACCAAGCTTGATAGAGACCTCTACAAAGGGACGGTTGGCAGGCGCGTCCGGTTTCCTTAGTCCGCATGTTCGCTGAAACGAAATTCGTAGGAGCGCCCGGCCTTCGCCGAGCTTGAAGCGCGTAGCGCAGAATTTCGATTTATGAAACTCTGCGGATTTTGATGTGGTAACCGGGAGAAGCCGCAGAGTCTCTGGACACCGAGGCTCTGCGCTAGAGGCTTTAGTGGGTAACCACGGCACCGATTTTGTGCCGTGGGGTTTTTACAGGTCGAAGCCGACAAACCCACGGCATGGAAAGCATGCCGTGGCTACGAAGTTGTCAAGCGTAGGGAGCGAATTTATGGTCAAGCTGAGGGTTTTTGAAAAGGATGGGGCGTGGTGGTTCAAGTGGTGGGACTTTGTAGAGCCCGGAGCCGTTTTCCTTAAGGGCGGTGTTCCGGCGAAAGCTCCGGAAATGCCGCTCGCGCAAGGCGTCGAAGGCCCCTTTGGGTCAAGACAGGAGGCTGATCTCGCAAGGGAAAACTTTGCGCAGAGGCGCAAGGAGAAGCATCCCTACGAGTCGGTCGATTCTGAATGAGAGCAACTGGTCGCCACGGTTGGTGAGGTTCCAACCGTAGGCCTTTCCTATTCGAAAGACCCACGGTCAGGAGAGCGCCGACTGTGGCCACGCGCTACAACAGTTCGGCTGTGCGGATACGGCATCTACAGAAAACCCACGGTCAATTCAAAACCACAGAGACTCAGACCTCGAAGCTCTCGGCGACCCGGCGTTTTTTAATGTAGCGCATGGCCCGCCTGGAGCGGACCCTGGCCGCTCCGGCCTTGCGGCATTTCAAGCCGCGGGGTTCCTTCCGTCATCCCGAACGGGAGAAAAGAGCGGGGGGGCCACGGCACCGGCGTTGTGCCGTGGGTTGGTGAACCATTCGCCCTCACCCCAACCCTCTCCCGGCGGGAGAGGGGGGACCGCTGAGCGGTGGGTGAGGGGCGTGTGCTCCCAGGGCTCACGCCCTGGGCTAAAATCTTCCGCCCCTGCCGGGGCTGTTGAACGTAGCGCGTAGCGCAGAGTTTCGATTTGTGAAACTCTGCGGATTTTGATGTGGTAACCGGGAGAAGCCGCAGAGTCTCTGGACAACGCGGCTCTGCGCTACAAGCTGTAGAGACGCCTCGCTGAGGCCGCTTAAACCCGAGACGTTCCAGCGGAACGTCTCTACATGTCCGGAGGACTGGGAATGTGCAGCGCAGACCGCCGCCTTTGCGGCCTGCGGTTTATCTTGAGGAGCCTTGACGGTGATAAAGAGGCGCCCGAGCCGCGAATTGGCGCTAGAATACGACACCGTGAATGGAAATACCCGAAAACCCTCGGACCTCTGCAACGGAGGTCCGCGCTGCGCGCCGTTACGCTTCATCAATCGCTCCAGGTTCGCCATCTGTTTTTTGGTGATGCTTGCAACGACGATTCCGGCGCCGGCCGCCGCGCAAGCGGGTGGCAGCGGGCTGCCGGCACAAATTCCACCCAGACGATCCTCGCAAATCCACAACGGGTTGGGTGGCGTCAACACTTCCTTGCCCAGACCGCCGTATCTGCCTTGGAACCAGTGGTGGTGGACACGCATGTTTGATGCGGGATTCAAATGGGTAAGAATCGGCCAGTACGAGGATAGTTCCGACCAGACTTCCTGGGACTGGGTTGAGCGGGAACGCGGGCATTTTGCAATCTCCCCGCAGGTTGATGAATTTGTAAACTCGCTGGTGGACAATGGAACGACCATAGAGCTTCAACTGCTCTATGGAAATCCCATGTACACTTCCCCTGCGGGAATCCTGCCGAATTCCATCATTCCTGCTCCAGTAACGGTGCACAATCCTGATCACAGCTTGTATTCCATCTTCTGGCCGCCCAGGACAGAGGCGCAGATTGATGCCTTCATCCAATACACGAAATGGATGGTGAACCATTTCCGCGGACGGATTCGTTACTACTCGCTATGGAATGAAGAAAATGGGGGTTACTGGCTCCCCAAGTACAGGCCCAAAGAATACGGACGGCTTTTGAAGGCTTTTATCCCGGCGGTTCACGACACAGACCCCAGCGCGAAAGTTGTGTTTGGCGGCCTTTCGAATGTGGAGACCGAGTACCCCAAGGAGGCTCTCGAAGCCTGCCAATGCGCCTCCGGGATCGACGTTTTTGCCTATCACACTTACCCGGGAAACAAGCCTCCGGAATTCGTCGATGCGGGAGCTTTCGGATTCAATTCACCGAAGGCGCTGCGGAAAATGGTGCGAAGCTTTCCGGGCATCCGGCCAGACATCCAGTTCTGGGACGACGAATACAGCCAGCCTGACGTCCAGGCCAAGTATTTCCCGCGCATGCTGGTGTATAACTGGGCCTTCAACGTACCCACCTTCATATGGGAACTTATCAATGACACCAGCAGCGACGAAGGGGATGATTACGGGATCATTCACGGAATGATGTACAACGCCAGTGATTTCCAGCCGCGACCGGTTTGGGGACCCTTGCAAAATACGAATGCCGTCTTTGCGGACACCGAGCGCGACCGTTCCATCAGGATTGCAGTTTCGAACAAAGGTGATCTGGAGCGGACGGCAAAGGCTCCCTTTTTTGTATATGGCTTCCGTTCGCGTGAAGGCAAAGTGATTGTTGCCTACTGGCTGGGAGCGCAGAGCAAGCCTGGGGTCAACTTCGTGCCTCGTTACGCCACTCTGAAGCTTGAGAAGACGGGCATCCGCCGTCCCGTGCTGGTCAACATCGATTCAGGAAAGATATCTCCGCTCAAGTGGGCGCCGGGCACTGAGGGCACGCTTGAGAACCTTCCCGTACTGGACAGCGTTCTTGTCATAGCCGACGAAAGCTACTTCGATTGGCCGGTGCTTCCTGAAGCTCCCAGTTCTCTCCGCGCAGCAGCCTCTGGCCGCTCGGTAAGATTAACCTGGGCTGTTCATGGGCGAGAGGCCGCGCAAATTGCCGTAGAAAGCGAGCACGGCTATTCCGGGCGTTGGAAAAGGATTGCAACGCTGCCGGCCAACGCGACACAATACGTCGACACTGAGCAGCCGAAAAGAATCACATCGTACCGGGTGCGGGCCCTGAACCGGGCCGGAGAATCCGCCTATTCGAACATCGTGAACGTCAGCGGACCTAAATAATGCGAAGCTGAACGATAGAACCTATGAAAATTGTTGAAGCGGAAGTTAAAAAAAGGCGCGTCATTTGATAGAACGCCCGGCTTTTGTGCCACGGGGAACAAAAGGCTTGTAGAATCCAACTGGAGGAGAACACAACTGTATGCGACGACGCGATTTCATCAAAGGGTCCGCTCTTTCAGGGGGAATCCTACTGGCCGAGGGCCTTAGGCCGCAGGGCCAGGCCGGCGTATCGTTTGGCGCGCCGGATGACGCGGCGTCCCGGTCCGCAGTTGAGCCGCTGCCGGACCTCACTCCGGCGCGCTGGATCTGGTACCCCTCGGCGCGCACGCTCCAGAACACCTTTCTGTTGTTCCGCCGCCAGTTTGAGCTTCCGGCGAAGCCGCGCGCGGCGCGCGGCTGGATTGCAGCGGACAGCCGCTACCTGCTCAAGGTGAACGGCAAGCGAATCCAGTGGGGGCCGTCGCCTTGCGATCCTCGCTGGCTTGAAGCCGACCCCATGGACCTGGCCGGGGAGCTTGTGGAGGGGACGAACGTCCTGGGGGCGCAGGTGCTCTTCTACGGGCAAGGGGATGGAACCTGGCCGGCAGGCAAGCCGGGGTTTCTCTTCTGGCTGGAAATTGGGAACGCGGACGGGAGCAAGCAAACACTGGTTTCAGACGAAGCGTGGCGGGTGCTTCTGGCGAGAGCCTGGCAGCCCGGCCGCTACAAGCGCTGGTACCTGCGGTCACTCCAGGAGGAGTTCGACGCGCGGCTTTATCCTTATGGCTGGACCTCGGCGAACTTCGCGCCGGACAACAACTGGCTGCCTGCGCTGATGCTCGAATGTCCCGCCAACAAGCCTCCCGTCTGCTCGAACTACAGCGACTACCTGCTGGACACCCAGGGCGACCCGAGGTCTTCGGAACTTCGCGCCCGCAAGATCCCGCACCTTGCCGAATATGAAGTGCCGGTCTCCGGCCTTGCCGAATCGATGTGGATCGAATGGCGGCGCCCCATCGAAGAATACTTTGAGTTCGTGACTCCTGAATCCTTTCGCGCCATCCGGGAACCCGCGGCAAAGGAGACCGTTCCGGGCAGCTGGGAGGTGAATCTCGACGGAAGGCGCGGGGCCGCTCTCACCTTCCAGTTTGCAGAGGAGATGGTCGGCTGGCCCTATTTCACCATCGAGGCCGCGGCGGGAACGGTGATTGAGGTGATGGTGCAGGAGGCCCACCAGGTGGGTGGTCCGGCGCTGCTGAACACCCACTGGAACAGCTGGGCGCGCTTTATTTGCCGGCAAGGCGCCAATCGATTTGAGGAGTTCGATTATGAAGCCTGCCGCTGGGTCCAATTGCACATTCACGGGAACCCGGGCCGGGTTGTGGTGCGCGACGTGGGGTTGCGCCGAAGGATTTTTCCGTGGCCGAACAAGCCCGAGATTCGCTATACGGAGCCCGCGCTCCAGCGGTTGATGGAGGCGAGCATCAATACGCTGAACAACTCCGCGCTCGAGACGGTTGTGGATGGGGTTGCCCGGGAGCGGCAACAGTACAGCGGAGATGGCGCCCTGCAACTGCATGCCATCCACCTGGCTTTTGGCGAACGCCGTCTGCCCGCGCGGTTCCTGAGCACCTTCAGCCAGGGAATGACGATGGACGGATATTTCCTTGACTGCTGGCCTGCCTACGACCGTCTTGCCCGCATCTCCGAGCGCGAACTCCACATGTCGAAATGGGGGCCTATTCTCGATCACGGAGTGGAATTCAATTTCGATTGCTTCTACTACTACCTTTACACGGGAGACCTCAAGAGCCTCCGGGAACCTTATCCGCGCCTGCTGCGCTTTGCGCAATACCTGGCAACGAAAGTGGGGCCGGACGGCCTGTTGCCGGTTGAGCACCTGGGCATTCCTTACGTCTGGATTGACCACATCGCGTACCAGCGCCAGCGGCACAAGCAGTGCGCCTTCAATCTCTATACGGCGGCGATGCTGCAACACGCGCTCGCGCCGCTCTGTGACGCGATGGGTGAGGGCGAACGCGCCCGAACGGCGAGGAGGCTGGGAGAAAGAATCCAGGCGGCGACGACCAAGCGATTTTGGGACCCGCAGCGAAGGCTGTTCGTCATCAACCGGCCGTGGCTTGACGAGGAAAAGAACGTCCGGCTATGCGACCGGTCTCTCTCGAACGCTATTCTCTTTGATCAATATCCCGGAGGAGATATCAGCGCCGGCCTTCGCGCCCTTGCCGACTGCCCGCCGGAAATGGGCTTTTCCTATCCTGCCAACCAAGGCTGGCGGTTGTGGGCCCTCGGCAAGGGCGGCCGGCCGGACGTGGTGGTGAAAGACTTCCGCGAGCGCTGGGCGACGATGCCATCGGTCAAGCTGAACAACACGCTGCAGGAAGATTGGCACGTCAAGCCGGACTCAAGTTCGGAATGGAGCCATTGTCCGGTGGCGCCGCTCTATGTTTCTTACATGAGCCTGGCGGGGATCCGCCCGATCGAGCCCGGCTTTGCGCGTTGCGAGATTCGCCCCCAGCTTGCCGACCTGGATTCGCTGGAGCTTGCCGCCTTCACGATCAAGGGGCCGTTGTCTGTTCGTTGCCATGGAAAGCTTGGAAACCGCGAAGTATCGATCTCGTTGCCGGAGGGTTGCGCAGGCGAACTGCTGGTTCCCCGCAACGAAACGCTTGACCTGGCGCCTCTTGCGAGCCCCGGTTCCGGAGAGTTGCGGCGGTACAAGCTGCCCCAATCCGCGACCGTGCGCCTGCGGTATGTTTGAGCAGGTCGCGCATCGATGCATGAGAAAAGTTGTGAAGTATAAACTCGCGATTGTCAGTTCTAAGAGCCCGGATGAAAGGAACCGTATTCTATGGACGAAGGAACATCTTGGATGACCCGTCGCGACTGCCTGAAGGGGCTGGCGCTGATGGCCGCCCCCAGGCTGGCAATCGCCTCCGAAAACAAAACCTGCAACCTCGAAAACGCGGACATCGCTTTTGAACTCATCATCCGAAACGGCAAAATTGTCTCGCGCCGCTTGACCAATAAACATGTGAATGAAGTGTTCGATCTCCCTTTGGAAGACTTCGCGCTTGAGTTCGACAAAGGAATTGCGTTCCACTCTTCCGCCCTGCGGTTGGACGGCGCGACCGAGAACAAAGAACACCTTGTCCTCAAGTACTCGAGTCCCGCAGAGGCTTTGGAAGTCCGGGTTGAGTATAGCTTGCTGCGTGGAAAATGTTATCTGAGGAAACAGATTGCCGTTAAACACAGCCAGGCGAGGCGGCTAAGGATTATGCGCGCCGATCTTGATAACTGGAAGGATGTCAGCCGGGAATGGAAATCGATGAGGGCCGACCGCCTGCCTTACGGCAGCCATCCCATTTTCTGTGAAACCTTGTGGGCCGGCGTGGAATTTGTGGCAGCCTTCAACGAATACAGCCGCAAGGGATTTATTCTGCGAAGCCGGCCGGGAGGCAAGCCCGTTGGGCCGGAGTGGTTTAATCTCCATTCGACGGTGGTGGGCGTTGCAGAGCCTGGAAAGGTTCGCGAGTCCTTTCTTAACTATATTGAAGACATCCGCCTGGGCCGGCCCCGCCTGGTTACTTGCTATAACACCTGGTGGAGTTTGCCTCCCATCTTCAAGCACGGCGAATATATGGATTTGATCCGGGAAATGAAGAGAAAGCTGTACGACCAGCATGGCGTTTTCTTTGACCTTGTAACCACCGACATGGGGTGGAGTGATCCTCGCAGCATCTGGCGCGTGAACCTTAAGAATCTTCCGGACGGGCTGGCTGACATGGTTGCGAGTGTGACTTCTGCGGGCGGAAAGCCCGGCGTGTGGATGTCGCCCAGCGAGGTCTACCCTCCGGTTATCGACTACAAGTGGGCTGAGGAGAATGGGTACGGGGGAGTGAGCAGGGAGCAGGCCGGGCATGCGCGGCGAGGCCTATCGCTGGCCAATCCGAAATATCTCCATGATGCCAAGCGCCAGTTGCAACGGCTGATTGAAGAAAACAGGCTGGGGCAAATGAAGTTCGACGGTTTTCTTGCCTCAGAAAGTCACGCTCATGACCAGCTGCTGCCGGGTGACGATTCAGTCGAGCCTCTAGCGGAACATTCGCTCGAACTGATCAAGGCTTCGAAGGAAGCCAACCCTGAGATTGTGACCGAGCCAACCTACATGAATTCCCTGGCAAACTATATCAGTCCCTGGATCATCAAGTATGCCGACGTCGTCTGGGGCAACGCCGGAGGGGATTGCCCTTGCGGTTTGGGTCCGGCGCCCGACTACCGGGAAGCCCAAACGACGGCGCGCGAATATTACATCTTTTCTTCCCTCCATGAAGTCTGGCTGCCTCAGAACGCGCTCCAATATTTTGATATCGTCAATTGCGACAACGCGCGGGGGTTTGCCAATCACGCCGCCATGGCGTTTGGGCGCGGCAGATTTTACGTTCCAACCTACGTCAATCCAAAATTTATGAGTGACGAAGACTGGAGAATCTACGCGGGGCTCATTCGCTGGGCGCGCAAGAATCAGGGGATTCTTCGGAACACGCGGATCACGACCTCGCGCGTGGAGCTTGGCGAGCCCTATGCCTATGCACACTGGGACGGCAATCGCGGCCTCATCGCAGTTCGGAACCCGTCCAATGAATCACAGAAATACGTGCTTAACCTTTTGGACGTTGGGGCGCCCAAGAGCCTGGCCGGAGGAATCTGCTACACGCAGTATCCTTACCGAAAAGGCATTGCCGCCGGCCTTGCGAGCAGCGGGAGCGTCTCCTTAGACCTTGCTCCCTGGGAATTGCTGTTTCTGGAAATTATTCCACGACAACATCTACGCGAAGTTGTAGCCCTGGGGGCGCGTTGGTATCGCGAACCGGGCGGGGGAATGCGGGTGTCTCCAGCCGAGTCTGAAGAGGCCCGGATTCTGCTTCCCCATCACGGAGAGCGCACCGTGCGGACGAAGCCGCCGCTTGCCAGGCAGATTCATGGGAAGGTTCTGTCGTGGTCACAGAAGGATGTTTCGAGATCGGATTGGCTGAGCCCGAAGAAGATTCCCATTCCGACGGATGCCTTCGAGTTGGAGGGCAGGGTGTCGATTCCTTCCGGACACGGGAAGGGGAAGCTCCTTTTTCTCGTGGAATTCGCGGGACGCGAGCATTATCCCAGCACTTGTTCGTGTGATGTGAACGGTGAAGCCGTGAATTTAGAAATGCGGTCTTCGAAGGGGCACATCGGATCCTATGCCTCAACTGCTCATTCGCCGTGGAGCGAGGTTTTGAAATACGAAAGTGAATGGACTTGGTATATGGGCGAGATCGGGACGGGGGAATCGAGGATCAGATTGACGGGGAAAGCCCCAACCGGACACAGCCGGATGGCCTTATACGTTTGGACTGAGGGGGACGTCAAAAGCCTGTCAACGCTTGTTGACATCTCCTGCTCAGAGGCGGAAATGCCGCAATACCGGGACCACCTGGAACGCCAGGGTCGTCGGCTCGTTTTTCCCCTGCTCCCTGCGTTGCAGAGAGGGTAACGGCGGAAATCCCGCAGCATCCTCACCTGAAGTCAGAGTCGCTGTGCAAGCGGGTGGCGCATTGATGCCGGGGCTTGGCGCAGCCGACCCGCTCACACGGAGGCTTTTGCTTGAAGCTTTTGGAATTCGTCCTCCGCGTCGAGATGCCGGCGCAATTCCCGGATAATGCGGTTTCCCATAAGGCGCAGCGCGCCGGCATCGCCCGAGAGGCGATAGGAGGCAATCTGCCGGTCGAATTTATCAAGATCGATGGCCAGGTGTTCGTGGTAGTCGCGGAACTCCTGGAGCGATCTGCTCGCATCCGCGCCCTGGCTCGCGGCCGGCGGAAAGGCGGATTCTTCTTTTCGGCAATGCTCCATGACCGTGGTTTTGAAATATTCCATAATGGCGCGGAGCGATCGAAGGCCGGTTCTCGGCTCCTGCGGTTCTTCGAGGAGCGCGCCGGGCAACGATGACAAAACGTTTTCCCACTCGTCAAGGTGGAGGCGGATCGCTTCATGTTCCCGAGCCCAGCGCTCGAACTCCAGATCCCACTCGTGAGCCATGGGGGCGGCGGCCGCAGGAGGCTCCGTTTCCGCGGCCAAATAGTCAGTATCGAGATGAAGGCTTTCGAGGGCACTGACCACCTCGCGCCGGGGAGGGTAGCCATGGATGCGAAACTGTCCCGGCAAGTCCCGGCGCAAGTAGCCTCCCGGCAAAGTTTCGCAATCCACCGTGAACAGGTCGCCGGCGCCCACCATGGACAGGTTGAGATCGTAAGGCTCGCGGGTATTGAAGAAAAGACGGGAGCGCGGAAAGGCCAGCCGGTAAAGGCTGACGAGGAAACGGAAGTCATCGTCGGAAACAGCAAAGCGCGAGGCCTTTTGGGAAGCGAGGACGCCCCGGGCCGGTTGCAATCGGGGAATACCCAGCGCATGGGGTTCGACTCCATAGGTGCGGCGCAAATAGTTCCCATGCTCGACCAAAGCCAGGACTTCGTATCTCCAGTCGTAAAGGCCCAACAACACGCCTAATGAAATTTTTGAAATCCCGCCTGCGATCACGCGGTCCCAGAGGTCAGTCCGGAATTCGTATTGCCGCTTCGGGGAGCCTGGAGAGTGCCAGCGGTCGAAATGGGGACGATGGTAGGTTTCCTGCCACTCAACAACCCAATCGAGCCCCGCCTCCGAGAGCCGGGAATAAGCGTCCTGCTCGTACACGGGAGAACAAAGCGCGACGGCGCCACCCCCTGCAGCCTGAAGCTTTTTGCGCGTCAGCTCCACATAGCGGGCTACTTCCTGGGGGCCAAAGTCCGGGTCGTCGGCAAGGACCAGCTCAATTTGCCGGTATCCCCAGGAAAGGATCAAATCCATCTCGGTTTCAAACTCTTCCATTCCCAGCCGAACCCGTTCCGCCATGGGATTGCTTTTCCTGTAACCACAATACAAGCATTCGTTCTGGCAGAAGCTGGTGAGGTAAACAGGAATGATGAATTCAACCTTGCGCGGGGCCAAAGTCTCGCGCAGTTCGCGAGCCGCACGGTGAATGACCTCGCGGCAGTCCGGGTCTTTGCCCCAGGACAGCAGGGAAGCCGCCTCCTCGGTTTTCAGGCCCTGATTGTTTTTGGCCAGAGCAAGGATTTCCTCCAGCGGTTGTAAGGGCTTGCGCAACGCAGTCAGGGACTCCAGGCGTGCTTGCGCGGTGTTCATGATTTCGCTAAATCCACTCATGGTTCTCACTCTCGAGGCAGGCTCTCAAATCAAGTTTAGCATACCCGCACTGAGCGGGACGGGCCATGGGCCGTGCTGCGCGGGCACTGATTCCACACTCGCTGGTTTGCCGAGCGGGGGCTTCTACGGTATGTTGGGGTGAAACGTCGAACGCCGGCCGGCTGCGCGCTCGCAACAAACGAAAGGTCAAGGATCTTCATGCTGCTACCAGCTGAGCAGAAGGAGGATGGTTCGGAATGAGTTCCGATCGGCGTGAGTTTCTGACGGGTATCGGTGCCGTGGCGTGGGCAATGTCGGCATTTTCACGCGGCGCCGTGTTCTGTGCAGAGAATGCGCCAGGCGCGGCGCAGCAGGGTGGAGCAGCGGTGGGGAAAAGTCGTGCTGACTGGATGTATCGCGCAAAGTGGGGAGTCTTCATGCACTACCTTGCGAGCAGCGCCTCGCTGCCTTCGGCGGAATGGAACCGGCTGATCGATGGCTTCGACGTCGAAACGCTGGCCGGCCAGATCCAATCCGTGGGGGCCGGGTACATGTTCATTACGCTGGGCCAGAATTCCGGACATTACCTTTCTCCCAACAGGACGTATGATTCATTCGTGGGAATTCGCCCGAGCAAATGTTCGAGACGCGACCTGGTTGCCGACCTTTATGCCGCGCTCGCGCGCCGGCGCGTCAACCTGATGGTCTACCTGCCCGCGGGCGCGCCTGACAGAGATCCGGTGGCAATGAAGGCGCTGGAGTGGAAGAACGGCCCACACCGGAATGCCGCCTTCCAGCTGAAGTGGCAGCAGGTCATTGCGGAATGGTCTGGGCGCTGGGGAGACAAAGTCCGTGGCTGGTGGTTTGATGGCTGCTACTGGCCGAAAGCGATGTACCGCTCATCCTCCCCGCCGAATTTCCGGACATTCGCTGAAGCGGCGCGCAAAGGAAACCCCGGGAGCGCGGTCGCTTTCAACCCTGGAGTCTTTTATCCAATTTTAGCGGAATCCGTCCGGGAAGATTACACCGCGGGAGAAATTGACGACCCTACGCGCGTGCATTGCTACGGCCGTTGGGTGAACGGGGCGCAGTTCCACATGCTGAGTTATCTCGGGTCACGCTGGAGCTACGGCGAACCTCGTTTTCCCGCAGCCCAGGTTGCCGAAATCAGCGCAGCCCTGGTGCGACATGGCGGGGTGGTTACGTGGGACGTTCCGCATGGCCCAACCGGGCGACTTTCCGATTCCTTTATGCGGCAACTAAATGCCATCGGAGAGACTGTGGGCCGGGTCGTGCGCTTGTAGAGCAGCAGACAGCGCCTCGATCAGGTTTCTAGGGGCAGCGTAACGGCGGGGGCGTTCCAGACGGCGGCAGTAAGTGAAGCCTTGGCGCGCGTGGCAGGGTCCTGCCATAAGACCTCGAGTTCAAGAGATCGCTCCTCGCCCGAGGCGAGCCAGAACCAGTTGTCCGTTGCAAGGAAGGCGCGCCTGGTCCCTTGGATATCCAGGTGGGTGAGAAACGCAGGGCGGGAACCCGTGTTGCGCAGCCGAAGGCGGAGCTGGCTGCGCTTGGGGCCGCGGTCCCGGTGCGAGACCAGTTCCAGCTTTAGGGCCGTCGAGCCGGGGCTGGAGGCGATTTCTTTTTTGAGCCAGGGACCTTTGTCAAACACCAGCGAAGCCTGAGGCCCGGAGCGGTACTTGGCGCGGAAAGCGGGATCGGACATCTTTTTGAGGCAGCGCGGCCAATAGACGGACCGTGAAACGATCTCTCCCGTCCGGCGCTTCAACTCCGCCACGACAATGAAGAACTGATCCTCGAGGCGGGCGGGCAGGGTGAAGTCTCCCAGATCAAAATGCGACACAGGCTCGCCTTGCTTCAGCGGGGCGGCGCTTTTCTGGCTCCAGAGTGAGCGGAGGTTTGTGTCGAAAGCCGCAACGGAAACCGTGAGCCCGCTCGTGGCTGCCTCGGGAGCGTTCAGGACGGTGGCGGCGGCGGGAAACTTTTCTCCAGGCGCCCAAAGCAGGTGCGGAAGGCGCAGCATTACATGTACCGGCTCATAGGTTCGCTTTAGAAAATAGTAGGCCGGCGTGGGCTGGTCCAAGCCGTCGATAAACATGTGGTACACGAGCGGCCAGGGGACGGTGAGCGACCAGGGCATGAGGCCGGTGGTCAACGGATAGTTGGCCTGGGTTTGCTCGGAGTAGATTTGGGTGAACTCGGAGGCAGCCATCTGCAAAGCTTCACAGAAGGTGTCGAGGCTGGGCGCCGAGAGATCGTTAATCTGCGTCCCGCGGTTAAACACCGTTTGGGCGCCGCTGGGGTCTTGGAAGTGATGGGAAAATTCCGGGAAGGAGAATGAAAACTGCTTGCTGAAAAGGCCGCGGATGGGCTTTCGCAATTCCTGCGCGTCGACTACCGCCCGAATCGACTCCGCGTCCGGCAAATTAAAGATGCTCGTTTCGCTGATGAAGGGGACCCAGTGGTATAAGTGGGCGTACCAGGTTGGGTCCATATCGACATAAATATGCATGTCGCCGGGATCGGGCGTGGTACGGACGAAAAAACGCGTCCCATCAAAGTCACGCACCGCGCGTTCCGTAATGCCCGTCACCGCCGTGTTGCTCGGGTCGTAAGGGTTGAATTCATTCGCGCCGCACCAGACGGCAAGCGACTGGTGATTTCGCAGCCTGAAGAGCGTGTGGAAGACCTGCGCTTCCCAGACGTCCAGAGGATAGAGCTTTGCTTCCTGGTTGGCGAGGGGGAAATCCTCCCAGACCATGATGCCCATTTGGTCACAGAGTTCGTAGAAGTCTTCGGTTTCCGGATTGCCGCCTCCCCAGACGCGGATCAGTTGAACGCCAGCGGCGTGCGCCGCCTCGAGCATCCAGAGGTAGCGCTCGCGCGGCAGATGGTAGAGGACGTCCAGCGGCCACGCCCAGTTCATCCCCTTCAGGAAGAACTTCCGGCCGTTGACGACGAATTGCCAGTTGGCCCAGCGGTCTTCCATGCGCGGTCCGGCGCTGGGTTCGTGGCTGATGACCCGAATGCCGTAGTCGAACTCCAGGTGGTCCACCGAAGCGCCTCTAACCTCAAGCTCCATCTTGACGCGGTACAGATCGGGCTTGCCCAGACCATTCGGCCACCAAAGCCGCGGCGAGGGAATCGTCAAGTCTTGTTCCAGGAAGTTCCGGCCTTCAAAAAGCTGCAAGGGGAAGGTTTGCCTCAGCACGGATTCGGAGGACCCCTTCTGGGAAATTTCCACGCGCAAGGCCACGGGCGTTTTGACGGGCTTGGAGGTCCAGGAGTCCCGGTAGTGCAAACCCAAGTGCCGGTTCCAGGAATGAAGTTCGAAGTCGAGCGACTGGGCGTTTGCAAAAACTTCGGCCTTGAGTTTTAGACGGGCTTCGCGGTCGCCGGCGGCTTCCGTGACCAGGAAGGGCCGCTCCAGGTGGATGCCGGGGACGAACTCCAGCCGCACGCTCCGCCAGATTCCGAAAGGCTGAAGCTCTTTTAGGCTGATCCCGTTCGTCGCCATAGGCTTGGGCCCGCCCGCCACTCCCCAGGGCAAGACCACCTTGCCGGTGTCCCACGCGTCCCAGCCTTTAGCGCCGTAGCTGCCCGCCTTGACTTCCACCAGGATTTCATTCGTCCCGGGGCGCAGGTGTTTGCGGACCTCCACTTCCGGCCCGCCGAACATGCCTTCGTTGCGGCCTAACAAGGTGCCGTTAAGCCAGACCCGGAGATAATAGCCGGCGCCGTCAAAGCAGAGGAACACGTATTGGCTCTCCGGCAAGGCGGAAAGCTGAAACCGGCGGCGAAAGTACCAGACTTTGTCCGGAGCCCAGGCATACAGCCGGGAATTGAGGTGCAGATAGGGATGCGGCAACTCGCCGCTTTCATAGAGCGCCCACTGGACGGAGTTGGGAAGCTGCGCCCGAATCCACTTTGAATGCGACAGGAGGTCTTGAGGACTTGCAATGGGCGTGTCCAGGTAGCCCATCTCCCAATCGTCGTCCAGCAACTGGTGTTGCTCTCCGGAGCGCGGCGAAATGTAATAAGGCTGCCAAAGAGTCTTTTCCTGTTCCTGCGGACGCGCAGTCACGGGCCGTGCCGATAGAGAACTAATCTGGCCATTCTCCTCGCTCTTCACATCATGACCCGTCCCGGTCCCGGCCTGGGCGGCCGAGGGAAGGGCGGTCGCGGCAATACCGAGCGATGCGCCTTTCAGGAACTCGCGCCGTTTCATGAAGTCCTCCTCAATGGGGATTTCTTCATCCCCGCATTCTTCCTGGCATTTTTCGCGGTTCGATTTTACAGCGCCTCGCCCCCTTCAGCAAGCGATAGCCGCGGTCAGCACATTGCTGACAGTGCGCAATCACGCCTTGGTGATAAGATGAGGGTTTTCAGGCGAAGTTATTTCTTACGACCGTATTGCCACGATTGAGAGGTCCCCGTGCGGAACCCGCGTTCAAAATCCAACAAAGAATCGCAATCTCCATCGATCAGCCGAAGAGAATTCTTGAAGACGACCGGCGTGGCGCTGGCTTCAACGGCGTCAGGGACGGCGGTAGCCCGCCCGCCGCGAGGGCCCTCAGACTCTCGATCCGCTCCCTTGCTTCCGGCCAGGCTGCGATGCGAATACGGCACGGCTCCGCTGGGAATCGATGTGCCCGATCCGCGACTTGGCTGGGTGCTCGAATCAACTGACCCGAAGGCGCGCGGCCAGCGGCAAACGGCGTATCAGATACTCGTGGGCGATAGCGAAGAGAAGCTCAACGCCGGGCGCGGAGATCTTTGGGACAGCGGCAAAGTCCAATCCGATCAGTCGGCGCAGATCGCTTATTCCGGCAAGCGGCTCCAATCCGGCCAACAATGCTATTGGAAAGTACGGGTTTGGGATGAGACGGGCCGCGTTTCTCCCTGGTCGGAGGCAGGCGGTTGGGAAATGGGGCTGCTGAAGCCAGGCGACTGGAAAGCAACCTGGATTAGCGCGCCTGCCGCCTGGCTGCCCTTGATGCGGAAGGAATTTACCCTGGGCCAGGAAGTCCGCTCGGCCCGCATCTACATCTGTGGCCTGGGGCAATACGAGCTGCGCATAAACGGCGCAAAGATTGGCGACCAGGTTCTGGCGCCGGGATGGACAGACTACCGCCAAACCTGCTTCGTGAATGCCTTCGACGTGACTCAGGCGTTGCGGTCCGGCGGGAATGCCATCGGTGTGGAGCTCGGTAACGGAATGTACAACGTCACCAGGGAGCGCTACGCGAAGTTCGCGGGTTCCTTCGGCCCCCTTGTTTTGATCCTGCAACTCAACGTGACTTTTGGCGATGGCAGCAGACGGCAGATCGTTAGCGATGGCACCTGGAAGTGCGCGCCCGCCGCCACCACCTTTTCGTCCATCTACGGAGGCGAGGACTACGATGCACGCTCCGAGCAGCCGGGGTGGGACCGTCCCGGTTTTTTGGAAGACGCACGCTGGCAACCCGCATCCCATAAGTGGCTCCCGTGGGGAATCTTGAAAGCTCAAATAAACCCTCCTCTCAAGGTAAAGAAGGTCTTTAACTCCATCCGGGTAACCGAAGCAAAGCCCGGCACTTACGTCTATGATCTTGGGCAGAACTTTTCCGGGTGGCCCCGGATTGCCGTGCGGGGGCCTGCCGGAGCCAGGGTCAGCATGAAGCCGGCCGAAATCCTGAAAGATGGTCTGGCCGACCAGAGCACCATGGGCGGCGGGCCGATTTCATTTTCTTACACCTTGAAGGGCAGCGGGACTGAGGTCTGGCATCCCCGTTTTTCTTATACCGGTTTTCGCTACGTGCAGGTGGAAGGCGCTCGGCCGGCGGACGCCTCGGATGCGAGCCCGAGTTCCGGAACGCCTGTCATCGACCGGCTCGAAGGGCAAATGGTCCATGCCGACGTGGAAACGGCGGGAAGCTTCTCGTGCTCAAACGCGCTGTTCAATCGGACGCACGAAATCATCAACTGGGCGATCCTCAGCAACACGCAGAGCGTGTTCACCGACTGCCCGCACCGGGAAAAACTGGGCTGGCTGGAAGAGACCCACTTGATGGGCCCCTCGGTCATGTTTAATTACGATGTTGCCGCTCTCTACGCCAAGGTCATCCGTGACATGGGCGAGGCGCAACGGACGAATGGTTTAGTGCCGGACATTGCGCCGGAATATACCGTCTTCCCCGGCAGCTTCCGGGACGCTCCCGCTTGGGGCAGCGCCTATGTGATCGACCCATGGTTTGTTTACAAGACCTACGGAGACCGGCGCGTGCTCCGGCAGCACTATGCCGGCATGAAGCGTTACGCCGAATACCTGATGCGCCAGACAGATGGCGGCATTCTTGCTTACGGTCTCGGGGACTGGGGGGACGTCGGCCCTCTCAAGCGGCACTGGGCTCCTCAGAACACTCCCGTTGCGCTTACGGCGACGGCTATCTTCTACTATGACGTGGCGATCCTTTCGAGGGTCGCGCAAGTCCTCGGAGCAAAAGAAGACGAGCGAAAGTATCGCCGGATCGCGGAAGAAATCCGGAGGGCTTTCAACAAGACTTTTTTCAATTCTCAAACGAATCAGTACGCAACGGGTAGCCAGACCTCGAATGGGATGCCCCTTGCTTTGGGCCTTGTCGAGCCGGAGCGGGCGCCGGCGGTGGTTGAGAACCTCGTCCAGGACATCCGCGCCCACGGGTATCACACAACGTCTGGAGACGTGGGGCACCGCTTCGTTCTTCTTGCCCTGACGCAGGCCGGAAGGTCGGACGTCGTCTTTCGCATGACGCGGCAGACCACCAGCCCCAGCTATGGCTATCAGGTCGAGCATGGCGCCACAACTTTAACCGAGGCGTGGGACGGTCCCACAAGCGGCTACTCCCAGAACCACTTCATGCTGGGCCACGTGGAAGAGTGGTTTTATGCGGGACTGGCCGGCATCGGCGCTGACGCCAAAAGCCCCGGCTTTCAAAAGATCGTCATCCGGCCGCAGGTCGTTGGAGATCTCCAATACGTTCGAGCAAGCTACAACTCGGTCTGCGGCGTGATTAAGTCCGAGTGGGAAATCAAAGATGATCAACTGATGCTCGTGGTAGAGATTCCCGTTAACGCCATGGCCGAAGTGTATGTTCCCACCGGCAGTGCCGAGACTGTCACGGAAAATAGCCAGCCCGTAGGCCGGTCCCGCGAGGTCAAGTTCCTGCGCATGGAAAAGGGATGCGCCGTCTTTGGCGTGGGGTCAGGCTCGTACCGGTTTGCTTCCAGGCGTTGAGCGCCGGTTGGAGCCAGATCAAAAGGCGGAAGTGCTCGGGTATGAGCACCCAACGGAGCTCGATCCGCAACGCTCGGGCGCTTAGTAATAGGCCACAACTTTCAGTTCGCCGCCAGCTCGTGGCAGGTTGATCCATTCCTTTGCGACATCGAACCTTTTCCATTCCCTGCCGTTGATGGTTACTCTCTTGATGGGCGAGTGGGCGGGGTGCCGCAGGCGCAGGTATAAGTTGGCCGGCTGGTTCCGGCTGGGGGGATTTACGGTGGCCTCGATTCTGCCTTGGCCGGCGTGGGACTCAATCCGGTATGAAAGTTCGCCGAAATAGCTGGGGGCTTTCCGGACCACGATCCGCTTGTTCTCATCCAGCCAGCGGCGCGGAGTGCCGCGCGCCAAATAGAGGTCATTGCCCGTTTCCATCACCAGCATGCCTCTGAATTGATGGAAAAACCAGCCTTCCTCGTGGGTCTTGTTGGGCTGTCCGCCGCTGCCGTCGAGTTCTTCCATAAAAGTAAGCGTCTGCGGATCGGAAATCGCCGCCAGCGTGTTGAAGAATCCCCTTAAGAAATTCGGGATCTGGTCCCGCTCGAGATAAGCGTCCTGATAGTGCACGTAGTAGGGCTGAAGTTTGGCGAATCCTCCCAGGTTAAACCAGTCCGTCGCCAGGTCGTCCAAATCCACCCGTGACGGCAGCGGCGTATACAGGAAGAAGTGATCCTCGAAGGAATTCAGCATGGCAGTCACTTCCGGGCTGTGGGGCTCCACGACTTCAGTCTTCAAGATATGGAAAGGTCCTATGGTCACGTCATAGGCGTAACCGTGGCGAGGGTCCGGATCTAAAGAATCCTGCACTTCGCTGCTGAGGCCTCGCAAGCCAAGGTAGGGAGGAACAACCGGCACGGAAGTGTTGTCTCTCAGCCGCATTACCGGCGACAGAATCACGCTTTCCTTAAGCGCCTTGTGGATTGCCTGCAAGTAGGCGGCAGCCTCGTCCGCGATTCTCCGGGCGTTTGCGGGATCGACCTCTTTGAGGACATGGGCGGATTTCTTCAGGCCCAGGTAGAAGTACCCGTTCAGCATAAAGCTGTATTCCCAATCCCCTGGATCCGCCACGCACCCGGCGGGCGCAAGCCCGTAAGAGAGCGGTTTGCGTCCGCCCGGCAGCAGCTTCATCGTCCGCTTCCGTTCCCGGATGATGAATTCGCATCCCGCTACGATTTGCGGAGCCGCCTTGCGCAGCCACTCCTTATCGCTGGTGTAAAGGTAATGCTCCGCCAAGGTCCAGAGGACCGCGCCCTGGTCGATGGTGTAGTTGGGCCAGAAGTGATAGAAGCCGCCCTCCTTGGACGCATAGTCCCCGGCAGGAGCGGAATCCCCCTGGGTTGAAAGCCACGCCCGCAGGCACTTTTCCGCGCGCGAGTGGAGGCCGCGCATCTCCAGCGCTTGCGTCACCGGGCTGCTTTCACTGCCAATGCTTCCGTAATAAAACATGGCCACATTGGGATAGGATTCCCCGCGCTTTTGGTCTTTGGTCAGCGCCAGAAGAAAATGGTGCAGGCTGGCGTTGTAAACATTCTGCAAGTGCTCGTCGGGAATTTGGACCTGCATTCCCTTGGCCAATAGATCCTTCCAATACTGCTTTGTCGATGCGAGAAGCTTTTCATAATCGAGTCCCTGAAGGGCCGCAATCCCGCTGAGGCAGGGCAGCGGCTCGCCGGGAATCACCGTGTGGAGGGTGTGCTCCTCGCCGGGATCGAGCAGGAGCGAATACCTGGCGGCGCCCGCTCCGGAAACCAGCGACAACGATCCGCTGCCATGGGTATCGACGTAGCAGATGAGATGCTCCGCGCCGTCCTCAATGATGGCCACGGAGCTTTCCTTTAATTCGGGTTCCCAGGCATTTGCGGGATTGGCGGGAAGGGCTCCAAAGGACATGCGCCCGTTGGCGGGTTTCCACGGTTTGATGTAATAGCACGCCGCGTTCGGAAGCGTGGAATTGTTGCGGATCGTCAGCCGGGAAATCAGGAGCACAGGCTCAACTCCGCTCAGTTGTGATTCATCAATGCTGCCGCCGGAATGCTGCAACACGGCGTAGTCGGTTCGCTCAAAGGCCAGTTGGTTTTCGCTCCACGTCGACCTGATGATGGGCAGCCAGCCTTCTTCGAGCGATTGCTGCTTGGGCCTTTCGGATGTGAAAAGGCCGCTCAATTCATTCTCCGGTTTCTCGAACAGCGTGTTCTGGCCGGTCGCGGCAAAATACACGGAGAACTTCGGCCTCATCGGATGGCCCCGTCTCGGGTCATTGTATCCCGCCACCAAATGTCCGTCGGGGGCAATGCCGAATTTGTGATTATTGGAATCGACGCCGACAAAGGAAAGGGGCACGCGCCTTGCACGGATGTGCTGATAAGCGTTCTCCAGGGTTTGTTCGGGATGCCCGGCAACGGCGTCCATGACCCTTTTTCTTCCCTGGCTTTGCCGGCGGTACGATTCCCGGTCCAAGGCAAGGGACGCTTTGCGGATGTATATCCCGAAGTCCGGGATGTCAATGGGTTGCTGCTCGATGGCCTCCGCGGGCAGAAAGGAGACCTGGCAGGCTTTGGTTCGAAGCGTCAGGATCGAGCGGTCTTGGGGCTCGCCCCATGCATACAGAACTCGGGCCACAATTCCGGAAATTGTTCCGGCCCCGGCCGTCGAGGTCCAGGAGAAGCCGTCGCCTAACTGGGTGTTTCCGAGGGGCTTGATATCCAGAACTTCGCCGTTGTATCTTTCCAACTTCCCGTCGTAAGCAGTCTCCGGCCCGCGGTGCCCCCACTCGATCCGAATCTCTCCGCTTCTCCAAACCGACTGGCCGTAAACAGCAAGCCTTTCAATCTCGACGTGTTCTTGAGCTTGAAAGCGCAGCCGAACTTTGCACGTTCGCCGCGGCGCAAAGCGGAAGGTCCAGGTTCGTCCGTCCTTTTCCAGGTCTGCTCCCTGGACGGGGGATTCCTGCACCGCCTCCCACGAACCCTGCCGGCTGGTGATCCCCTTCCAATACTCTAAGAACGTTTTCCCCAGGTTTGGAACCTTGCCGTCGGAGGCAAACTGAACAACCACGCGCTCAACGGTTCGAAATTCCGGCCACTCGACCCCGACATCAAATTCCGACTGCTTCCAGGGCATTGTGGCAAGGTTCAACAGGGAGCCTGCTGCCCGGCTGGTGATCGAGGCTGCCTCCAATTGAGGCGTTGCTTCCGGGCTGATCCAGGACTGAATCTCGCCGCAAGCGGCTAAGTCCACCGGCTTTCCGGCCATTGAGCCGTCGAGCCCGGCGTTGCGGGACAAGCCGCCGTCGAGGGCGCTTGCGCCCCACAAGAGCTTCGATCCGGATAGCGCCGTCACCGCCGCACAGTTGGAGAGAAAATGTCGTCTGTTCATTTCAAGTTTCCGTGTGGTCTGGCTTCACACAGCCTGGGTAACTGAGCACCCATATTACTAGAGCTTCTTGAAGATCACGAAAAGGGCGGAACTTCCGATGAGTTGATGCCAATCGGCCCTTCCGGTTTTCACTGCCTTAATGGAACACAATTACAGAAACAGTAGTGTTATATTACCGCTCTACGGCCTTGTCAGCCTGCTTTATTTGCCCGGAGCGCGGGCCAAAGGAGCAAGGTTGCGTTACCATGCTAATCAACGCGAGAGGCTTTGCGGCAAGCGAGGCCATCAACTGCGAGGTGGGGGATATGGCGATGCGCAAAAGGTTTCCTGCTGCGGGTCTGCTTCCTGAAACCCATTCATCAGAGCGCCGAACTCTGGCTTGGCGTTATGCCGCGCCCGTTTTAGCCTTCATCTGTTTCTTCATCTGCTCAAACAAAACGTATGCGCGACAGGCGTCCGAGCCAGCCCGGGAAATCAACTGGCACGCGATGGGTTCCACGCCTTGCGCGTGGTCCCCGCCGGTGCTTGACGCCCGGGGCGCGATCGACTCTGAAGCCACAATTCGCATCCTGAAGGCCAAGGGTTTGAGCTGCTACGGGGCGCTGATCTGGCGGCAGCGCGAGCACGGGTCCGTGGCGTTTGATTGGGGCAGTTTCAAGCAGTTTGTCGCGGCAGCGGCTCCGGCCGGGATCGACGTCTGGGCGATCCTGATTCCGCCGAGCGAAGGCGGCGATTCGCCTCCCTTCAACCGGGACTACGTCCGCTGGATGCAGGAACTCGCCAAGCTTTCGCTGCGCTATCCGAATCTGCGCGGCGTCAATATCGATGATTACTTGTCCGGCACGAGCAAGAAAACGTTTACGCCGGCCTACACGTGCAATCTCTATCACGCCAAGCAGGCCATCAATCCGAAATTGCAATTTGCTCCAACGCTGTATGACCTCGACCGGCCGCTCGCCGAACAGTACGGCGGATGCGTCGACGGAGTGTGGCTGTGGTGGACCAACCTTGACATGACGACGGGCCTGGCAAGCTGGCTCGAAAACACGCGGCTGGCTGTCCAGGGGCGATTCCCGATTTATAGCGGCATCTACGGACATGGCAGCTCCTGGCACCGCGCGGCGCCCAAGCCCGGCGTGCTGCGAGGCAGCCTGGAAACCGCCTGCCGGTACGCCCGTGGCGCAATCATCTGGCAAATGCCTCTCTCGCCCCCGAACCCGCTGCTCCAAGTGGCTCGCTCATTTGGCGTCGGCGGTTCTTCACCCGCGGCGGGGCGCTGCGGACGAATGGCAACTCGTCCTTAATGGACAGGAAGGGTTTGCGCGTGTGCGGCGCCGGGTTATAGGGCAAGCGCGCCGCCCTGCCGGGAGTCTTGCCGGACGGGTTCAAACACCTCGCCATATTCCTACCGCAAAGCGCAAAGATGTGGCAGAATGCGTGGCGGTAAGATCATCCTACGGAGGAATTCATGAAAGTCTCAAAATGGTGTTTGGCTGTCGTGCTGCTGGCGCTGGGGCTTGCTCGGCCTGGCCTTGCGGCGTCGCGGCACTTTGTCTTGCAGAATGGCGAGCGGGTCCTGTTTTACGGTGACAGCATCACGGAGCAGCGTTACTATGCCGTGGCGGTTGAGGCATACGTCCGCACGCGGTTTCCCAATCTTGATGTGAAGTTCAGAAATTCCGCCGTGGGCGGTGCAAGGGTCACGGGGAACTGGACGGCTCCGGTGGACCTGAGCCTCTCGCGCGACGTTTTTCCTTTCAAACCGGATATCGTCACCATCATGCTGGGGATGAACGATGGCAGCTACCGGCCCTTCGACCCGGTCATTTTCAATACCTATAAGACGGGATACGAACACATCATCGAGTCTCTCCAGGCGCATTTGCCGGGCGTCAAGATTGTGCTGATTGAGCCGACGCCTTGGGACGACATTACCCTTGAGGCTTCGTACCCTCACAATCCGGAGCACGCTCCGGGTGGATATGACAGCGTGATGCGCCGGTACAGCCAGTTTGTGCGCAAGCTCGGCGCGGAACATCATCTGCAAGTGGTGGACTTCCACACGCCGCTGGTGAAGCTGATGGAAGAGGCGAAAAAGACCGATCCGGCGCTGATGCATAAGATTATTCCCGGCCGGGTCCATCCCGGCGCCAGCACGGAACTTGTGATGGCCCAAACGCTGCTAAAAGCCTGGAACGCGCCCGCGGTGGTGAGCGACGTTCAAATCAACGCTTCGGCGTCGTCCGTCAAACAGTCTGAGAATGCGAGCGTCACGGACTTATCAGCTGCGCAGGGCGGGGTCTCATGGACCGAAACCGACAAAGCGCTGCCTTATCCCATCATGACGCTGCATTCCACAAAGTGGCCGCAGTTTCCGCCCGACCCTTTCAAAGGATATAAGATGGAAGTCTTCTGGGAAATGCCGCCGCTCAGTTCTGCTGAAATTAATCCCGTTGCCGCTCTAGTGACTAAGCTGAGCGGGATGTATGAGGCGCTCGACAACGAGACGCTGCGGGTCTCGGGCCTCGAAGCGAACGAGTACGCCCTCAAGATCGACGGCAAGCCGGTGGGAACCTTCAGCCGGGAGCAATTGGCGAGCGGGATCAACCTGGCCCGGTATGACACGCCGATGATGGAGCAGGCCTATAACGTCATGACCCTGGTCTGGCATCGCGTGGATGTTCGCTTTTACGGCTGGCGGGCCATTCAGGTGCCGCTCGGAAGGCTTGATGCGCCGGGCCTTCAGGACGGCGTGGCCCATATGCTTACGACACTCGACCGGGTGCAGGATGACCTGGTGGCCCAGGCGCACTCGGCCGCCCAGCCCCAGACGCACCATTATGAACTGAGTGCCGCAACGCAATAACCCGGCGACTGAAGATAGCGGCGGGGAGTCGGCGGGTGGTGCATCTATCGCGGTTCTAGCGATGTGTGCGGTCACGGAAGGGGATCCATGACACCTTCCGGGGCGCGCCACCCACGAGCCTGGCCGGCCAAAATAAATCCCGAGGCGGAAGGATTGAAAATGTCAATCACGCGCCGCAATTTTGTGCAGAAGGCCGTAGCGGGATCAAGCTTGCTGCTCGGAGATCTCAGGAGACTGAAAGCTTCGGACTCTTCTGATCCTGTGGCAGGCGCAGCCGGCGACTCGGCCTCTCCACAACATGCGGTCCCGGATCCTCTCTATCAAAAGCCTGCTCCCATCACGGTGGCGGAGTTGGACCAGCGCCAGACGGCGGGCGTCTCGGCATTCGAGGTGAGCGATTATGCCCCCGGTCGCTACCAGGGATCGCTGGAGCCAAGTCCGCCCCACGCGGATCTGAACCCCAGGAAAGCCATTATCGTCATCTGGAAAGATAGGTCCCACCGGTTTGTTTTCAGTCACGAGGCAAGCTACTGTCCTTGGGTGGAGCTTCCGGACGGCGCGGGCCTCTGCAACCAGTTTTTTGAGGGTAACCATGGCTGGGGAGAACTCTTCAACCAGAATGGCCGGAAGGAACACAATAGCTCCGTGGATATCATCCAGAGCGGTCCCCGGCGGGTGTGGATTCGGTGGAACTACTGTTGCGTCAACATGCGGGATGATTCCCATCCTGCTTTGCGGGGGACGGAAGACTACGTGGCCTTGCCTAACGGTTACGTTTGGCGCCGCCTGACGTATGAAACCTTAATGCCGGATAACCCCGATGGCTACAGTTGGCAACCGCTGGATTTCTTTGCGCTGGCGCCGAGCGGAACGACGTGGAAAGACCTGTTCCCACAAGACCCCCAGCACGGGGATTACCACGTAGGCTCCGTGATCGCCGCCTATTCGAACTCCCAGTATGACGTGTACTGGAGTGATGAAGGTAAGGCCCGCCGCCGGGGTGACGCCGAACTGCTGCTGGCAATCTCTCATTCGCCGGGATTTGCCATGGTGATGCCCTTCAAAGAGGGGTACTTATTTGTTGTTTTGGGAGGCGCCAGCGGGTTCCTGCCAGAAAAAAGTCAGGTTGTGGACCACTCCTTCAACGACACGGGCGGCTGGGGGTGGGGTTCGACACGCTGGGACCACTGGCCGATCGGATGGTTGAACTCTCAAACTCATGACTACAAGCCCTGCTCGCCTTATCCGTACAGTTTTGGCCCCTTTTCGCACTACATCGTGGACAAACCCTTGAAGAATCCGAAGAATGACTATCCCGCTGAGGTTCGCGATATGAAGCTCAACAAGTGGTCGGAGCGGCATGTGTATTACACGCTCGCGGGAATGAGCCGGGATCTTGAGTCCATCCGCAAGCTGGCGCGCCAGTGGCTCGACCAGGGCAATCGGTGCGCGGAACCTGAAAGCGTCGCAACTTTGCCCTAAGGGAAACCGGCGAAGTTGGTAACGGGGCGGCGGAGCATCAGGCCTTGGGGGCATGGTTTGAAATCGCGTTCCCGGTGGAAGGGACTGATATCCGAGGAGGAACTCATGCGAAAACTGTTTCTAACCTGTGCCCTGGTTGTCGTGTGCGCGGCTGGCCTGCAGGCCGCCCATCGGTTGGACCCCTCGCGGGGAATTACTCTTGCCAACAGCCACGCGCGGTTTGAGTTTGAGCCGGACGGCATGGGACTCTCCGCCCTGGTGGATCTCCATAGCGGAACGAACCACCTTCAGGCCGTTCAGGGGAAACACCTGCTTTGGGAAATCGCGTTTGGCAGAGGGACCCTGATCAAGAAGCTTAACAATAACGATGCGCCGTGCAACTATGCCAGCCTCGAAGAGCTTCCCGGCGGTGTTCAGCGCCTGGACCTGGAATGGAACGACCTGCGGTGGTGGAAGGAAAATCGCGTCCTGAGCGTGCGGGTGACGGTGGACCTGCCGCCTGATTCAGGCATTGCGCAGTGGCGCATTTTTGTCGACAACAAAAGCGACTATTGGGGCCTGTGGTCCGTCACGTTCCCGTATGTCACGGGGTTTCCGGAGGCCGGGAAATACGACCTTGCGCGCCCGGTATTTGGCAGTGGAGGGCAACTGTTGCGCGCCTGGAGCGGCAAAATCCAAGCCCGCAACCCTGCGGGCAATTGGCCGATGCAATTTCTGGCGCTCAGCCGGAATCACGATTCCGTTTATCTGGGCACCCGGGATCAAAGCGGGTACGCCAAAGACTTTCTTGTGGACTCGAATAAGCGCCAGCTCGGGATTGTCCATTATCCCGAGGGCATGGGCGTGGCCGGGTCAGATTATCCGGACTACTATCCGGTTGATCTCGGAGTGTACCAGGGCCGATGGCTTGAAGCGGCGCTGCACTATCGTCGCTGGGCGTTAAAGCAAAAATGGGCGCAAGCAGGGAAGCTTTCCCAGCGCGCGGATTTTCCCGAGATTTTGAAGAACGTTGGGGTGTGGATTTTAGGCAACTGGGAGTGGGCTGGCGCGGCGGGCTCTGCGCAGCAAATGGATGCGCCTCTGTTGCAAGCCCAAAAGACGCTGGGCGTGCCGATTGGCCTCCATTGGTACGACTGGCACCACATGAAGTTTGACAACGAATACCCGCACTTTCTTCCTCCCAAGCCTGAATTTGCCGAACGCGTCAAGGATCTCGTTCGCCACGGCGTGTTGGTGATGCCCTACATCAACGGGTCAAGCGCCGATCTCAACATCCCGGACTTTGACAAGTTTGCGCCCCACGCCATCGTGGACGAGGCGGGCGGATATCGAATGCACTTTTACGGCAAGAACTCAGGACGCCTGCTCTCCATGTGTCCTACGCAGGAATACTGGCAGAACACGATTTCATCTCTCGTCGATAGCCTGGTGGAGCATTACGGCGTCAACGGCGTCTATATCGATCAAATCAGCGCCATGGAGCATGAGCTCTGCTTCAGCAAAAGCCACGGTCATCCCGTGGGCGGAGGGCGCTACTGGGTGGACGGAAACCGCGAGCTACTGGCCAAGGTTCGGGACATGTCAAGCCGGGGCGGGCGGCGTCCGGTAATTACCTCCGAAGGCACCGATGAAGTGTTTATGGATCTTTTGGACGGCTATCTGACCTGGGCGCAGCCGAGCGACCGGGAAATTCCTATGATGGAAGTGGTCTATTCAGGCTACACCCTCTTTTTCGGAAGCCCCTGTGACTTCACAAAGAGCAACCGTTACTTCTGTTACGCCCAGGGGCAGGCCCTAATGGACGGCCGGCAGAATGGATGGATGAGCTTGGACCTGTTTAAGCCGGAATATGCGGCAAAGGCCGGATATCTTCGCCAATGCGGGCGCTACCGGGTCGTTACCAAGCGATACCTCCTGTATGGGCGCCTGCTGGGCCCTATTGAACCCGAGAATCCGATCGCGACTTTTACCGAGGAAGGATTTGGATTTAATAAAGATGTCCACAAAGGTACGGCTCCTGTTTCCCAAGGACGGTTGTGGCAGGATGAGAGCGGACGCCTGGCTGTTTTTCTGGCGAACTATATCGACAAGCCGGTTGAATTCAAATATCGCGTTGACCCGGCGAAATATGGATTAAGTGGAAGGCGATTTGAGCTGAAACAAATCACTCCTGAAGGCCGTCGCCCCATCTCCACGGTCACCGGAACGGTGCAACGCAGCGAATTGCTGGGTCCAAGAGAAATCAAGGTGGTCGAGATTGCACCCGCCGGATTCGGCGCGGCCAACCATGCGTCACGCGGAGCGCAGAGCAGTCAGTAGCCACAAACAAAGTTGCGAGGAGGTGGATCAATGGATCGACGAAAATTTCTGCGGAGCGGAGGACAGTTAGTTCTCACTTCGGCAATCGGCCAGGGAATTCCGATAGGGCGGACGGCCACGCGTCTTCTGGCGGCGGACGGCCCCGGAGCTGAGGCCAATCCCAACTGGGCGGAGCGGAACGTCGCAACGGCTATGGCTTCCTCATATGTTGACGATCCGCCTTGGGGATATCGCCCTATCAACGTTATGGGCAGGAACCTGTATATTGGCTGGCAGACCCGGCACGAGACCTCCGGCGCGTGGTTGGAAGTCAAGTTTCCCGAAGTACATCCGGTTCGCGAGATTTGGATTCAGCCGCGGCCTCTTACTTATGACATCGTCGGCCGCGACCCTTACATGATGACCTACTCGCGGCTCAATCTGTTGGAGGGACCTCGCCGGGTACGCTGCTCGGTTGCCGGAGGAGTGTCGGTTACCCGCGAGCTTCCGCAAAACGACAATTTTCAAATCATTGCCTTGCCCCGAACGGTGGAGAGCGACTTTGTTCACATCACGGTGGAAGACGTTTGGACGAAGCCGGGGGGCGAGGAGACAGGGCTTGGCCGGGTGCAAGTCTACCCGCACCGCCATGTGTCCGGCTTTGAGATCGACGTCTATTCCATGTACGACGCGCAGAAGGGAAAGCCCGTTCAGTCGGCGACCTTGCACCTGGTAAATCCGGGCGAGGAGATCCGCGGGGCGCGGCTCGCGATTTCCCAGCAAGGAAGCGCCCTCGCGGAGATTGCCTTGGGCCCGATTCCCGCCCGTGCAGCTTCCCATCAGGATATTTGGATCCCTTCGCCTTTTGCGGAGACGGCGATGACGTTCGCGCTCCACGCAGGCGAGAAGGGAATTGGGCGGCCGCGGACGTTGCGCGTTCCGGCGTACCACTCATACTTTGATAAAGGCGTTTTCGCCATGAACTGCACTTGCCACAATGACCTCGGCTGGCTGAACACGCAGAAGTTGACGGCGGATTATCGTTCCAGAGAGATTATCTTGCCGGTACTGAAGGTGCTTTCCGAAAACCCGGGATTCCGCTATTCGATGGAGAGCACCGTCTACCTGATGGAGTTCCTGGAACGCCATCCCGAAAAGCGCGATGAGATGGCCCGTTACATGCGGGAGAAAAGATTTATCTGGGGCGCCAGTTTCGTGCAGTGCCAGGAAGTCCACGTCGGTCCGGAAAAGCTGGTGCGGCAGTTCTATTTTGGGCGGCGCTGGCTGAAGGAAAACTTCCCCGGCGTGGATACCCATTTTTATGCCAAGACCGATCCTCCTGCGATGACGTTGCAGATGCCTCAAATCCTGAAAAAGGCCGGGGTCAAATACATCGTCCAGGGGCGCACGGCTTACGGTTATTACAACTGGGAGGCTCCGGATGGGTCGATCCTTCTGACCTACGCTTATCAATATGGCGGTCCCGAGAGGGTGCTGGACCCGAAAGACAATCAAGGATGGCTGCGCTATGGGCAACTGCGTACCCCCTTCTACGCGGCGCATGATATGCCGCCCATGTTGTGCGCTGATTACACGGATGACTATCTTCCGCCGCAACTGGCTCTGCTGCCCTACGTCCCCGAGCAGAACAAGGCCATGGAGCGATTCGCGGAAATCTGGAACGAGCATTTTGCGGCCCAACCCCAGAAGCAAATCCATCCACCGCACATGGAGTTTGTCCAGATCGAAGGCTTTCTCGATCGGCTGACCGAGCATCCGCTGGATATCGACACGCTGCGGGGCGACTGGCCGCTCAATTGGGCGTATTACGATGAGCCGGGCCACCGGGAGGGACTGCTGCTGGGCCGGAAGGCGCATAACGAGCTTCTTGCCACCGAGCGCCTGCTGAGCGGGATCGGAGAGAGCGAAGGGTTTGGCGAGTATCCTGAAACCACGCTGAGGAAGGCGTGGAAAGCCAACTGCTGGCCTGACCACGGTTGGGGCGGGAACCGGGGAATCGTTACCGACAGCGTTTACGTAGCGTCCTACACCAAGTCGAAGCATATGGCGGACAAGTTGCTTGGCGATGCGGGCGCGAGACTGGCCGGGAATATCACCACAAGTTCGAGCCAGCAGGTTCCCGTGGTGGTTTTCAATCCCTTATCCTGGCCGCGCACGGACCTTGTGGAGTTTGAATTTGCATTGCCCGAGGGCTGGCGGGGACTGACGATTCGTGATGAGGCCGGCAAAGAAATCCCGTTTGAAAGAGTAACAGCCTCAGGGGGTGAGCAGGCGAACAAGTTTGCGTTTATCGCCCCGGATGTTCCTTCGGTCGGATACCGGACGTTCTATCTGGAAGAGGGCTCATCCTTCGGGCCGGCTGAAACGCCGCTGGCCGGAGAGAAGGCCGAAAACGACTTTTTCAGCCTCACCTTTGGCGCGGGCGGCATCAAGAGCTTGTACGACAAGGGGCGGAAGTGGGAAGTGTTGCGCACGGATAAGTTCGAGGGCGGCGAGATCCTCCAATTTACCGCTCCAGGGAACGCCTGGGACGCCATGGAGAACGTCACCATGGAGAATTTCGATAAGACCAGCAACCACGCTTTTCCCTTGCAGCGTTTCGTGCGCGGCGCGATCCGCACCACGGCCCTCCGCGAAGCCAAGTTCCAGCATTTCACCTTGCGCGAGCACTTCCATCTCTATCACCAGTTGAACCGGGTGGATTTGGAAGTTGAATTGGTGGATTGGGACGGTACGCCGGCTCGCGAACTGCGGGTGGCTTTTCCGATCAACCTGGAGGATTTCCGCTTGAGTTACGAGGTTCCTTTCGGAACGGTCGAGATGGGAAAGGACGAGCTTGACTTCACTCTGTTGTCCGACTCGGCGTTCGGAGCGGATGTTTACGGCGGGGACTACCCGCTTCCTTTCAGGGAGGCTATCAATTGGATCGACGCCTCCGCCCGGCGCTTCCAGGGTTGGGGGTGTCTGGCTCCTTCGGATATGACGGTCCATCTGTTTCGCGACGAGACCTCGAATCCCGTGGCCTATCCGGTTCTGCAACACGCCTTGCTCTCCACCCGCAAGAGCGTGGGTTGGAACCCGGTCTACTGGTTCACGCAAAAAGGAAACCACCGCTATCGGATGAGCTTGATGCCCCACGCAGGGGACTGGCGGCTGCGTTACCGCGAGGCCATCGGTTTCAATTACCGGCTTGCCGCCTTTATCGGCACTGCGACGGGAATGTCCGCTGGAGCACCAACGCCGCCACGGGCGGAGTTTTTGAAGCTTGAACCTTCTAACTTGGTTCTGACGGCCATGAAGAAAGCTGAAGGTAATGACGACCGCATTGTCATCCGCTTTTATGAGGCGGAGGGAAACAAGAGTACCGCCAGAATTCGGCTTTTCAAGCCCATCCGCAAGGCCTGGCGGGCGAGCTTGATTGAGTACGACGAGGAATCCATGCGCCCCAAGGCTGACGGCTCGCTGGAGTTTCCGGTCGGACCCTGGGAAATCGTGACAATCAAGGTCCAGGTCTGATATCCCATGATTTGAAGGAGGTGACAATGCGTTTGAAGGACCGTGTAGCGATGGTTTCAGGGATGGCAATGGGCATTGGCGAAGCCATTGCGGAACGCTTTGCCGGTGAGGAATCTGCAATTGTGGGTGTCGATATCAATGAGAAAGGCGGCAGGGCCACCGCGGAAAGGATTAATTCAAAAGGCGGGCGGTGCCTGTTCCGCGTGACGGATGTGGCCTCGGAAGACGAAATTAAGGCGGCTGTCGAAGATGGCATTCATGAATTCGGGAAGATTGACACGCTGGTCAACGTGGTGGGCATTGCTTCCGAGGCGCCGGTGCATGAGATGGAGCTTGCCGACTGGGAAAAAATCATCCGGGTGAATTTGACCAGCATGTTTCTCACTTCCAAATATGTTTTGCCGGGAATGCTCGAGGCAAAACGGGGCTCGATTATTCACATTACTTCCGTGCAGGGAATTTTAGGTTTTCCGGGCTATCCGCATTACGCTGCCAGCAAGGGCGGCATTATCAGCATGACGCGCCAGATGTCTCGCGAATACGCAGGGCGGGGAATTCGCGTCAACTGCATCGCTCCGGGGACCGTTGAGACGCCGCTCAATGTCGCGGTGTTGTCTCGGGCGCCCGATCCCCAAGCCCTCCGGGCCTCCTGGGAGAGGATGCATCCGATGGGGCGAATTGGCCTGCCGATTGATATTGCCAATGGGGCGCTTTATCTGGCAAGCGACGAAGCCTCGTGGGTGACAGGCCAATGTCTGGTCATCGACGGCGGGGCCTCAACCAGCGCGCCCGCATAAGCGTTCGATGGAAGGCGGTAAAAACCTCAGGAGGGTCCGTGACGGAGTTTTTGAAGATTGACGAATTAGCGGCGAAGGTCCCGAGCGGGGCTCGCTTGGGGATCGGAGGAGTGCATCTTGCGCGCTTGCCCATTGCCCTGATTCAGAGTGTCCTAACGCTCGGGCGGCGCAATTTTACGTTTGTCGGCTGGGGCGGCGGGCTGGCGCTTGAGCTGTTGCTCGAAGCCGAAGCGGTTGACAAGCTGCTCTTTTGTTTTTCCAGCCTCGATATTTTTGGGCTAGCCCCGCGTTTTCGCGAAGCGCTTGAAGAGTCTCGCATTGAAGTCGAAGAATGGTCAGCACTGGCGATGACTCAGGCTCTGCATGCCACGCAGTTCAACCTTCCTGAAATGCCTTTCCAATTGCCCGCAGGTTCTGACCTGATGCAAGCGGGCGACTTCTGGAAGGCAGCGCCTTCGGCGTTTACGGGAGATGCGGTCGGCGAGGTCCGGCGGCTGGATGTCGATGTGCTGCTCTTGCACGCGCAGCGGGCTGACCGCGCGGGAAACATTGAGATCCAGGGTGCGCGCGGTATGGACTTAACGATGTTGGGAGCCGCCAAGCACACGCTGGTGACCGTAGAAGAAATCGTGAGCGTGGGCAAGATCGGAGAAACTCCGAGATCGTTTGCGTTGCCGCACACGTTTGTGGAGGCGGTCGCTCTCGCGCCGGGCGGCGCTTATCCAACCTCCTGTCTGCCTTACTATACGACGGACTACCGCCGCCTGCTCGATTACGTTCGAGCGGAACAGGCACAGAGAAAATCCGCAGTCCCCAGGGGAGACAGTGGGCTCGAGATCTCGGCCGCCGGCGAGAGACCTGTTTCCCCCCACTTTATTTGGGAGGAATCGCGACAGAGGTTTCTGCACGATGCTGCGGGGATCCGAGTTGCCGATCTCACGATGGAGCGTCTGGATGGCCACCGCCTTGAGATTGATGAAGACGCCCCCTGCGCGGTGGACGAATTGCTGGCCGTGTGTCTTGCCCGCGAGTACGATAACACGAGCATCTGTTCGGTGGGGTCTGTTTCTCCCCTGGCCATGGTGTCTTACTTGCTGGCCAAACGGACCCACGCGCCGGGGTTGATACTGATTGCGCTGAACGGCGGATTTATCGATATTGACGCGCACCCGATGTCTTTGACCCTTGCCGAGCCCCTGGCATTCGAGACCGCCAAGGCATGCTGGGGCGGTGATGAAACTTATCACTGGTATTACCAGTCCGGGCGCATTACTCACGAGGTGATTACCGTCGCTCAGGTGGACGTTCACGGGCGTACCAACAACGCCTGGATTGCGGGCAAAGGGAAACGGGTGCGACTGCCGGGGCAGGGGGGCATGGCGGACGTCGCCAATCTGCACAAGAATTTTGTCCTTTATTTGACGCGACACTCGCCGGAAAGATTTACCGAACGCGTCAAGTTCTGCACAGCCTCACGAGGTCTGCTGCTGGATGAGGAGCGGCGCCGCGCCGGACTACAGCCTGGTAAAGTGCGTTTGATTTCCGATCTCGGCGTCTTTGAGCTGGATCACGCTGAAAAACGCTTTCGGTTGCTGAGCCTCCATCCCAACGTGAGCCTGGAGCGCGTCCGAGAACAGACCGGAGGGGAAATCCTGGTGGATGATCCGCTTCCCATCACGCCGGCTCCAAGCCGGGAACAACTCCGGCTGGTCCGGCACGAGATCGATCCCTTTGGCATCCGACGGCTGGAATTTCTGCCGGCCAAACAGCGCCTGGGGATGATCGAAAGCATCTTGAGCTCTGAGGCGAAGCTGGTCGGCGAGATTCGAAAAGATCTGGAATGACCCCCGGCGAGAGGCCGGGACGATGACGGCTTGCCGCGGGATGGAAGTCAGGAGGAAATCGGAATGGGCGGACCTTTAGAAGGAGTTCGGGTGGCGGACTTCAGCCAGCTTGTGCAGGGCCCGAGCGCGACGCAATTCTTGGGCGACCTGGGAGCGGACATCATCAAGATTGAGCCTCGCACGGGCGATTGGCAGCGCAACTGGTCCATTTACGACCAGTACATCAATGGGGAAAGTGTATCGTTCCTGGCGTTCAACCGCGCCAAGAGAAGCATTACGCTGAACCTCAAGGACCCGCGCGGAAAGGAAATTGCCATGCGCATCATCCAGTCAAGCGATGTGCTGGTTGAGAATTTTCGGCCCGGAGTGATGGACCGGCTGGGGCTCGGCTATGAAGAGTTGGACAAAGTTCATCCGAAGTTGATCTATTGCGCGAGTTGCGGATGGGGACAGGACGGGCCTTACAAAACGCGTCCCGGACAGGATTTGCTGGCGCAGTCGGTGGCGGGCGTCTTGACGCTCAATGGAACCGCCGACGATCCTCCCGTACCGGTCGGGATGGGTGTTGCTGACCTGACTGCGGCTCTTCACATTACGATTGGAGTGCTGGCAGCCCTTCACCGGCGGAACGAGACCGGGCAGGGCCAGCGTGTGGATGTGAACCTGCTCAACTCCATTATGAGCCTGGCGACTCAGGAATTGACCGTGTACCTGAATACCGGGATCGAGCCACAGCGCAGCGCAGCTGGTTTGGGACATCCGTATGTGGGTGCTCCGATGGGCGTGTACAAGACAAACGACGGCTACGTTGCGGTTGCGATGATGCCGATCGGGAAAATCGCTCGACTGGTGGGCGTGGAGGGTTTTGAAGGAAACGATTCCCGCAACGTCATCGAGAACCGGGACGAGATAAAGCGCCTGCTTGAGCCTGGATTCGCGAACAAGACAACGGCCGAACTGATCGATATTTTTATGGCGGCAGACATTTGGGCTGCGCCGGTCAATCGCTTTCCCGACGTGGAGCGCGATCCCCAGGTTGCGCATAATGGGACCATCGTCAGTTTTGAGCATCCGGTGGCTGGAAAGTTTCGAACCATCGGACCGCCTGTTAAGTTCAGCCGTAGTCCGACGTCGGTTCAGCGCCCGCCGCTGCTCGGCGAGCACAGCAGCAGTATTCTTCAAGAACTCGGGTACAGCGAGAATGAGATCGCAGAGTTGAAGAAAGATCAGGTTATCTAGCAGCGGCTTCGCGGGGGAGAGTCGAGCTATGGATGCTTTCTAGACGGTAAGGGTCAAATGAACGGGACCATTGTGGCGGAGGGTGACGTTCATGGTTTTTGCTGCAGCGTCCCACTTTGATTGCACGGTTCCATGTCGGGTTTGGTGCGACAGCGCGGGCGTTCCCTCGCCCAGCATCGCGAACTGGAGCGTGGTGACGCGCCGCTCCGTATCATCCGGGTTGGTCACGTAATTTTCCAAATAGCGCTGGGCATCAAAGACTTCCGGCAGAGGCTCGTCCCAAATGTGGGTGTTCACCAGGTAGTTGTTTACAAGCAGAGAAACGTGGTTCGGATGTTCCGTAAGCAGAATCATCGAATGCGGCCGGAGCCGGCCGGAAAGCTCAACGTGCCGTCCGGCAATCGAAACGCGGAAGCGGAAATCCTGGGCGATATCCTGGTTCTCGTGCCAATTGGTCACAAACCAGGCGCGGTTGATGTGGATGGCGAGCGCCGCGCCGGATGATTCGGCAGGATAAATTTTGTCAAAGTAGGTGCGCTCCTGCTCGCCGTTCGCAAACTGGCGCGGATGGATAACGTGCGCGAAGAGGGCGCGCGACTTTGCCGGAGCGAGCTTGGGAATGACGGGCAGAAAATAGTAACATCCCGAACGCGGAATGAGCGCCGAAGATAGATCCCGGGACAGGATTTCTTTGTCGGGCTCGCTCGTTCCATAGAGCGGCCGGTACAATTGCTCGCCCGGGGAATCGAGTTCCGTTCCCGGCCGGCCGGAGTCCTGATAGGCCACTTTCATCTTGGCCAGTGCCTGCGCGCGGCTCGGAATCAGCTTGTGGTCCAGGACGGCCTTGAGCAAAGGATAGATGGCGTTTTTCCACGCCGGAGTCAGGCGGTACGCGCCCGTGCGATCGGGGCAGGCGAATGCGTGCGTGGGCATTTCAAAACTGTAGACCGTGGATCCCCCCGCAATCGCCCACAGCAGGTTTTGCGCGTAAAAGATGTCGGGAGAGGAAATGGCGCTGGCGAAATCCCAACCCTTGGTGACCTGGAATCCCTTGCCGTGCTGGCGGGCGTAACCTCGCCTGCCTTTGCTCGGCAAAAAGCGTTTGCCATAACCTTGCTCAAACCACCACCAGTCCTCCACATTAAATCCCCAATGCCCGACGATCCCGGATGCCCACATCCCCATCACCAACGAAGCGGTTTCAAAATACTTGCCCCAGCCATTCATCTTGTCGGTGAGGATTACGGAGTCGCCGTTCCTGCGGAGGGTGTTAAAGATTTCAGGCTCTCTGCCGGCTTTCATAAAAATGTGCTCGCGCTGGTAGGGATACCCCATATCCTGCCAGGTGATCAGGGCGCGGTAGTGGCCGCACAATTCGATGAAATCGAGCAGGTGGCTCTGCTCTGAGGGAGTGAGGCCCGGTCCGCAGCTCAGCTCGCAGCAGCGGCAACCGATCAGGTTGGGAAACTCTTCAAAGGCCTTTTGGACGGCCTCGATCCGCGTGGGCGGACTGTCCGCCTCATCCCCCTGGACTGAAAGGATGGCAGGAATGCCCTTTGCGCGGGCGCGTTCAAGGTCGAGGAAAAGTGAGGGCGACGAGCCTTTCGATCCCACGCCCGTCCCGCCCTGGAATTGCATGGCGCAATAAGGGCGGAATTCCTCCGGCAGAAGGTCCCATGCCGCCGTGCCGCCTTCCAGGACAATCAGCGGGTGCGCCGCTGAAATCATGCGCCGCAACGGGCGCTTGTCGCCGGCTGGTGACGGGTTTGGAACATTCCGTGCGGCAATTCCGAGGCAACCGCCGCCGGCCATCGCAAGCCCTGCTTCCACGAATTCTCTTCGGGTGATCTTCATGCTTGCAAGTCGCTCCAACGTGCCACGGAAGTACCCACCGCCAAGGTTGCCTGACGGTAAGCTCTTGGAATAAGAATAGTGCCACGGCTGGAAATACGCCAACCGTGGCCACTCGCTGCCGGGCGCGACTCTTTGCTACGCGTTCGCGGAGTAGTCTGCATCGAGTTGGAGGCTCTCGCCGGGTTTCAAGGTGCGCTTCTTGGACCAAACCGCGACGGTTACCCGGGTCTGGTTTTTAGCGGTCCAGTTCAGCGTGCAGCGCGCCACTTGATCCTTGGGAAAGCGGGTAATGACCGTTCGTCCGGTGCGCCGGTTCACCATTCGCAGTTCTCCATCCGGCTGCTCCGTTCCCATGTAATTTTCCACGCCGACGGGCTCCTCCACCGGCTTGATCAGTTTCAGATCGACCGCCTTGCCGTTTTGCTGGCGGAATGTGACATAGAGATGATCCATGTCTTGCGGGGTGGGGGCTTCCGGATTAATGTCGATTTGTGATTGGAGCGTGACTTCAAGGCTTGTCGTGCCGGTGTTTTCAAGGGTTGTTTCCGTATGCACCTGCGCGGCGCCGTCCACAAGCTGGATGCGCCGATGGCAGCGAATGCCATCGCCGGTTCCGAGGAGGCGCCATTCACCTGCCGTTGGGGTTGTGTCCAACTCCCATTTCATCAGCTTTGGTTCGCGGTCAAGAAAGTCGCCGTAAGGGAACACGGCTAGCCCTCGAAAGTCGGGATAAGCATGGTCGGTCGGATCCGGTTCAAGCAGAACATTTTTCCCGGAAGGCTTGAGAAGCATTTGGAACACGCGACCCGTGAGTTCCGGAGCTACACGCAACGTCGCCGCTGTATTTTGCAAGGTTTCGTAACGGTAAGGCTTGACGAGGACGGGGAAGAACTTGCTGCCTAGTTCGGATTGTTCCACAATGTCTGTTATCCCGAAACGTTTGGCCTTGCTCATCAAAGCCTTGTAGCGGCGTGTTGTCTCGCTGAGGTTGACGGGCTCATAACGGTCGCCCCGCACGACATACCTTTTCACGCGGTTAAGCTCCAGGTAATCGAGCGGCAGCCGGGCCTTTTCAACTCTCACGCGGATGTCGTCATTTTCCGCCGCCGCCTGAGCGTGAGCAAAGAAACGGTCGGCTTGGGCCAGAAATTCATCGGTGAAGAACGGCGAAGCGCAGCACCAGAAATGCTGTCCTTTTCCTTTGGGCGGCAAATCCACAACGCGCTGGAGCGAGTTAAAGTAGGCGAGCATGGCGGGAGCCGCTTTCCCGTAATAGGTGTGGTGAAACTCCTCAATAATCCTCTTGACGTCGGCGTGGGTGTCCCACAGCAGGCGTGCCATCACGTAGGAGCGCAGGGCGGCCTTTTCGGCTCCTCCGCCCTTGACGACAAAGCCTTCGAGGAAAATGCCTACGACGCCGTTGCGCTGATACATCGGGATATCTGCTGCCAGTTCGCCGAAGTCCGGATAAGGCCGAAGGCCGTGGGAGAAGTTGGTGACGTAATGCCAGATGTAGAGATTGTGGGTCATCGCCGACCAATCCCGCAGGTCCTTCATGATGTAGGCGTCGTAGCGGCAGTCTTCATAAGGATGAGCTTCGCACGCTCCGATGGGGCACATGCGGATGCGAACGTTGGGGAGCGGCCGCGTCTTGGACGGGGCGGTTTGGGTATACGAATAGGCCAAAGTGTCGATGAGCTTGCCGGGATATTTCGGAGCGACCGCGGCGGCGACGGCGTTGACAAATCTCAAAACCGGGCCGGAATGGGCCCCGCCTTCTTCTTTTTCCACCCGGCGGCAGTTGTCGCACTCGCACCAGCCCCAACTATCGTTTTGCGAGACGGAGAAGATGGTTGCTTCGGGATGCTCGCGGATCCAATCGAAAACCGTTGCAATGGCAATGCGAAGGACTTCGGGGTTGGTCAGGCAGAGCTGCGCGTTTTCATCGCGCCGTTTGCCATCGACCAGCGCGAAATATTCCGGGTGGTCCTTAAAGTACTTCTTGGGAGGAAGTAACGCGTAGAACGAGTGGACAAAGGGATAGTACTTGATCGAGCCGCCCCTTGCGTCGTCGAGTTCGGCGCTCAGTCCTCCGTTCATCTTATTGCGCGCCATCCAGTCTCCATTGAATGCCTCAGTAAAATAGGGTGCGCGGTATTCGAAAGCGGGCTTCTGGATTTCGTCGAGCGGCTCAACGGTAATTTTCCGGAGCTTGGGAATACGGCTGACATCCTCCGTGAACCAGCGGCAGCCGAGTTTTTCAAGAAAAGTGTAAACCCCGTACATTGTCCCGCGCTGGCGGCCTCCCGCGATCACCAGGTTGTCGTGGGACGTCCGGAGCATAAAGCCTTCCGTGCCCAGAGACTTGAAAGGGATGTCGAGATTGAGGCGTTCCAGCCGGCTGCTGTTTCCGACCAGCACCAGCTTGCCTTGCACCTTGTCGGCGTCCGTCACAATCGGGAAGGTAGCCCCGGAAATTTCTCCCAGAAACTTTTGCAGTTCCTGCGCTCCGTGGATTTCTGATGGCGAAGCGTGGCGCGAGAGACAAATCGAATAATTTGTCTTGCCGTCCGCGGCCAGTTCAAGGGGCTGCCCTTCGCCTTTGAGCGCGGCCGCCTGCGCTTTGAGCGCCGGAAGCGAAATCGCCAGCGATTTAAGAAAATTACGACGTTGCATTCCATTTCCTCCTTGTGATAACCGTCTGTGGGAATAAGTGCGCTTATCCGTGCAGGGCGTTTTTGTCAGGATATCGGTCGCCGCACCCATTATACGGGTATTGTTGGCGATGGGAATAAGTTTGCCGATCTTTGCAGCCTGGCCATCTCCTCGATAACCTGACGGCAGTTGAGCACCTTCTCCACCAGATCGAGAGGGCGGTAGTAGTACTCGTTGGAAGCCTCGTAACCGATGGTCGAGTTGTGGCGGGCAATGGCATATTCGCGCCTGGCTAATTCGATTTCATCCTTGGCGATTTCGATCATTTGAGCCAGAACCGCCTTTTGACTTGCGGGCGCGCTCGTCTCCAGGCGCTCCCGCAAAAGGTAAAAGCGGACCTGATGGGCGACGCTTTGGAAATGGAGATGGCAAACCTCCGCAATTCCCAAATCTCTTTGTGCGAGCGCCCGCTTGCCTGCGGGCACTAAGGCCAACGCTTCCCGAAACCGCTTGAGTCCTGCTTCCCATGCGCGCGCCATCTTTGCGAATTGCCCCTCGACGGTTTCCACCGGATAAGCGCCCGCCCAGGTTTTGTAATCGTCATAGGGGAAGAGCATCATGGAAGCCTTATAGCCCGTGGGATGAAGCCGCAAAGGGTTTGCGGGGCCGTGCTGCGTTGGGATGTTGTAGATGGCCACGCCGAACGGGAAATTTTCAAAGGCCTTGCTGAAAATTGTCCAGGCTTTCAGGATGCCGGGCGCGGCACGGCTGCCGTACCTGCGGCGCGCCACGTTGCCGATCGCCTCATCGGAACTTGGCGGCGGCGAAAAGTAGAATTCCTGAGCGGCCTCGAAGTTCGGTGAGGGATATCCGCCGACCGTCCAGGACACCATCAATCCACGAACGTCCGTTTTCAGCAGGTTTTGGCAATGCTCGACGATAAGGTTCGGGACGGGGATGTAAGGGACGGCCGAGATCTCCCAGGTGACGCTCCACTGCACCTTGGCCATGGTTTGAAGCCCCTGTTTGTGCGCGAGGCCCCAGTTGCGGAGGGCGCGAGGTCCTGGACCGACGACCGAGATCGAGTACTCGTTTACTTTGGTGTGAACTCCGCCCCGGTTGACCGCCTGTCCCCATTCGCTGACGCTCAGAAGGGCTACGTCTTTCGGGAGCCTGTCAATGACTCCGGCGGAATGGGCGCTGTTCCGAATCCAATCGTATCCCCACCCCCAGTCCCAGGCGATAACTTCAGCTTGGCGGCTGCTCTGGCGCACACCGTTGCGGAAAGTTGTGATGACCTCGGCAATTACCTCCGCCCCGGTGCGTTTTGAACAGCGTGGGCAGTATTGCGCCCGTCCGTGCGAGTAGCAGTTGGTCAGGTTTTCGGAAGCCGTGATGCAGAAAATTCCGCCGAGCCCGGGCGCTTCGGCAAAGATGTGCGCGAGACTTTTCGAGAGCCATTCGCGAACCTCAGGCGTGCTGGTGCACATGGCGAAATATTCCGGCTCATCGGGGTCGTGCGTCCCTTTGATTCCGGGATGTTTTGCGAAGAAGCGGGCGGGCATGGCGCGAGGCTCGTTGAGGTAAAGGTAGATCTTCACGCCGTAGTCTCGGGCGCGCTCCACCAGTCGGGCCAGATTCTTTAGCCGGATTTCAGAACCAGCACCGAATTCCGGAAAGATTGTTGAGGGCGCCATGTTCCGCAACACGGCCTGAAGCCACACTCCGTTCACCCCGGCGCGGGCGACTTTCTCCAGGAATCCATCCGGGAACGGGTCAGTGTTCGTTTCCATAAGCGGATCGCCATAGAGGGCGAAATAGGAGTATGCATAACGGGGATTCAGGTGAGTCGCGCGCTGCACAGAGCCCGTGGCCAGGTACGGCCCTCCGCGTTCCTCCATCTGGCCCCGAAGGTAATCAAGGCCTTGGCGCACACCCTCGACATCCCGCCCAACCAGGTGAATCGATTCCGGCTGGACGCTTAAATGAAAACTGCCGGGTGTTATGGCTGCGGAACCATCGATCGCTATTTTGAAAACTCTTATGCTCTTGGCTGCGCCCACCGCTGCTGCCAAGTTACATCCGTAACTTTTCCGTAGGTCACTTGCGAAATCGTCGATGAGCTGCGCCGGAATCCCCGTTGCCCGGGCGGGTGTTGAAAGCCTCCATCCCCTGCTCAAATCCACTTCCGTTTTTGCGGGGCGACTATGAGGATCGCGCAGCAGGGGCGCGCCGGTGCTGCTTAAGTCGGTTACAAATTGGAAGGGAGGTTCTCCCGGATCGTTGAGCGAGGCTTGGAATACCTCATGCACCAGACGCTGGATGCCGGCCGCGCGGCTTCGGGCAGCCGCTGAGGGTTCCTTGTATTGCAGACGATCGCAGCGCGGCCTTACCCGGCCCAATTTGATCCACAGAAAATCGTCTTCCCTTAAGGCGTACTCGTAACGCTCGCGGTCCCAGCCGAGCAACTCCAGCAACTGGCCGTCCGGCAAGATGTGCCAGTTCTGGCGAATGACGGTTGTGGAGATTCGGCGGAGTTGGTCGCGAGTTAGATGAGGCTTGGGTGGAAGCCCCATGGAAGCGCCAATCTCGTGGACCTTTTCTGGGGTCGTCCCCAGCACCTTTGCGATTTGATCTAAATTGGCCAGCTCCCAGTTTCTCCAGATAAACAGGTGGATTCGGTCAGGGAAATGGGGTTCGGGAATGGGTAGGGGAGTTGGGGCGCCTTGCTCAATTTTCAATCCCTGGGCTCGAAGCCACGCCTGAGGGCCGGCTGAAAGGAAAGCATAGGCGGCGCTTCGACTTATGAATTTTCGTCGGTTCATCGGTTTGTTCCCGGCGGTGGCTGTCTAGAATACCGCGCTGCGGTCGCCAGTCAAGATCAGAATTGCAATAGGACCCGCGCTGAGCGTTCAGCCGCCGGGTGAGTTTTCGTTTTCGGAACGTCCATGCGCGGAATTTCGGCGGCGGCAATGTTCACTTTAGTGCGGAAAGGGAACGGTTCTTTAGGGGTGTCATGCTTGGCAGATGAGACGGTTGCAGAGAGCGAAATGGGTGCTAAACTGGCTTACGGTTTATGGCTGCGAAAGTTCACGTTAGCGCCTGCCGCCTATTCAGAGGTTCTGATTGACGGGCAAAGCGAAGGGATGGAGGTGACTGTCAACCTGTGGCAAGTCCCAGATTGGTGAAGGCGCACGCGCTGCGAAACTACCGCCTGGAAGGATGGCTAGAGAAAATTGCCGGCCGCTGGACCTACCGCGACCTCGCTGCCGATCCCTCCTGGTACAAGGGCTGGATCAGTTTTGACACCGTTACCTGGAATCCTCAAGACAAAAAGCTCTACTGCGGCCTCAATTCCTTCGACGGCGACCTGCTTTACCTTTTCGATCCTCAGAACGGACAATTTGAGTCTCTCGGCGCATCGCGCTGGGCGGATAAATTTGACGTGAAGGTTCATCGCACGCTGCTGCTCTCTCCTCGCGACGGCTGCTTCTATTTCGGGACCTCGCTGCTTCACGATCTGGACCAGCACCCGCGGCCGAAAGGCGGCAAACTGGTCAGGTTTGACCCGCGGAACCGGGCTTTTGAGATTCTTTGCGTTCCGGTCGAGTACCTTTACATTCAGTCGATTGCGGCTGACTGGGAGCGAGGCATTCTTTACGGCTTTACGTATCCGGCTGAGGCGGTGTTTGAAACTCGCTTGGCGACCCTGAGCACGAAGCTGCTTGCCTATATTGGGAACGCCATCATGTTTGTTCAGCCGCACAACGCGGTGGTGGACAAGCACGGATGGCTGTGGGGCACTTGCGCTGAAACCCGCGCCTGGGATGAGAAGCCCGGGACGGAACCAGTGCGCCTTTTCAAGTACCATCCGGAAGGGAGCAGGTTCGTTTGGTTCGATCATGGTCTTGCGCGCCGGGCGTCGGCAAAACAACTGCTTGATGATCCCCGGAATCTCGAGGGCTTTAGCGGTCCGGTCGACGAAAGCCGCCACCAGCAAGACCTGGGGTTCTGCGATTCGATGGCCTACGACGGCGACCGCTATATCTATGCCGGCACGGTCGCAGGCGTCCTTTGCAGAATTGATATCGCGACGGGCGACGTTGAAAAATTGGCTAACGTGACCGCGACGGAAAGGCTTCCGGCTCTCACCATCAAAGACGGCATCCTTTATGGCGGTGGCGGTGTTAAAGGCCAAACGGAACTGGTCCGTTGGGACATTTTGACGGATCGCATCGAGTTTTACAGCGATCTGATGGACCCGCAAATGAATGAGCGGCCCGCGCGCATCCATGACATTGCTGTGGACAACAACCACAAGGTTTATCTGGGCGAGAATGACAACCACCAGCGCTCTAGCTACCTCTGGGAAGTGGGGCTTGAATAGCTCCGCAACGTCTTTGGCCGCTCGCTGGGCGGCGGTCGTGAAAACGCTGTGACTCTAATCTGCAACTCGCGCGAATTGACCGCAATCCTTTGCTAGCGTCAGGAGGCAAGAAAGTGCGTGGGCGGCTGCTCCTACTTTTCTTAACATTCGCAATCCCGTTATCTCTTACAGCCACCGGGTATCATTACAAGATTCGCAACGGAGGATTTGCAATCCATAATGGGTCCGCGTACTTTAACCGGCCCTTGTTCGGCACTCATCAGCCCTCGATGTTGCTCAGCGGCGACCGGCCTGCCTTTGCTTACGTTGCTCCCACCCGTGGCGGCAAGATTGGAACTTTATACCTTGGATTGATCACGGAACGCGGAGGGAAGTGGCTCGATCACTTTACGAAAATCGACAGCGTTTACCAGCCGGGGCTCACCCGGCAGATCGTCGAGGACCCGGTTCTTGGAACGGGTTCGCTGGAAGTGACTGCTGTTCCGCTGTCCTCCGCCGAGGGATTCATCATCCAGCTGCGATGGATTCGCCCGCTTGCCGGGCGGGTCCGTTTGGTCTGGGCCTTCGGAGGCACCTCGGGTTATGACGTGAACTATTCCTGGCTTGTGAACAGGCTTCAGCTTCAAGAGAGAGACAGCGTGGGGAACGTCGTCCACATCTGGGGCAACCGCTTTTCTCTAACCTCGTCCAGGATCAAAGGCAGGACGATCTGGGGAACTTGCGACTTGGCCGGCCAGTTCTCCATGAAAGATGCCGGTAAAGTTGTGAAAGGGCCGTTAGATGCTGAACATGCCCCGCCATCAAAAGCTCCGGTCGTGGTCTTTGCGGGAGACTGGCCACGGGATCGGAAGTCCGTGCGCCTGGTTTTTACGATGGCGGGCGTAGCAACTTTAGCAAAACTGGCTGCTGATCCCGCCTCGACGTTTGAGCAGTCAGTCCACTTTTACCAGGCTCTTGCCAATCGGGTGCAAGTCCATACTCCCGATCCGTACTTTGACTTGGCGGTCAAGGCGATGGTGATTGCCAACGACGGTTTGTGGCAGCCTCCGTCCTTCCTCCACGGCGCTGTTTCCTGGATGCAACACTACCTGGGTTGGCGGGGGTGGTACGGTTCGGAAGCCCTCGGCTGGCACAAGCGGGTGATGTCCGCCATTCTGGCATTTGCGGCTTTCCAGATTCAACATGGTGACAATCGGGGAGGCATTCCCGACAGGTTGGAGCATCCCGGGGAGCTCTATTACAACATGGACGAGGTCTACCTCGACGATATCTACTATCACTACCTTTGGACCGGTGACCGCCCACTGCTCGCCTCGCTGTTTCCGGTTATCCAAGGCATTCTCTCCTGGGAAAAACGCCTGCTGGACCCTGACAATGATGCGCTCTATGAGAATTGCCTGAACACCTGGATCAGCGACTCGCACTGGTACGATGGGGGAGATTGCACCCAGGCTTCCGGCTATATGTTCCGTGGCTATGAGCTGGCGGCGGAGGCCGCGAAAGCCGCCGGGGCCGATCCGCAGCCTTTTCTCGATGCAGCGGAACGGATTCGCCGAACCATGAACAGCAAGCTTTGGCTTTCCTCGCAGGGCCACTATGCCGAATACATCGATCGTATGGGCCTAAAAAGGATTCATCCTTCGCCGGAACTGCCCACCATTTACCATCCTATCGACTTCGGCGTTACGGATCCGTTCCAGGCTTATCAGATGTTGCGTTTTACGGAGACGAACCTGCGCAATGAAACCGGCATCCCGCGCGGCGGACGGCTAGTTTGGAGTTCCAAATGGGCTCCCAATTACGACAAGCACTATACCCACAGCACCTATGACCTGATTTTTGCGGAGAATTTGAATCTTGCCATTGCATACTATCGCGCGGGCCAGTACGACAAGGCCTACGATTTGGTCAAAGGAGTTTACGCCTCCATGTACCAGGGAGCGGTTCCCGGCGGCCTCTCCTGCCACGCTTATTTGAACGGCCAGCAGCGCGCCAACGAAGAGTTTGGCGATGCCATCAGCATGTTTGCGCGAACGGCTGTTGAGGGAGTGTTCGGAATCCTGCCGGAAATGCAACAGGATGTCATCAATATTTCACCTGGCTTTCCTTCCAAGTGGAGCGAAGCTTCCATCTCGACTCCCGATCTGAGTTACGAATTCCATAGGACCGGGTCTGAAATTATCCTGCGGGTCAACACGCTTCGAGCGGTGCGAATCCACTATCGCATTCCACTGTTCAACGCGAGCCTTGTCAAAGTGTCCGTAAACGGCTCAGCCACGGAAGCTCATCTGGAGCCAGGGATCAGCGAATCGTTTGTGGATGTGACGGGTCCCCTCGGCCGCCAAAGCGACTTGCGCATTCAATTCCAACCGCGGGGAATCGCCCTGCGTTGTCCGCCCGTCGTCGTGCCGGGCGCGCGATTGAACATCCAGTTTACTGGCGCCTCTTACCGGGGAGTGAAGGACCCTCAAGGGGTCCTGGGCCCGATCAGTTCATCGGGAGGAACTGTTTCGGGAACCGTCAAAGGCGCATTGGGCTGGCACACGCTGTTTCTGCGCCTCGGGGGGGCCAAAGATTCACGGTGGGAACCTGTCAACGTGGATGTTCGGCCGGCCGTGGAAATACTGGCGCCGCGCCTGGACTTCAACACGGGGCAGTGCGACTTTTCGATTCGGAACAATCGAGCGGCGGCCATGGAGGCGCACGCGACCGCCCATTGGGCAGGCCGGACAACCAGGTTGGATGTCCGCCTGCGCCCTGGAGCAGAAGAAAGGTTCCGGACTCTAGGAAATTTGTCCGCTTTGCTGCAGGGGAAGAATCGGCTCGAAATCAGCGGCCTGCCGGGTGCAAGCCGGGTCACCACCGACGTCCTTTATTGGCCGCCGGCCCCGCCGGCCGCAGCTCCAAGCATGCACTGGAAACTTTTACGGTTGGAACGCTTTTACAATGACTCGCTTTCAACCGTGCTTTCCCATCCATTCTGGACTTCCGATACGGTTCATGGTGATCCGGTTTGCCGTGATTACATGCTGGAGCACCTGGCGGGCAGCCGCAGCGGACGGCCTAATGACAATTTCCTGCGATCCAGGGTTAATTCCCAGGGCGTCTTTGTCACCCATTCGGGAATCCCTTTTGCCGAGCGGGCCGCGGGCAAAAACATTGTTGCTCTATCTTTGACCTGGAAAATATTCCCAGACCACTTGGTCGTGCCGGTGGAAAGAACTGCGCGGAAGGTCTATTTCCTGATCAGCGGAGTTACCTTTCCCATGCAAAGCCAGATTGCCAATGCCCGCATCGTGATCAATTATGCGGACGGAGGCAAAGCAAACCTCGACCTGGTCAACCCGAAGAATTTTGATTCGAGTTGGGCGGGATTTTTTGGCGGGAGCTATCATTACGCTGCGAATGGAATGGAAGTGATCGGCAACCTTTCTCAGGGAGGACTCGACCTGATGTCACGCTCCATGCCGGTCGCGCGCCCCGCGACTGTTCTCGGGCAGGAGGGCGCGCCCGAACAGCTTGATTACCATCAATGGGCGTATCCTACCCACGCTGACATCGTGGACGTGGACTGCGACTCCTCGTGCAAAATTCAAAACGTCGAAGTTCGGGTGCTCTCGAACGACGTCATTATGGCTGTTCACGGCATTACGCTATTGAAATAAGGTTTCGGGAAAAGGGGCCGGACTTCTTTCAAAAACTCAAAGCAGCAATATTTAAGGAGGCGACTTTGGACAAACAACCGGAACGCTTTAGAGTGAGCCGAAGGGAGTTCCTAACAACCACCGGGAGCCTCCTGGCCGGGGCCTCGGCATACGGCACGGCTGCGCCGGGCTTTGCGACGGCAGAGCAGAGTAAATCCGTGGAAACCTCATTACCTGAACCAATGCGCCAAAAGCGGCCTGCCTGGTGGCGCAATGAAGGGCTGGTCATGGCGGGCGACGATTGGGAGCCGTTGCTGCCTCGACTTCGGGCCGGAAGCTGGGACAAGTCGCAGGAGTTTATGACCTATGACCAGAAGATGACGATCTGGCGGCGCGAGCACGGCGAAGAGATTGCACAACGGCTGAAAGGGATGGGATTCAATTTCATCATGATCCCGCTCTACAAGGGCGGAGGGTTAAAGGCTGAACGGACCTCGATGGAGGATGCCAAACGATTTGCGGCAATTTGCCATCGCCTGGGATTGCGCGTGGGCACCTATACAAACAGCGGAACTATCTTGTACGAGTCTATGCTTGCAGAAGACCCTGATGCCAAAGACTGGTTTACCTTGGATCATAAGGGCGACTACGTCACTTACGGCTCCCTCTATTTCCGCCGATATGCAAACCGCAGCCATCCCGGTTTTCGCAACCTGATGCGGGAACTGGTGCGGTACGCCGTTGAAGAAGTGAAGGTTGACCTTGTCCACCTTGACAATTATGTCATGGGCCCCAGTTATGAACCCTATTCCGTTCAGCAGTTCCGGGATTACTTGCGAAACAAGTACCCGACTGAAGAGCGGCTCAACCGTTTCGGTTTTGAAAAGGTGGACTACTTTGAACCTCCTCCCGCTCCTCGCAAACCGGACGCTTATAATGGCGATCCTCTCTTCCGGGACTTCGTTGACTATCGCTGCGAAGTAATGGCGGATCTCTTCCGCGAATTGGCGGAATACGCGCGGTCGCTCAATCCGGAAGTCGTGATGGAATGCAATCCGGGCGGCTACGACGGGGAGCTGATCTCGTCGCTGGGCATCGGCACGGTGGATCATACGCGCCTGCTCGAATGGGGCGGAGCGTTTTGGGCGGAGGGCCATCCCAGCAGGCTGGCGGATGGCATGGTGTCTTCCAGGTTTCGCTCCATGATGCTGGGGCGCTACTTCGACAATATGGTATTCGTCTACACTTCGGACCGAGTCGCCATGGCGGAATCCATGGCTTACAACCTGCAATGCATTGGCTGCCCGGCCTGGGTGACTGGAAACAAGGTTGCACCCTATCTATCGAGCTATAACCCGAAAGAGTTCGATCCCCACGTGCTCGATTTGATCCGCTTCTTCCGCCGGGAGCAGCAATACTACCGGGACACCGAACTGATTGCCGATGTCGGCGTGCTCAACACGTATGCCAACACGGCCTATGGTCCCAAAGTCAGTCGCAACCGGTGGGCGGCGGTTACGCAGGCGCTTTTCCAGGGCAAGGTCCCATTCAATTTGGTGCCGGACCGTTGTCCGGGAGATTTAAAACGTTTTCGTGCGCTGGTTCTGGCGGATCTGGCGTTGATGCCAGACGGGCTTGTCGAAGCCATAAGCCAATATGTGCGGTCCGGTGGCGGCTTGGTGATGACCGGCCAGACGGCGGTGTTTGATGAGAAGAACCATCAGCGCAACCAGAGCGGACTGGCAGGCCTGTTTCCCGAACCCCTGGCCAATAAAATCGTGCATGCATATCCCGGCAAAGGACGGGCGGTTTATATCCCGCAAATTGATATTCCGGAAAAATTCCGAGTGGGTATGCTTCCGGAAAACGGCACCGAACTGCTCAAAGCCGTTGGCTGGGCAGTCGGCGTACCCTTCCAGGCGGAGGTCAAGGCGCCGGATACGGTGACGATGAGTTTTTATGCGCAGCCGGGTGGGCGCCGGCTGTTGCACCTGGTCAACTATGACCAGGACCACCCGGTTGGTGACATCGAAGTCCGCTTGCCATGGCCATCAGGAAAGGGAACGGCTTCCGTCCGGTTTCTTTCGCCGGATTCCGGGAAGGCCGAAACCTTGACCGCTGTGCATGTAAGTAACGGCGTGCGATTTACGGTGCCACGCCTGGAAGTTTACGGGTTGCTGGTTATTGAGTGAGAAATGGAAACTCCGGCAACGCGCTCCAAACGCCTGCGCGAAGGCCTCGCTTGCGCGTTGGAGGCGACAAGCTGATCTCGCTTTTCCGCGGCATATCCCTGACTATGAAATAATTTCCACGTGATCGGTGGGGGAAATGTCGTCAGGAAAATTGATGATGGCTCCACGGGGAGGCTGAATCGGTCCCTTGAGCAACGGGTCATGGGTTGCGTGCATCCAGCGATCGAGCCGTCCTCGCATCTCCTTCAGGGCGCCCAGGGCCGCCGGATCGTCGGCCCGGTTGGAAGTCTCATTGGGATCAAAGACAAGATCGTAAAGCTCTTCTTTCGGCACAACCCTTTCCGCCCAACCATAGTCCATCCACACTTGCTTGCTCGGACTGTCCTCGGTGTTGCACAAGACCGGACGGCGTCGATTGCCGAAGTGGCGAATGTACTTCCAGCGGCGAGTCCGTACCGCCCGCACCGGCTCGTAGGCCACGATGAAATTGTTCTCCGCGAAAACTTCATCCCTGACTTCCATGATGCGTGGAACGGACTCGGTAACAGTGGTTACCTTCCGCGTGGAGGGTGAGTAAGACTTGTTGTTAAAGGTTGCTCCGGGGTGATGCCCTGGAAGGAAAGGATGGAGGATCGGCAGGATGGACTTGCCTTGCAACCATCCCGGAGGTTCAATTTGCAAAAGGTCGCATAGGGTCGGGAATATATCGACCTGGGAAACCAGCGATTCGCAGACCTTCCCGCCCTCAAACCCGCCTGGACCTCGGATGATCAACCGTACTTCAATTCCGCCGTCGTATAGGAAGCACTTCATGTGCGGCATGGAGATGCCATGATCGGTGGTGGCGATGACCAGTGTGTTGTCCGCCAGATGGTTATCTTCGAGAGCCTTTAGGACGACGCCCATTCCCCAATCGAGCGCCCGGATGCTGGCCTTGAGTCCCGCCATGTCGGCCCGCGTCTCCGGAGTGTCCGGAAGTGTGTGGGCAGGCTTTGTAAAGCAAGGCTGCTCGTCCGGCCCCGGCTTGCGGAAAGAACGGTGAGTTTCAAAAAAGCCTACATTCAAGAAAAAAGGCTGCTTCGGCGGATTCTTAAGGAAATCCGCGGCCGCCGGCGCAACCTGCTCGACATGGTTTCCAGGAAATTGCTGCACCTTATCGTACCCGATTGTGTTGGGGTCCTTCGCAATGTGCTGAAGGCCGATCAGCGCCGAATAATATCCGGCTGAACGGCGCAAAGTCCACAAAAGGTGCTGGTGGTAGTCATTCAGGGAAAACCCCAGATGGGCCAAGCCCATCATGCCGTTGCTGTGAGGGTACATTCCGGTCAACAAACTAGCCCGGCTGGGGGAACATACGCAGGCTGCGGCATAGGCTTGCCGGAACAGAATGCCTTGCTCCGCCAGCCGCTGCAAATGAGGTGTTTCAACGTCGTACCCATAAGGTTGAATGTGGCGCCCTGTATCGTGGGAGTGGATATACAGGATGTTGGGACGCATGGGCGATGGCCTGTCGCCCAGCGCCAGCCCGGAACTGCTCAGCGTTCCCAGTGCGGACGCGCCTGCTGCTCCGACGACGCAATCTTTGATGAATTTGCGCCGCGGCATGCTGGATCGGGAGTTTTGGGATGCTTGGTCGCTAGAGTCCATAGAATTCTCCTTCCCAGATTAAACGGCTGTCAGCAGTGCCCCGGCGATAGAGCGAGCCTTTTGGGCGGCATGAAATTGGACATTCCTTACGATTTTTCTGGTGAGTTCACAATGGATGGGATCGTCTGCCCCCTTGGATTTTAAACCACGACCACATATTGAGCCGTGCGACGATGCGCGTGCTCCTGTTTATCCGCTATCCCCTTCACGGAATGTAATCTTCCGCGCACGACACGCTCACACGGCTAACGTTTCACATGCTAATCGGCGGCTTCGGGTCTGTCAAGAAGGTGAAAAGAGTGATTGTGTGCATTTCGATCCTCTAAATTGACCGTTGCAGGCCAATGCGGTCATAATAGCTCCGCCCAAAGGCAGAAAAACTGATCGGAGAGGAATTGCGATTTTGCTTGAAATTTGAGAGCATCACCAGCGTCGCCATCTCCTCCTATTCGAACGGGCTTCAATCGGGTTCGAGGCTTTTCGAGAATTTGCGCGGCGCGCGAATGACTGCCCGAGGGAGTTAAACAACTAATGGATAAGAAAGATATCTCACGGCGTAATTTTCTTGGTGTTGCGGGTATGTCGATTGGAGCGGGCCTTGGGTCTCGCGTGGTTAACGCTGGTGAGCTAGCATCCGCCGAGGGTCCACAAAAAAGAACCCAAAGGCCCAACCTGATTCTCTTTATGCCGGATGAGTTGCGGGCTGATGCGCTTTCATGTTTCGGCAACCCGGTTTGCCGCACTCCCAATTTCGATAAACTTGCGGGTGAAGGCACACGGTTTTCAAATTGCTACGCCCAGTATCCCGTTTGCGGCGCTTCCCGGTGCAGTTTGCTTACGGGATGGCCTACCAGCGTGCGGGGGCACCGAAGCCTCTATTACTTTCTCCGCCCCGAGGAGCCGAATCTGTTTCGCTACTTGAAGCAAAACGGATACGACGTTTTTTGGTACGGCAAGAACGACGCTTTGGCGGCGCAATCATTTTACGAGAGTGTGACGGAGTGGAATCATCAACCTCCGCCGAAGGGAAAGCGCGCAAAATCTTCAGGAAACCCCTGGCCGTTTGGCGATCCGCACTATTACTCTTTCCTCTATACGGAGGGTGGCGACCGGCGCAGTTCTCCCGATTACGAGCACCTTCAGGCGGGCATTCGAATCCTTGAGCGGCAGCATCAAGACCGCCCGTTTTGTCTTTTTCTCCCTTTGGGTTCGCCCCATCCGCCCTACGGAGGATATGAAGGCTTTCACAATCTTTATGACCCGGCAAAATTGCCGCCTTTGCGGCCTATGGGACTGGCCAGGAAGCCAAACTTTTACGAAGGAATCCGAAAGGCCTATCATATCGATTCGTTGCCGGAGAGTACGTTTCGCAAGATCCGCGCGGTCTATTATGGAATGGTGAGTTTTACGGATTGGCTTTTGGGAGAACTGCTGGAGGCGGTTGACCGAACTCACCACACGAATGACACCGCGATATTTGTCCTTTCGGACCACGGCGACTATGCGGGCGACTATGGGTTGGTTGAGAAGTGGCCCAGTGACCTTGGAGACGTTCTTACCCACGTTCCCGTGATCGCCCGTGTGCCGGGCGGGGCGCTGGGCCACGTTTCAGGGGAGATTGTGGAACTGTTTGATGTTATGGCGAGCTGCCTTGATCTGGCGGGTATCGAAGCTCGCCACACGCATTTTGCGCGCAGCCTGCTGCCGCAGATCCACGGCCAACCCGGTGATCCCGAACGCGCTGCTTTTTCGGAAGGCGGGTATAACATCTATGAGCCGCAGTGTTACGAGCCCGCCGACCGCGCGCCGGCAGAAATTTACTATCCCAAGGAGAGGCTGGAAGTCGACCAGCCGCAGACGGTCTCTCGTGCGGCCATGGTGCGCACGCACAGCCACAAGCTGGTTTTGCGTCCGAGCGGCCAGAGCGAGTTGTACGCGTATCAGCAGGACCCGAATGAACTGCACAATCTTTATGGTGATCGATCGGTTGCGGGAGTCCAGCACGAGTTGGAACGCCGCCTTGCCGCCTGGTACATTAACACGACGGGGATCGCGCCCTTTGACAAGGATCAGCGGGGCGCGCCGCCTTTTTATCCGACCCATAAGTTTGCAAAGGAAGATTGGCATCGGAAAATCATCGACGAAAGTTAGCGCCTGGCATTCATGTAACGCTTCAAGGTAAAACCTCGGCTTTGCCGGGGCTGCTTGCCTAACCTAAATTGCGCGAGCGTTCCTGTAGAACAAGGCGCTCCGGGAGGGATTCTGTGATGGGCACATGGAGACGAAGAGTTGGTTTTAGTGAGGTAAGCGGGGCTGTTCTCATGTTATTGGCCGCGTTGTTGTTTGTGGTTGGCGCTCCTGTGCGCTCGAGCGCTCGCGAGCCCTGGATGAACAAGTCGCTTTCGGCGGGGCAGCGGGCCAATCTGCTTCTCCATGCGATGACGATTGATGAAAAGATCACGATGGTTCACGGCGTCCAACCGATTCCGATCAAGGGATATGTAGGGTATGTGCCGGCGAATTCACGCTTGCACATTCCCGCGCTCAAGCTTGCCGACGGCCGTGCCGGGGTGGGGAACGGCGCGAAGGATGTCACGTTGCTGCCCGCTCCGATTGCCGCCACCGCAAGTTGGGATACGGGCCTGCTGAACGCGTATGGAAGGGTTATCGGCAAAGAGCAATGGCAAAAAGGCACCAACGTTGAACTGGGCCCCACGATTGACGTTGTCCGCGTGCCGGAGTGGGGGCGGACGTTTGAAAGCCTTGGCGAGGATCCCTATTTCAACGGCCGGATGGCCGCGGCAGAGATCAAGGGCATCCAGAGCGAGGGCCCCGTTGCGGACGCGAATATGTATCTGACCATGAACCAGGAAAAGAATCGGGGCAAGATCAACTCAGTGGTGGATGAAAGAACCCTCCAGGAGATTTACTTGCCGCCGTTTGCGGCCGCGGTTTCAGACGGAGACGTGGGCAGTTTCATGTGCGCGTATGTTAAGACCAACGACGTGTACTCCTGCGAGAACCCGCACCTGCTGAACGGCCTTCTCAAGAAGCAGATAGGCTTTGAGGGCTGGGTCATGAGCGACTGGGGCGCGACGCACTCCACGGTTGGTTCGGCGGAGGGCGGTCTCGACCAGGAAATGCCCGGTGACAAATTCTATGGCCAGGGGCTCAAGGCTGCTGTTGAAAGCGGCCAGGTCAGTGGGGCGACGCTCGATGAGCACGTGCGGCGCATCCTGGTGACCATGTTCCGCCACCACCTATTTGATAAGCAACAGACGGGCAATTGGAGCGCTAAGGTGCGCAGCCCGGAGCACGACGTTTTTTCCCGAAAGGCCGCGGAGCAGGGAACCGTCCTGCTGAAGAACCGGGGTGACCTTCTTCCCTTTTCAGGCGTTTCTTCCCTCGCTGTTATTGGAGACGACGGCGGAAATAAGCCGCAAGTTGAAGGCACGGGAAGCTCCCATGTGGTTGCGCCTTACGTGGTGAGCCCCCTGGAGGGCATTCGCAAGCGGGCCGGCGCGGGGATTCGCGTGTCCTACGCGGACGGCAGCAACCTTGCGCAAGCGGCCAATGCGGCGCGAGCGGCATCCGTGGCAATCGTGTTTGTAAACACAATCGAGGGTGAAGGCCATGACCGCCCGAACCTGGAACTGCCCGGGAATCAGGATCAGCTCATCTCGGCCGTTGCCCGCGCCAATCCCAAAACTATTGTGGTGCTGAATACGGGCGGCCCGGTTCTCATGCCCTGGATCGGCCAGGTGCGAGGCGTCATTGAAGCCTGGTATCCGGGCCAGGAAGACGGCAATGCGATTGCCGCCATCCTGTTTGGAGATGTTGACCCGGCAGGAAAATTGCCGCTGACGTTCCCGCGCACGGCGGCTGAAATTCCCACCAACACTCCCGAGCAATGGCCGGGTATTGACGGCAGGTCCGTCTTCAGCGAGAAGCTGGAAGTTGGCTATCGGTGGTACGATGCGACCGGCCATAAACCCTTATTTCCCTTCGGCTATGGCTTGTCGTACACTACGTTCCGGCTTAGCCACCTTGTGGTTGCGCCCACCACGGCAGGCCCATTGCCGCTTGGTGTCCATGCCACGGTTAACGTCACCAACACGGGCCATCGAGCAGGGGCCGAGGTCGTCCAGGCCTACATCGGGCAGCCTGCCGCGAATGGCGAACCGCCTCGCCAGTTGTGCGCTTTTGCGAAGGTGTTTTTGAAACCGGGCGAGACCCGGCAGGTGAAGCTCAGCATAAACCCGCGGTCGTTTTCCTATTACGATACGGCAGCTCATCATTGGGTCTCGCCGCCGGGAAGGTACAGCGTCATGGTAGGGACTTCGTCGAGCGACCTTCCATTGCAGCGCGAGGTGACAATCGAAAGCGCAACAAACTGAGAGCGTTTGGGAGTTTGCGGGAATCCGATTGGAGCGGACGGCAAGATTCAGCGTTGCCGTGCTGCATTTTAATAACTGATAGCGTGGCGGAGGCCTCATGAAAGTGCGTTGTTTTGGAATCATCTTCGCGATCTTGAGCGGCCCTTTGCTTTATGCGCAGGCCGGACCCGGCCAGGCAAGGGCAATCCTTGACCACACGCTCCAATCCCGTAAAGTCGTGACGTTTCAGTTGCAACAGTACCTGCTGAAGCGTGCTCCGAAACTCCCTAAGCCTGCGAGCGCGAGCCAGTGGACGGCGAAAGCGGAAAAGATCCGCAAGCACCTCGTTGACGATGTGGTTTTCCACGGCTGGCCCAAGGCCTGGGTGGATTCGCCTCCTGAGTTTCAAGACCTCGGAACTATTCCGTCCGGCCCTGGCTACACCCTAAGGAAACTTCGCTACGAGATTGTGCCGGGTTTCTATTCGACGGCCATTCTTTATGCGCCGGCCCACGTGGAGGGCCGCGTGCCAGCGGTGCTGAACGTGATGGGCCATTTTGATCTGGGCAAGGCGATGCCGTTTGAGCAGAAGCTCTGCATCAATCTGGCCTTGCACGGCATGATGGCTCTGAACCTGGATTGGATCGGCATGGGCGAACTCAATAGCAAGCAGGATGACCACTGGTATCAGGCTGATCTCGATCTGGTGGGTGCGAATGGAGTGGGCCTCTTTTATCTGGCAATGCGCCGCGGATTGGATTACCTGGCGGCAAACCCGCACGTTGATTCCCGGCGTTTGGGCGTTACGGGGTTGTCGGGAGGGGGATGGCAGACGATTGTCCTGAGCGCGCTGGACGCCCGTGTCGATGTATCGATACCTGTGGCAGGGTACAACACGCTGACTGGTAGCATCGGCCGAATGCCGCTTGCCCAAAGCGAGCCGGGCGATTTTGAACAAGAGAGCACGGATTTTAGATTCGGCCAGGGCTATAACACCCTGACCGCCATGCGGGCTCCGCGGCCCACCCTGCTGATTAACAATGCCGAGGACAGTTGCTGCTATCGCGCACCGCTCGCCAAGCCGAACATCTATGATCCCATTAAGCCCTTTTACGCCCTGTACGGGAAATCGGATGCTTTCAAGTTCCACGAGAATACGGATCCCTCCACCCACAACTACGGGCTCGACAATCGCCAGCACGCCTATCGCTTTTTCACGCGGTGGTTCGGATTGCCCGCGGCCGAGCGCGAAATCCCGGTGGATACCTACGTGAAGACCTATGACCAACTTGCCGTGGGCGTGCCGGAAAATAATCAAACCCTTTTGGGGCTGGCGCGGAAGTTCGGGAGCGAAATCGCTCGAACGCCCATTCCGACAGGATCCGGACGCGCAGGGTGGGCTGCGGCGGAGCGGGCAAAGCTCAAAAGCGTGGTCCGCTACCATCCGGTGGAAGTGCGCGAGGCGTGGCGAGAAGGGAATACCAAAGACAAAATGGTTGAATCCCTGTGGTACCGGTTTGAATTGAGCAACGGGCTCGGCGCCACGGGAATCTGGATCAAAGGAATTGTCATCCCGGAGGATGCGCCGCTGGTTGTGGTGCTGGATGATAAAGGCAAGAAGGCTGCGGGGAAAAAATCCTGGAACCGCATGCCGTGGATCATGAGTCTAGTGAACAGCGGCAACCAAGTCTTGGTGCTGGACGTGGTTTTTACCGGGGAAGCTGCGCCGGACCAGTCGGGCGTCTTTTTCGCCGACATGCTGGCCCTCACCCGCTGGGCCGAGAGCCAATGGAAACCGCGAGAAGTGCGCCTGGAAACCGCGGGAATCCGCAGCCAGGTGGAAGGCCTTGTGGCGGCGGCGCTCGCGCCGCGCCTGTTCTCGCAGGTGGTTACTCACGCCGGCATGAAAAACCTTGGTTATCTGCTGGATGAGCCGGTAAAGTATACGAAAGCGCCCGACCTGTTCTGTCTGGACCTCTATAAGGATTTTGACCTCAATAGGCTAGCTGCGATCGCCGTACCCACAAAGGTTGCAATGTTGCAGAACCTGAAGACGTCCCCGAAGCCCGAATTGCAAGCCGCCAAGTGAGGCGGCGCGCCCGCGTCGCCGCAACCAGGGATCGTAGTCTCCATCTACCCAAGTTTCTGAATCAATCTCATGCCGAAGGGCCTTTAACCGCCTCAGATGGATGAGCCCTTTGTCGCTCTGTGCCGGAGGGGACCACGCTGGCTCGTTCGGAGAATTCCTGACTTCGAGGGGTTGCTCGGGTGTTCGCCGGGCCAGCGTAACCCGAAACTCTTTCGACGAGTTATTGGCAATATAGTTAACTGATTAAAGTGGAATGTGGCGAGCCCTGAGTCGATTTCTGAAGAAATATTCGCTGATAACAGGGTGTGGCAAGCTTCTTGCTGTTATATAGATGGGAACTATCCTAAGTCCTTGTTGGGTTGCTATTTGTGTCACCAGTCAATGACACAGGGAGAAAGGGAGCGGCCACGGATGTGGACAGATTCTGTGAAGGGTGGTCGCGCAGCGATCCCAATGGATGTCCTAACGAAACAGGTGGAACGTTGAGACGATCAAGGCTGCAATAAAGGAGAAATGAGTGCTTGGGGCCCTCAGACGTAAACCACGGCGGGAGGCTCGTGTCCAGACCAACTTCCCCGTTACGTTGCTAGTTAAGTCGGAAGTTGAGGATATAGTGCAGCCTGCTATTGCGACGAACGTTTCAGAACACGGACTCCAGATTCGGACCCATTTCGGACTGGTTCCGGGGCTGCTGGTCTACGCTTTCTCCAGGGGCAGAGGTACTCAGTTTGGGGCATGCCGGGTAGTCTGGGTGCGGGCGCTCTTACCGGCTCGAGGTATTCAAGCAGGCCTTGAAGTTCTCATGTAGCCTGGCCTCCAGTTCGACCTCTTTAGGAGTTTTCCAAGGCATATGAATGGGGCGGGGATGGAAGGGCGTCTTGGATTTGTCGATTTGTGAGTGAGCGGCTTCAAGGCATGGTAGTTTATTAGTAACGAGTGATCGAATGGACAAGAGATATTCGGCAATCAACGACATGTATGGAGTTGATCCGCCGGAGGAGCCTCCCAAGCGCAGAGCGCGAGTGTGGCCGTATGTTCTCCTGGGTGTGGCGTTTTTCTTTGTCTTTGAGTCGCTGCGTCCTGTTATGCATCTACGTCCTGACCCCCCTCGTGCCTTGGTAGGTGCGAGGTATACGTCGGACAAGACGGAATATGAGGCGCAAGAACGAACGGCGAAAGCTTGCTGGGAATACGCCATCCAATTCCTCCAGGAGAGATATCCTTTCGGCGAAGATCTCCCGCAAAATCCGCCAATCCCACTCAGAAGTCCGACCGGAAAAGCTTCCGCAATCAGCGTGTTATGTTGGCCAAGGCTTCGGCTGGTATGGTCCCAGAAGGATTCATGGGTGGAATCATACGAGTGGAGCACCGATTGGATTACGAATCCAGAAAGTTCGTTTCACCAGACCCTCCGGGCCCTCGAGGATTTTCTAGGCATATCCCATTAGGACCGCCCGCCACAAAGCTTGCAGCGTAACAAGTCTGAACCCGTTTCCTTGTTAACGCGTCCTGCCCGCAGGAAATTCCATTAAGCAGCCTGCCATGGTTGAAGCAGCTTCAAGAATTGAACGGAATCTCGGAAGCAATTCTCGACGGGTTTGATCGGGTAAGGAAAGGAAATAGGCCTAAAAAGTCCTAGCCCATAAACGGTGCATTTCAAAAAGGATCATGGTGAGCCGTGAGTGATTTCGATACTCTGAATTGGCCCACTTTGATCATCTGAAATGGCCCACCGTGGGAAGGACCGATTACTCTGTTCCGGGGGAACCCGGAGCGGAGGCAACGGTGGACTGGAGAGCCAAAGTGGAG